>Ga0316613_10002212_pt1 | contig 12580 bp, 10 predicted proteins | sample OWC_soil_day10_C_2_FD_207647 | JGI IMG/M metagenome (GOLD analysis project Ga0316613, IMG submission 207647) | Wetland soil microbial communities from Old Woman Creek delta, Ohio, United States - OWC_soil_day10_CT_b | ecosystem: Environmental > Terrestrial > Soil > Wetlands | place: USA: Ohio...
GCGGCGGGCGTAGTCGCGAAACACCGGGTCCGAGCAGGAGCGCAGCGGGAAGATGCGCCGCAGGTTCGAGATCGCGTCGCGCAGCGACTGGCTCGACGTGTACGGACCGAAGTACGCCGCGCCGTCTTCCTTGAAACGCCGTACCGGTGTCGGTCGCGGCCAGGGATCGCGCGCGTCGAGGCGCAGGCCGAGATACTGCTTGTCGTCGCGGAGACGCACGTTGAAGGGCGGCTTGTGGCGTTTGATCAGCTCGTTCTCGAGCAGCAACGCGTCCTTCACCGACGGCGTCACCACGACGTCGAGGTCGGCCGTGCGTTCGACCATCTGGGAAATCTGCACGCGCCCGTCGCCGCCAGCGCGGAAATACGATCGCACGCGGCTCTTCAGGTTCTGCGCCTTGCCGACGTAGATCACCCGGCCCCGCGCATTGCGGAACAGGTACACCCCCGGCCCACTCGGCAGCGCCTCGACCCGCTCCTCGATCCCCATGCCTTGGGGACGTTCCTGCTGTGTTGACTTTGTCGACTTCAAGAACGTCCCCAAGGCAACGCTCAGCCGGCGCGGAGGTGTTCGGATTGTAGGAGGCGGAGGCGGTCGCGAAGGGCGGCGGCGCGTTCGAAGTCGAGCGACTTGGCGGCGGCTTGCATCTCCTGGCGCAGGCCGGCGATCAGCGCGGGGAGTTCGTGGAGCGGGATCTCGGCTTCGGGGCGCTCGCGCACGGTCGCGACCGTCACGTAGTCGCGCTCCCAGATCGAGTCGCGCAGGCTGCCGATCTTCTTGACGATGCTGCGCGGCGTGATGCCGTGTTCGGCGTTGTAGCCGCGCTGCCGCTCGCGGCGCCGGTCGGTCTCGCCGAGCGTCGCGCGGATCGACTCGGTCTGCTTGTCGGCGTACAGGATCACGGTGCCGTTCACGTTGCGCGCGGCGCGTCCGATCGTCTGGATCAGCGAGCGCGTGGAGCGCAGGAATCCCTCCTTGTCGGCGTCGAGGATCGCGACCAGCGACACCTCCGGAATGTCGAGACCCTCGCGCAGCAGGTTGATTCCCACCAGCACGTCGAAGCCGCCCTCGCGCAGCTCCCGGATGATCTCGGTGCGCTCGATCGTCTGGATGTCGCTGTGCAGGTAGCGCACGCGCACGCCATGCTCGCCGTAGTATTCGGTCAGCTCTTCCGCCATGCGCTTGGTGAGCGTCGTGACGAGCACGCGCTCTCCCTTCTCGACACGCAAGCGGATCTCGCCGAGCAGGTGATCCACCTGGCCCGTGGCGGGGTGCACCTCCACCTCGGGATCCGTGAGACCCGTGGGGCGGATGATCTGCTCGACCACCACGCCCTTCGACTGCGTGAGTTCCCAGTCGCCCGGCGTCGCCGACGCGAAGATCATCTGGCCGGCGCGCTCGTACCACTCGTCGAAACGCAGCGGGCGGTTGTCGAGCGCCGAGGGCAGCCGGAAACCGTACTCCACCAGCGTTTCCTTGCGCGCGCGATCGCCGCGATACATCGCGCCGATCTGCGGGACCGTGATGTGGCTCTCGTCGAGCACCAGCAGGAAGTCGTCCGGAAAATAGTCGTAGAGCGTGTAGGGCGACTGGCCGGCCTCGCGACCGTCGAGCCAGCGCGAGTAGTTCTCGACGCCGTGGCAGAAGCCCATCTGCTCGAGCATCTCGAGGTCGTAGAGCGTGCGCTGTTCGAGGCGCTGGGCCTCGAGCAGCTTGGCGTCGCGCTGGAAGCTCGCGAGGCGTTCCTGCAGCTCGCCGCGGATGCCCTGGATCGCGCGGTGCAGCACCTCGGCGTTCGCGACGTAGTGGCTCGCGGGGTAGATCAGCGCGCGGCTCGGTCGCGACAGCACCTTGCCCCGCAGCGGGTCGATCTCGGCGATCCCGTCGACTTCGTCGCCGAAGAACTCGATGCGGATGGCGCGCTCGTTCTCGTACTGCGGGAACACCTCGACGACGTCGCCGCGCACGCGGAACGTGCCGCGGTGGAAGTCGACGTCGTTGCGCTCGTAGAGCATGTCCACGAGACGGCGCAGCAGGTCGTCGCGCGAGAGTCGCGCGCCGCGCTCGACGTAGGCGTGCATCGAGCCGTAGGTGACCGGCGCGCCGAGGCCGTAGATGCACGACACGCTCGCGACGACCAGCACGTCGCGGCGCGTCAGCAGCGAGTGGGTGGCGGAGTGGCGCAGCTTGTCGATCTCGTCGTTGATCGACGAATCCTTCTCGATGTAGGTGTCGGTGGTCGGAATGTAGGCTTCGGGCTGGTAGTAGTCGTAGTACGAGACGAAGTACTCGACGGCGTTCTCCGGGAACAGCGACTTGAACTCCGCGTAGAGCTGGGCGGCCAGCGTCTTGTTCGGCGCCATCACCAGCGTCGGCCGGTTCACCGCTTCGACCACGCACGCGATCGTGAACGATTTGCCGCTGCCTGTGACACCGAGAAGAGTCTGGTGGCGGTCGCCGCGGGTGAGGCCCTCGACCAGTTCGCCGATTGCGCGCGGCTGATCGCCCTGCGGCGTGAACTCCGAGACGAGGCGGAAGCGGTCGTCCGACGCACGGACTTCGCGCGACGGCGACTCGTCGCGTTTCACCGCACCCGCCTCCACTTCGAGCCGTCCTTGCCGTCCTGGATCTCGATGCCCTCGGCGTCGAGCTGGGCGCGGATGCGATCGGCCGTCGCGAAATCGTGCGCCTGGCGCGCGGCGAAGCGCTCCGCGACCAGCGCATCGATGCGCGGGTCGCTCTGCTGCACGTCGTCCTGCGGCACCTCGGTCGCGAGACCGAGCCCGAGCCAGGCGTCGAACTCGAGCAGCAGCGCGCGCTGTGCGGGCGGCGACAGCGCGCTGCGCGCCACCTCCCACGCGACGGCGAGCGCGCGCGGCGCGTTCAGGTCGTCGCGCACGGCGTCCCAGAAGCGCGTGCGCAACGCGTCGATCGCCGCGTCCTCGCCGCCACGCGCCTCGCCCGCCGCGTCGCGAACGGCGACCGCCGCGCGCAACAGTCTCCGGTAGCCCGTCGCGGCCGCGCCCATCTCCTCCCACGAAAACGCCTGCCGCTGGCGGTAGTGGGCCTGCAGGAAGAAGTAGCGGTACGCGAGCGGCTCGAAACCTCGCTCGATCAGGTCGTCGAGCACCAGCGCGTGGCCCTTCGATTTCGAGAGCTTTTCGCCGCCGAGGTCGAGGAATTCGTTGTGCATCCACACGTTCACCCATGGGTGTACGTCGAAGGCACACTCGCTCTGCGCGATCTCGTTGGTGTGGTGCACGGGGATGTGGTCGACGCCGCCGGTGTGGATGTCGAAGTGCGTGCCGAGATAACGAGTGCTCATCGCCGAACACTCGAGGTGCCACCCCGGAAAGCCGCGCCCCCACGGCGAGTCCCATTCCTGTTGCCGCGTGACGCCTGGCGCCGCGAACTTCCAGAGCGCGAAATCCTGCGGACTGCGCTTGCCCGCGACGTCGCCGATCCGCGCGCCGGCTTCCTGACCGGAGAGATCGAGGCGTGCGAACGCCGCGTAGCCGGGAAACCTGGAGGTGTCGAAGTAGAGCCCATCTTCGATGCGATAGGTGTAGCCCTTCGCTTCGAGGCGCTGCGCCAGCTCGATCTGCTCGGCGATGTGCTCGGTGGCCTTGCAGAGGTGCTCGGCCTCGAGGCAATGGAGACGCCGGCGGTCGCGCAGCCATTGCTCGGTGTAGGAGGCCGCGATCGCCGCCGCCGTCTTGCCGGCGCGCGCTGCGGCGCGCTCCATCTTGTCCTCGCCGCTGTCGGCATCCGAGGCGAGGTGACCGACGTCGGTGACGTTGATGACGTGTGTGACGCGCAGACCTTCGGCGAGCAGCGCGCGTTTCAGCAGATCCGCGAACAGGTACGGCCGCAGGTTCCCGATGTGCTGCGGCGCGTAGACGGTGGGACCGCACGAATAGACGCGCGCGTGCCCGGGCTCGATCGGCTCGAAGCCTTCCTTCTGGCGCGTGCGCGTATTGAACAGGCGCAGCGTCATGCCGGTTCCACCCGCTCCAGCAGCACGATCGCCTGCGCGGTGATGCCGTCACCGCGACCGATCGCGCCGAGCCCGTCGCTGCTGGTCAGCTTCACCGAGACGCGTGCCGGATCGACGTCGAGGGCGCGCCCGACGCCGCGCACCATCGCCTCGCGGAACGGCGCCAGGCGCGGCACCTGTGCGATCACGGTGGCGTCGAGGTTGCCCACCGCGAAGCCGCGCTCGCGCACCAGCTCCATGACGGCCTCGACCAGCTCGCGGCTCGCGACACCGTGCCAGCGCGGATCCGACGACGGGAAATGCGTGCCGAGATCGCCCGCGCCGAGCGCGCCGAGCAGCGCGCTCGCCACGGCGTGCAGCAACACGTCTCCGTCGGAATGACCCTCGAGACCCCGGTCGAACGGAACGTCCACGCCGCCGAGTCGCAGCGGCCGGCCGGCGACCAGGCGATGCGCGTCGATGCCCTGCCCCACCCGCACGCTGCTCATCTCGCGTCCTCTTCGCGGCGTTGCTCGACGCACGCTTCGGCCCAGGCGAGGTCCGCCGGCCAGGTGATCTTCAGGTTGCTCGGATCGCCCTCGACGATCTCGACCGCATGGCCGAGTCGCTCGACGAGCTGGGCGTCGTCGGTGCCGCGGAAGCCGTCGGTCTCGGCCTTGGCGAGCGCCTCGCGCAGCAGCGCCGCGCGGAACACCTGCGGCGTCTGTGCGGTCCAGAGTCCTTCGCGGGGCGGAGTCTCGATCACGCGACCCTCGCGCACCCGTTTCAGCGTGTCGCGCAGCGGAACTGCGAGGAGTGCGGCGCCACTGCGCGCCGCGGCCGCGACCACGCGGGCGACGTCGCCGGGCCGTACCAGCGGTCGCGCGGCGTCGTGGATCGCGACCAGTTCCACGCCGGCGGGCAGCGCGTTCAACCCCGCCCGCATCGAGTCCTGACGCTCGGCGCCGCCTGCGACGGGAGCGACGACCTTGCGCGCCGCAACCGCGCTCCACTGCCACGCACGGAGGCAAGCGATCTCCGCTGCGGGAAGCACCGGCACGATCTCCTCGATTGCCGCGCACGCGGCCAACGCCTCGACGGCGTGGACCACGAGCGGCCTTCCCGCGAGCGGCAGGAACGCCTTCGCTCGTCCGGCGCCGAACCGCTCGCCGCGGCCAGCCGCGAGCACGAGAGCGGCGACGCGCATCGCCCGACGATAGCCGTTCGGATCTTGGGTTGCGGCACTTGGCGGGCTAGTGTGCGCACGCTCGCCCGGTTGCGGAAGACGATGAGGGGGTCTCGTATGCGAGGCAGCGTCGCCTGGCTTGTCGTGCTGTGCCTGGCCACGACGGCGGTTCCGATGCGCGTGGGCGCGGAGCCCGCCGGATCCGCGCTGCCCGGGCGAAACGAGCCGCTGCCGCTGCAAGCCGGCGTGCTGAAGCTCTCGTTGAGCGAAGCGGTACAGCTCTCGATCCAGCGCAGCCTCGACGTCCAGTTGTTGCGCTTCGATCCATATGTCGCCGAGGAGAATCTCGGTGCCGCGTGGGGCGCCTACGACCCCGCATTCTACGGTGAGGGCGGCTATGACCGCGACGAGCAACCAACCGCGAACATCTTTTTCGGCGACAGCCTGCTCGAAACGACATGGGGGGGCGAAGCGGGATTCCGGGGCCTGATCCCGTGGGTCGGAGGGTCCTACCAGGCTGGCTACAGCGGCAGAGAGCTAATCACCAATTCGAAGATCGCCACGCTCTCGCCTGAGTTCCGAACCGGCTTCACCGCGACCCTGCAGGTGCCACTGCTGCGCGGACTCTTCTGGAGCGACGAATGGACGCTCGTGCGCGTCTCCCGGATCGGCGTGGACGCGTCGCGCGACAAGTTCGACAGCGAGCTGATGGATCAGGTGCAGAACACCGAGGACGCCTACTGGGGATTGATCGCCGCCCAGGACAGCACCCGCGTCGCCGAGAAGAGCTTGGAAACGGCGAAGGCGCTGCTGTCGCAGACGCAGGCGCAGTACGAGGTAGGCGTCGTGTCGCGCGTCGAGGTCGTACAAGCCGAAGCCGGCGTGGCGGACCGCGAGTTCAAGTTGATCCTCACGCAGGCTGTCGAACGAAACGCGCAGGATGCGCTGGTCGACACGGTACTGGGTCCGTATCTGGAGCCCGAGTCCGAGATCACCGTCGAGCCGACGGACCGGCCGGACGAGATGAGCGTGCGCGCAGTGAGCGCCGCCGCGGCGACCGAGCACGCGATGGCGCGGCGCCCCGAGATCCAGCTCGCGCGCAAGGAGATCGAGCGCCGCCAAGTCGAGGCCAGGGCCACCGGCAACAAGCGACTGCCGCAGCTCGACGCGATCGCCAGCTACGGCCAGGCGGCGCTGGCCGGACGCTTCAATCCGGACTGCACGTTCGCGGGAGCCTGCTCCCCTCCCACCGGGATCGGCGACGTGTTCCCGGACGCCAATGATTCCCTACTGCGCGAGGGCGTCAGCCAGCAGTACTCGATCCAGGGCATCCTCTCGATCCCGCTCGGCAACAACACGGCGCGGCATCAGCACGCCAAGGCGGAGTTCGAACTGCGCCGCGCCGAGACCTCGCTGCTGCGCCTCGAACAATCGATCGTGAGCGAGATCCGGCGTGCGGCGCGCAACCTGGTGTCGTCGGTGCAGGGCATCGAAGCGGCCGAGCGCGCCGAGGCGGCCGCGGCCGAGCAGCTGCGCGCCGAGCGCGTGCGGCTCGAGCACGGCGAATCCACGCCCTTCGACGTGCTGCTGCGCGAGCAGGATCTGGTGCAGGCGCAATCCCAGAAGATCTTCGCCCAGAAGACCTATCACAACTCGATCACCGGCCTCGACCGCGCACAGGGAACGATCCTCGAGCGGAATCAGATCGTCGTCGAAGACGCTGCGACGCTGCGGTAGACTGCGTGCCCTGGGAGCCGGGCGCGGAGTGCCTGGCGCTCTGAGTCATCGAGTTCGAGCCATCGAGACGGAGACCTCGTGAGCCTGTTCGATCGCAGACGAAGAGACGGAGAGACGGGCGAAACCCAGATGCCCGAGCCGCCCGCGGCACGGGAGTCCGTGACCGTTCAAGGTGGTCCGGAGAGGAGTGCAACGGTGTCCAGTCATCTGGTGCAACCGAAGCCGACGCAAGCAACCGCGATCGTGGGGGGGAGCATGGCGAACATCGGCAAGTCGATCACGTTGAAGGGCGATCTCTCGGGCAATGAGGACCTCGTCATCGAGGGCCACATCGAGGGCCGGGTCGACCTTCCCAGCAATCAGCTCACCATCGGCGCGAACGGCTCGTGCTCCGCAGAGGTGCACGCGAAGACGGTCGTGGTGATCGGGAAGGTGAACGGCAACGTCATCGCCACCGAGCGGATCGAGATCCAGGCCACCGGACTCGTGAACGGCGATGTCAGCGCGCCGAAGCTGGTGGTGCAGGAAGGCGCCGTGGTGAACGGCTCGATCGAGATGGGCGCCAAGGCGAAGGCATCGCAGGCTGCCGCCGCCGGAATCGGCGCCGGGCAGCAGCCCGTGGGCAGCTTCGGCGGCGAGAAGAAGGCCCTGCCCTGAGGCCATGCTGCGGCCCCATCGAGGGCCGCGAGCGAATCCTCCTCGCTCCGTTTCGACGGAAGCGCGCGCGACCCCGGTGAGAACCGGCGCTGCGCGCTTTTCGTTGCGACCTAGGCGCGCGCCTTCGCCTGCTTGCCGCTCTTCTTCGCCTTCGGCGCAGGCTTCGACTCGCCGGCGTTCTTGCGACCGGTGAGCAGCAACATGATCGGCGACGCGATGTACACGGTCGAGTAGCTGCCGACCACGATCCCGATCGCCATCGTCGCGGCGAACGGGTAGATCACCTCGCCACCCAGCACGACCAGCGCGATCACCGCGAGCAGCGTCGCACCCGACGTCAGGATCGTCCGCGAGAGCGTCTGATTGATGGCCTGGTTGATCACCGCGGGAAGGTCCTGCTTGGTGTGGACGCCCATCACCTCGCGGATCCGGTCGAAGATCACGATCGTGTCGTTGATGCTGTAGCCGATCAGGGCGAGCAGCGAGGCCAGCACCTGGAGATCGAACTGCTGGCCGCAGAGCAGCCAGATCGACGACGTCACCAGTACGTCGTGGACGAGGGCGATCACGCCGCCGGGCGCGAACTCGATCGAGAACCGGAATCCCACGTAGACCAGGATCAGCGCAAATGCGATCAACAGGGCCTTGGCGCCGTTGCTGCGCAGCTCGGCGCCTACCTTCGGCCCCACGTACTCGACGCGATCGACGCTCAGCGCGCCGACCTGCTCGGTAAGCGCTTTCTGGATGTGGTCGACGATCAGGTTCTGTTCGACGCCTTGTTCCTCACTCCCGCTCTGGAAGCGGATCAGGAACTCGGGATTCGTCGCCTCGCCGTAGCGCACGACACTCGGCTCGCCGACGCCCACGCTCTGCACGACGTCGCGGATCTTGCCTTCGTCGGCCTTCACTCCGTCCGCGAAACGAACCTGAACCTCCGTGCCACCAATGAAGTCGATGCCCCAGCGAATTCCCTTGATGGGAATCGCGGCCAGGCCGAGCAGGATGATCGCGATCGATCCTGCGACGCAGTACTTCCACTTCCCGATGAAGTCGAAATGGGTATCGGGCCGAATCAGCTCGAACACGCCGGTCTCCTCAAATCGACAGGGTCTGGACCGGCCGGTTGCCGGGATACAGCTCGAAGAGCAGGCGCGGGATCACGAGCGACGAATACACGCTCGTGATGATGCCGATACAGAGCGTCACCGCGAAGCCCTTGATCGGTCCCGTCCCGTACTGGAACAGCACGAGACCTGCGAGAAGGGTCGTGATGTTGGCGTCCATGACGGTCCAGAATGCCTTGCTGAAACCGGTGCGGATCGCGCCACGCGGCAGCTTGCCGGCGCGCAGCTCGTCGCGAATGCGCTCGTAGATGATCACGTTGGCGTCGATCGCCATGCCGACGGTGAGCACGAGGCCGGCGATCCCCGGCATCGTCAGCGTGGCGCCGGCCATCCCCATGACGCCGAGCAGGAAGACGACGTTCGCGAGTAGACCGGCGGTCGCGTAGACGCCGGCGAGCCGGTAGTAGACCATCGCGAACGCCGCGACGAGGCCGAAGCCGAGCAGCGAAGCCCAGATGCCGCCGCGGATCGAATCGGCACCGAGCGCCGGCCCGATCGTGCGCTCTTCCTCGATCTTCATCGGGACCGGCAGCGAGCCCGCGCGCAGGATCACCGAGAGATCGGCCGCACTCTGCGAGTCGAAGCGACCGTGAATGAAACCGCGACCGCCGCCGATGCGCGTCTGGAGGTTCGGCGCCGAGTAGACCTGACCGTCGAGCAGGATCGCGAGTCGCTTGCCGACGTTGTCCCCGGTGAGCTTGCCGAACTTGGTCGCACCCTCGGAATTGAAGGTGAAGTTGACGACCCAGCCGTAGCGCGGGTCCATCCCGGAACGCGCGTCGGTCAGCGACTCGCCCGTCAGATTCGGCGCCTTCGCGACCAGATACGCCCCGAGCACGCGATCGCTGCCCTTTTCCTTCTCGAAGACGATCACGGTCTCCGGCGGCAGTCCCTCTTCGTGCCGCTTGCGCAGCAGTTCTTCGCTGGGCGCCTCGTCGAGCACGATCTTGAACTCGAGGAAGCCGGTCTTCTGGAGCAGATTGCGCGCCTGCTCGCGATCGAGCTGACCGCCCGGGATCTGCACCAGCACGCGATCGTCGCCCTGACGCGTCACCACGGATTCCGGGATGCCCTGGATCGGGTCGTCGACGCGGCGGCGCACGACTTCCAGCATCTGCTCGATGCTGCGGTGGCGAACCTCCCGTTCCCATGCGGGCGTGAGCTTGAAGACGAGCTCGCTGCCATCTGGGGTCGCGGCTTCGAGGACCTTGGATTCGAGCGCCACTTCGCGGATCGTCGCCGTGTCTTCGGGGCGCGCGGCTTCTATGCGGAGCTGACCGTTCTCGACCGCGATGCGCGCCGGCGTGACCTTCTTCTCGGTGAGCGATTCCTGGAGCGAGGCGCGCAGCACGTCGAGTTCGTGCTCGATGGCGACCGCCAGATCCGGCCCGAGCACCCAGTGGATGCCACCCTGCAGGTCGAGCCCCAGGCGGATTCCCTGGTCCGGGAACCAGAGGCTTTCCTTGCGGACCGAGGCGGGGATGAAATTCGCCAGCGTGTACCAGCCGAAGAGGAGGAGGCTCGCGACGACGCCGGCCACCCTCCATCGGGATCCGCTCACTCGCCCTCTCCTTTGCCCTTGCCCACCACCCGGTCGATGCGCGCGCGATCGACCTTGACGCGCAGCGGCTGTCCGGCGCCGGCACCGATCTCGACGGTGAGGACGTCGTCGGTGCTGCCGGTCACGACGCCGTGCAGTCCCCCACTGGTCACCACCCGGTCGCCCTTCTCCACGCGCTTGAGCATCTCTTCGTGCTCCTTCTGGCGCTTGGTCTGGGGACGGATCAACAGGAAGTAGAAGATGACGAAGATCAGCGCCATCGGGAGCAGGAAACCGATCGGCGATTGCGGCGCAGCGCCGCCTTCCGCCTGCAACAGGATCGCCGCGAAGAGCGTCGTCATTGGGAAGCTCCGACGTCGGCGGTCGCGCGCGCCGCGAGAGCGGACGCCGCTCGGGGGGCGAACACGGTCCGCGACGAAATGCGTTCGACGCGCGCACCCGGGTAGAAGCGCGCGAGGATCTGTTGCGGGTTCGCTCCGCTGCGTGAAAGCGCGCGAGCGCCCCACTGACTCATCCCGACGCCGTGTCCGTTCCCGGAACCGACGAACACGAAGCCGTCCGCCGTGCGCCGCACCTCGAAGAGCGTGCTGCGCAGGCGCGTGGGCCCGAGCACGCGCCGCAGCGTCTCGCCCGATACCTCCACGTCGCCATCACTCCCCTGCACGCGCAGTTCGGCGGAGCGGCCACTCGGCGTGCGCCGGGCGACGCGGACGTCGCGCACGCGACCGACGTCCCTGCCGGCCGCTGCGAGCGCGGAGGCGAGTTCCTCGGCGGAAACCGGAGCGCGCCAGTACGTGTCGGGCGAGTCCTCTTCGCCGGGAACGCCGACGCTCACCAGGTAGGGCACGTCGCGTCCCCACACCTCGGCGGCCGTTGCGGTGCGGCCCCCCGCTGCCGAGTGGAAGACCGCCAGGATCGGCTCGCCGGCGAAGGTGAGGATCTGCCCGCGCGTCGCGCGGGCCGCGTCGAGCGCGGCCGGCGTCTCGCCGTCCACACCCAGATAGACCTGCGCCGCGGTGTTCGCCTCGACGTCGAAGTCCGGCGAGCGCGGGTGCGCACGCCGATGCAGCGCGTAGGTGCGAATCGCGATCGCTTGCGCGCGCAGCACCACGTCGCCGAAGCCCTCCGAAACTTCACCGAGCAATGTTCCCGCCACGTAGTCCTCGAGCGCCAACTCGTTCACGACGCGCAGTCCACCGGAGTCCCGGCTCAGCTCCACCGACCCGTGAACGCGCCGCCCATCCACTTCGTGCGGGCCCGGTGCCGCGAAGCGGGCCGAGCCGCGGCGCGCTCGGCCGTCCACGACGACACTCGAAACGTTGTCCAGGAGCAGGACGCGTATCCCGATCGCCGACGCGTCCGCCGAAGCCATGACGGGCGTGAGCGCCCCGATCCAAAGAGCCAGAAACCCACTCGCAAGGCTGACGAACGAGCCGCGGCGACCATGCTGCAGCCGACCGAACCCCTTTCGGGATCCCGCGCCCTCGCCCCCCCAACGCATGCGCGGGGGGTATGGCACGGAGACCCAGCGGGCGCAAGGAATGGGCGCGGCTACTTCGAGGCGTCTCGTGCGAGCGCGTCGGCCTTCGTCGTCTCCTCCCAGGGGAAGCCCTGGTCCTCCCGCCCGAAGTGACCGTGATAGGAGGTCGCCCGGTAGATCGGCCGCAGAAGCTGGAGCCCCTCGACGATGCCGCGCGGGGTGAGGTCGAAATGCTTGCGAACCAGCCGCTCGAGGTCCGACGGCGACAGTTTGCTGGTCCCGAAGGAGTCGACGCGAATCGAGACGGGCTCGGCGACGCCGATTGCGTAGGCCACCTGCACCTCGCACCGCGTCGCGACTCCTGCCTTCACGAGATTCTTCGCGACCCAGCGCGCGGCATACGCCGCGCTGCGATCGACCTTGCTCGGGTCCTTGCCGGAGAAGGCGCCGCCGCCGTGGCGACCCATGCCGCCGTAGGTGTCCACGATGATCTTGCGGCCGGTGAGACCCGCGTCGCCCATCGGGCCGCCCACCACGAAGCGCCCAGTCGGATTCACGTGGAAGACCGTGTCGTCATCGACCAGCTTGGGCGGCAGAGCCGGACGGATCACCTTCTCGATCACGTCCTTGCGCAGCTTGTCGTAGCCGACGTCGGGCGCGTGTTGGGTCGAGAGCACGACCGCCGAAATGCGCACGGGCTGATGCTGGTCGTCGTACTCGACGGTGACCTGCGACTTCGCATCCGGCCGCAGGTATTCGATCTCGCCGCTCTCGAAGTGCGTGCGGTGCATCTCCATCAGCCGGTGCGCGAGGCGGATCGGCGCCGGCATCAACTCCGCCGTCTCGGTGCACGCGAAGC
>Ga0316613_10002215_pt1 | contig 12570 bp, 11 predicted proteins | sample OWC_soil_day10_C_2_FD_207647 | JGI IMG/M metagenome (GOLD analysis project Ga0316613, IMG submission 207647) | Wetland soil microbial communities from Old Woman Creek delta, Ohio, United States - OWC_soil_day10_CT_b | ecosystem: Environmental > Terrestrial > Soil > Wetlands | place: USA: Ohio...
TATTACATGCTTCAGGTCAATCGGGAAGAAAGATCCTGTTACCCAAGGCTTGTGATCAATGCATTTAAGTCCCTGATTCTTTTTATGAAAGAAAAACCTGATGTTATCATATGCACAGGTGTGCTGGCTATGATTCCTCTGTGCCTGATCGGCCGGCTGTTTCACAGGAAGCTCATTTACATAGAATCTTTTGCAAAGGTGACCAGTCCCACACAGACCGGGAAGCTGATTTATAAATATGCGGAACAGTTTTATGTTCAGTGGCCGCAGATGAAACAGTTTTATCCAAATGCAATTTATCTGGGAGGAATTTACTAAGAGACAGACGGTTAGAGGAGACAGGTATGATATTTGTAACTTTGGGATCTCAAAAATTTCAATTTAACAGACTTTTAAAAAAGATAGATGAAATGCTGGAGCTGCATGTGATTGCACAACCGGTATTTGCGCAGACTGGAGCAAGCGATTATATTCCTGCTAATTATGAATACAGAAACTTTTTAGACAGAGATGAGTTTGCTGAAATAATGGAGAAGAGTGACATTGTTATTACCCACGGCGGAACCGGAGCAATCATAGGAGCTGTTAAGAAAGGGAAAAAAGTAATTGCTGTTCCCAGACTGGCAAAGTATGGAGAACATGTGGACGATCATCAGCTTCAGTTAATCCGTCAGTTTGACGGTATGAATCTGATTTGTGCCTGCATGGACATTGATGAATTGAATATAGCAATCCTTCAGATTCAAAATCATCAATACAATTCGTATGAGTCAAATACGAAAATTATTATTGAAAGCATCGAGAACTGTTTGCTGAGGAACGAGTAATGGAAAAAGTACTGGTTTTGCTGTCTACATACAATGGCTCTGATTATTTAAAGGAATTAATGGAAAGCGTCTTAGGGCAGAAACATGTGGAGGTTTCAATATTGGTTCGTGATGATGGATCAAAGGATGGAACAATTGAATATTTAAAGGCGATGCAGGACAGCCGGATTAACGTTATCAGAGGAGAAAACAAACGAGCTGTGGGCAGCTTTTTGGAACTGGTTGAAAAAGCTTCCGGTGAGTACCAATATTATGCTTTTTGTGATCAGGATGATGTATGGCTGGAAGAAAAGTTATATGCTGCAGTTAAAAGACTGAGCATTTTTCCTCAAAATGAGCCTGCTTTATATTATTCAGGCCAGATCATTACAGATCGTAATCTAAATATTCTTTATGAACACATACTGGATGCAGACAGGAGCATCAAAGCAAACTGTATTTTTAATCAGATGGCGGGCTGTACCGCCGTTTTTAACAGAAGCCTTTTGATGAAGCTGAAAGAATATACACCAGGGGGTATATATGGTCATGACGTGTGGTGCTATAGAGTATGTGCTGCTTTAAATGGTCATATTGTTGTTGAAAGCAGAGGCCATATCTACTATCGTCAGCATGGTGATAATGTGGTCGGGATGCAGAGCGGACTTAAGGGGAAGTTAAAAAATGCGAAGGATTACATCTTTAAATATAATGCCTCTACCTACGCAGAGCAGATTTTAAAAGGATACGGGGGTCAGCTGTCGGATGACTGGAGGGAATTTCTTAAGATAATCTGTGGTTCCAATCACTCCATTAAAAGCAAATGGTCAATGCTAGACGATTCAGAAGTGAACTTCCGCAGCGGAAAGTTAAGAGCTGTTTATATAGCTAAGATTATACTTGGAAAAATGTAAAACGACAGAGAATGAAATTTGAGAGGAAAAAATGAGGGTTCTTTTTATTGCTAACAGATCGGAGTTTGGTGGTGCACCCAAGTGCATGATGGAGCTGATGGAGCTTCTTAAAAATCGATATGGTGTGGAGATTGAGTTAGTAACTCATGAGGATCATGCCTTAGGCGAGTTTTGCCGGGCCAGGAATATAACATATTATGCTGTGGGGCATGTTCCTTTTGCGGTCGGTAAAGGAAGTACAGGTTTTAGAAGAGGAATTAAAACAATTTTAATGCCTTATTATTTTTGGAACAGTAAAATAAAAAACCGGAAAGCAATGCAAAAGGCGGCTGAGATAATTGATTTTTCTGGAATTGATATCATTCACACCAATTCAAACAGAGATTGTCTGGGAGCAATGCTGAGTAAAAAATATGGCATTCCCCATGTGTGGCATCTTCGGGAATTTGGAAAAGAGGATTACGATATAAAGTACCTGATGCCGGATTATATTAAGTTTATGAATCAGAATACAGATTTTTTTATTGCAATATCAGAAGCGGTAAAGAGGGTCTGGATCAGTAAAGGAATAGAAAAAAATAAAATGATTCGCATCTATGATGGGATTCACATGCCAGAACCTTACGTTTATAAAGCGGCACAAGAGTATCAGAATCGTTTAAAGAGCGGACAGTCCATCCGCTTTGCCTATCTTGGAATTGTTTGTCCGGGCAAAGGACAGTTTGATGCGATTAAAGCACTTGCACTGCTGGAAAAAGATATCTCCTCCCATATCCACATAGACTTCTGGGGAGATTGCAGTTCTCTTCCTGAATATGTAAAGGATATGAAACGGTTTGCAGAAGAAAAAGGTGTATTGGATTCCATCTCGTTTAAGGGCTTTACTGATCAGATCTGGGAGAAGCTGTGTGAGTATGATGCTGCATTGGTGTGTTCCCGTTCAGAGGCCTTTGGAAGAATTACACCGGAATATATGTCCATTGGATTGCAGGTTGTTGCGTCGGATACAGGAGCTAATCCGGAGCTGATCGAGAGTGGAGTATCAGGTTATGTATATCATCACGGTGATTTACAGGATCTGGCCAGGTATTTGAGAAAAATATATTTCAGCACAAAAGAAGAAAGGATGGCCATGTCAGTGAAAGCTGTAGAACGGGCACAGCTTTATACGGATATGGTTCATGCAGATAACGTATACAAGTTCTACTGCAGAATTATGTACGACAAATGGCATACCATGCAGAGTGAGGAGAATCTATGATTGGTATTATTACTCCCTATAAGGTTCCAAATTATGGAACAAAGCTGCAGGCATATGCAATGCAGGAATTACTGAATATGTATGATTCTGCAGAAATTATTAATTTCATGGGCGCATCTGATTATAGACCCCGTGCCGTTTTCGGAAAAATTCGTATTAAATATGAGAAAAAGAAAAACAGACATCAAACAAATTATTTCAAATATGAGGATTATCAGACCCTTAAGAAGGAACGTGTCAGGAGTATCATGTGCTTTGATGACACGTTTTACCGCCTTTCATCTGAGATTAAAGGAACATTGAGCTTAAAAAAGCGTATGAGAAACTATTGTGCAGTTGTCTGCGGAAGTGATCAGTTGTGGGCACCTCTTAATATTGATGCGGATTATTTTACTCTGACTGTTGTTCCAAAGGGTGTTCCCCGCATTTCTTTTTCGGCCAGTTTTGGTGTCAGTGACGTTCCAGAGAGGTACAAACCGGCATACCGCAGATATTTAAATAAAATGACACACATTTCCGTGCGGGAGGAAACTGGTAATGCAATCGTCAAAGAGATGACAGGAAAGGCTGTCCCTGTTACGCTGGACCCTACATTAATGCTGAAAAGGGAAACGTGGGAAAAATTAGCAGACTACAGCAATCTATTATTTGGAAAATACATTTTCTGTTATTTTCTTGGTGCAAATCCAGAACATCGATTGTTTGCGAAAAGACTGGCCAGGCAGACCGGCTGTCAGATTATCAGCATCCCGCATTGTGAGCAATATAATATAGCAGATGAAGGATATTCAACGATTGAGATTTCGGATGCACAGCCCCAGGATTTTGTGAATTTGATTCGAAATGCAGATTATATATGTACGGATTCATTTCACGGAACCGTTTTTTCAATGATATTTGACAAAAAGGTGGCTGTATTCGAGCGTTTTTTAAGTGGAGATAAGGAATCTACAAACTCACGGATACATACCCTGCTTGGGATATTAAATGCAGAAGATGCATTGATGAAATCGAGTGATGAGACAGAATCCTTCCTTTCTTTGAAGCTGAATTACCATGGAATAAAACAAAATCTGGAAAATGAGAGGATAAAATCCTTTGCATACCTTGATCAGGCATTGGGAGGTACAAGTGAGCAGAGTGATAAAAAGATATGATTACAATTGATAATAAATCAAAGTGTGTTGGATGCAGTGCATGTGCATCAATTTGCCCCCAAAAATGTATTACGATGAAAGAAGATGAAGAAGGTTTTTTGTATCCGCTGGTTGACCAGCAAATATGTGTGAATTGCGGATTATGTGAGTGTGCTTGTCCGGTGTATTCGGTTCATTTTGAATCAAGATCAGAATATCCCGATGCCTATCTTGGATATACATACGGCAAAGCTGACCGGATAAAAAGTGCGGCTGGCGGAGCGTTTTATACATTAGCTAAAAGTTTCATTGAGTTATACCATGGAATTGTATTTGGTGCGGTTTATGATGAAAATTATAGGGTAAATCATGGCTTTACTGATACGGTGAAAGGTTTAAGAATCATGCAGAAATCCAAATATGTACAGAGTAATCCTGGTCAGACGTTTCTTATGGTGAAAGAGTATTTGGAACAGGGAAGATATGTTCTGTATTCGGGAACACCCTGTCAGATTTATGGTCTGAAGAGTTTTCTTGATAATATGGGTACGGACAGACTATTTTGTATGGATCTTTCGTGCCATGGGGTTCCATCTCCCAAACTTCTTAGAGAGTATCTTGCATACCAGAAGCAGAATCATGGTGCAGAGATTGTGGATTTTCGTATGAGGGATAAGCAGATACTGAAGGGAGCTTATGCCCAGGGGTTTGGTATTACATTTTCAGATGGAACACATTATTTTCAGAGCCATGGGAAAGATCTGTATGGCCGCTGCTTTTGGGGTGAAATAGCATCCCGTCCCAGCTGTTACCAGTGTCCTTTTAAAACAATATGGAGGGAAAGCGATATTACGCTAGGGGACTGCTGGTTTTTTGACCGATTTATCAAAAAAGAGAAAGATGATTTCGGAGTCACCATGATGCTGGTTCATTCTCAGAAGGGACAGCAGCTTTTAAAACAATGTACAGAATTGATCCGGTATCCGGTTGATGCACAAAAGATGATCCAGGTAAATGGCGGCATGGTTTACAGCTCAGCGGATAAACATCCACTTAGAGAAGAGTTTTTTAAAGGGCTGGGTAAAGCGGAATTTTCAAGTCATGTTAAAAGATTTTTTCCAGATCGCCCGGATACTTTCAAAGTCAGAATTCAAAGAATTATGGAAAAGCTTGGAATTCGTCTGGATCCTTTGAGAAGATTAAGCAGAAGCCGTCGGATGAAACAAATTTTAAAAAACAGTAAGATACCAGAGTCAGCAAAAGGAATCAATACATTTTGAATCGGAGGAAGCTATGGATATAGGAATTGTTATATTGCATTATTTAACAGCTGCCGATACAGCAAAGTGCGTGGATTCTTTTCGCAGAAAGCTGGATACCTCAAATTATAAAATAATTATTGTGGACAACAATTCTCCCAATGGTTCTGCCAGGATACTGGAAGAAAAGTATAACTGTGCAGAAGATATTATTCTTATAAAAAACCGGGAGAATATGGGCTTTGCGAGAGGATTGAATGTAGGTATTAGATATGCAAGGCAGGTACTTCATGCGCAATTTATTATTGCAGTAAATAATGATACAGAAATTGTTAGTAACGGGGTGTATTCGATTCTAAAAGAGAAATATAAAAAATATCATTTTTCTTTGCTGGGTCCTATGATTATCAGTGGGGATAGCACCTGCAGCGTGAATCCTATTACAGATCAGCTTAGAGATCATATAACGGTTCAGGCATCAATTGAGAGATATGAAAAATTACTTTTTTTAAACAAGAATCATATGCTCCCTTTTTATTACCGTCTGGCTCAGATAAAGAGTATGTTTCATTTGAAAATAACGAGACCGGTACAATTGGAAGATCAGCAAAATGTGAAACTGCATGGTTGTTTTTGGATTTTTTCTCCTGATTACTTTACGAAACTGGACTATTTGGATGAAGCAACCTTTCTTTACATGGAGGAGGACATTATTTTTTTACATTTAATGCGTAATGGGCTTACCAGTTTATACACTCCGGATGTCATCGCATACCATAAGGAGTATTCGTCAACGAATGAGAAATTCAGGAATTCACGAGAAAAGCAGAATTTCATTTTTCACCATTGTATCGCTTCTCAGAAATATTATTTAAAACTGTGGGACAATTACAGGGATCGTTGTGAAGAAAGGGTGTAAATGGGAGAAAGACAGATGAAAATATCATACAGAGCGCTGATGCTCTCCATGCTGGCAGTATTTGTCATATTTCTTCCAAGAAGATTATATTTAATGGGCATGTACAGCTATCGGGTTATAGCACTGTTTATTTTGCTGCTATATGTGATTGGATATCCGAAAGACATCAAGATAGATTCATTCCTTAGAAGACCTGCATTATTGCTGTATTTTAGTGTTTTAACAACAGTTTATATCAGATATTCAGCATTTGTAAGTATGGCAGGATATTTTCTTGATACAGTTATTTTGTATCTTTTAATGATATGTTTGATAGCAGATAAAGAAGATTTACAAAAATTTAAAAAAATATTTTTGTGGACGCTTTTTTATTACACAATTTTAGGAATTATCGAGTTTGTTACTGGATTTAATATCTGGAACGTTGTAACAGGAAGTGTCCTGTCAGCCAGGAGATACGGACTTTATCGTGCCTTTGGCTCTATGTCTACTCCTATTAATAATGGTTTTTTTCTTATACTGTGCATGCCGGTTATCATGAGCATGATATTAGATAAAGAGACGGGAAAAGAATACAAATTATGTATTATAGTATATTGCATGCTGCTGGTGAATTTAATCTGTACCTTAAGCCGGGGACCGATCATCTTTGGTGTGATTCTCAATTTGATCTGGTTGATGAAAAAAGGAGTCTTAAATTATTTTGTTGAGAACTGGAAGAGCACGCTGGTTGTTGTTTTTACGGCAGTTTGTCTGATGCAGTTTCCAAAGATTGCAAAATCCATGGATTCGTTTTTTCTGATGTTTCAGGCCATAACAGATTCTGATGCAGCAAGTGCCATATCAGATTCCTTTGGATCCAATGCAAAAGGCGTTGGAGAGAGGTTTGAACTGTTTGAATGGGTTCAGGAGGCGGTAAAAGGAGATTTACTGATGGGAAAGGGACCATATCAGGAATTCGGGTACATATGGTACGATCGCTATAACAAGCCCCATATGAAAATATCCATTGAGAATCAGTATTTGGCGTGCCTGTTTCGGTATGGTCTCATAGGAATGATAACAATGATGGTATTTTTTGCAGATTGTCTCTGTCAGATGTGGAAATGGGGCGATCTGCAGAGATGGAGTCATGAGAAGTTATCACTTCAATTTATGTTTTTATCGACGATTGTAATTTATTATATATCCCTTATGACAGCGGCTATGGCAGAAGAGATAAAACTGTTTTATATAATTCTTGCTATTTATTTTATGGAAGTGAAATTTCAAAGAAAGAATGCGATAGTGCAAGACAAAGGATGGAACAATGAATCCGATAATTAGAAAACATTTAAAGAGATATAAAGATATGTCACCAGTTGCCAAGTCATCTATGGCATTGGTGTTGGCAAAGTTCTTTCAAAAAGGCCTTTCATTGGTGACGAGTCCGGTTTTTACACGCATTATGCCGCAGACAGAATATGGAGTTGTTTCTACCTATTTATCCTGGCAGACAGTCATTTATATTATAGCTACTTTAAATATGGCTCAGGGAGTTTTTAACAATGGGATGATTGACTATAAGAAAGATCGTGACGGTTTTACCTGTTCTATCCTGGTATTAGCCAATGGCTGTACGCTGTTAGCTGCAATTGTTTACCTGATGGGATACCGTTGGCTGGCCCCGCTGATTGATTTACCTGATTCGTTGATCATGCTGCTGTTTTTATACTGTATGTTGACGCCGGCTTACAATTACTGGATGAGCCGGCAGCGCTTTGAATATAAATACAGGTCAATCCTTTTTGTCATGATGGTATCCTCTGTTTTAAGCAGTGTACTGTCAATTGCCTGTGTGCTTTTGGCTCCTGATCAGAATAAAGCAGCGGCTAAGCTGCTTGGCAGTGAAGGTGTCATGATTGGTGTGGGCTTGATTTTTTTTGTACTGCAATGGAAAAATGTAGTTAAAAATTTTAAAATATCATACTGCCAATACGCTTTGATTTATAATCTGCCATTACTACCCCATTATCTGTCGATGTATGTGTTATCCAGTTCGGACCGTATTATGATAAGTAAAATGGCGGGTAGTGCACAGACTGCAATATATAATGTTGCATACACGGTTGCTTCCATTCTTTTAATATTCTGGAATTCCGTAGATGCAGCTTACGCACCTTGGATCTATCAGAAAATGGAGGAAAAAAATTACAGGGTAATTGGAAGAAGAGGCAGTCAGGTGCTGCTGGTCTTTTTTGCGGCAACCTTACTGACCACGTTGTTTGCGCCGGAAATCATGCTAATTCTTGCTCCAAGATCTTATCAGGAAGGTATTTATGTAATTCCTGCGGTAGCCTCCGGAGTATTTTTTACAGCGGTTTATTCTCTTTATATGAGGGTTGAACTATATCTGAAGAAAATGCATATTGTGACGTTGGGTACGGTTGCTGCGGCTGTTCTGAATCTGGTTTTAAACGCAGTCTTTATTCCATATTTCGGATACATAGCAGCAGCCTATACAACCCTTATTTGCTATATTTTGCTGGCACTGTTTCACTACGTGAATATAAGGCGTCTGGGATATGGAAGAGTTTACGACAATGGCTTTGTACTTGCAATTTCTCTTGCTGCCTGCATCGTCACTGTTATTGTTTCAATATTATACAAATACACAGCAGTAAGATATGTCTGCATGCTGTGGCTTATCATCTTTTTGATATGGAAAAGGAAATGGATCATTGAAATAGTAAGATCAAAGAGGGGGTAACAATGAAGATTGGTTTAATGGGTTTAACTTTTAATTCGGGAAATAAAGGCTGTGAAGCCTTGTCATACTCCTTTCTGGAGACTTTAAACTGGATAGGAAAAAAAGAAAAAATCCAGGTTACAGCAGTGCTGATTGAAGTCTTTCCAACGAAACAGTGGATAAAAAATTGTTTTAATCGGACCAGGCTGAGTAAAAAGTATCTTCCTGCTGCAGATTTTACCAACGTGAACAGTGAGTACATATTTTATAAACGAATCGGGAACAGATTCTTTTTTGAACCAGGTTTAAAAGACTGTGATTGTATATTTGATTTTACCTATGGTGATAGTTTTACGGATATTTATGGGGAGGAGCGCTTTAACAAGGGATCTTCGTTAAAGAAAGAAATCATCCGCAGGAAGATTCCTCTGATTCTGGGAAGTCAGACTATAGGGCCATTTAGGAATAAGAACCATGAAAAAACAGCAGTAGAAATTATTCATGGGGCAAAAGAGGTTTATGTGAGAGATCAGATGTCCTTTGATTATACAGTGAAAATCTCAGGAAGAAGACCTCTCATAACCACTGACGTTGCATTTCTTCTGCCGTATGAGGAACAAGGCAGGACACAAGGAAAATTAAAAGTTGGATTTAATGCGTCTGGATTATTGTGGAATGGTGGTTATACGAGAAATAATCAATTTGGTCTGGAGGTGAATTATCAGGAATATTGCAGACAGGTAATTAAGGCTTTTCTTCTAAACGGAAGAGAAGTACACCTGATTCTACATGCCTTTAGCAAAGATTTGACGCGTCCTGATAATGATCTGACTGCCGCATTGGCGCTCCATAATGAATTTCCGGAAACAATTCTGTCCCCTGAGTTTATAACACCGATGGAGGCAAAAGGTTATATTTCGAAAATGGATGTTTTTATAGGAGCCAGAATGCATGCAACCATTGGTGCACTTTCGGCCGGAATTCCTGTGATACCGTTTTCGTATAGCCGTAAATTTGAAGGATTGTTTCACAGTCTGAATTATAAATGGCTGATCCATGGATGCGAGGAAAAAACAGATACAGCCGTGGAAAAAACCTTGTGCTGGTGCGGAAACTTGAATCAGCTGCACGCAGATCTTGAGGTTTGCAAGGAACTTGTGCGAGAAAAGACGGATTTTCTGTTAGAAAGTTACAAAACGGTTATTCTGGAGGAATGCTGATGAAAAAAGATATATTTGGGTTTATCAGACGAATAAAGAAGGAAAAAAAACTGATAAAGAAAGAACTTGAAACAGGCAAAATAAAAAGACTTAAAATGCGCCGTGACATGTTACTTCTTGCTCATTCCCTCGAAAAGGGAATGGGAATTGAAAATCCAAAACAGGGATTTGGAATCATAAAAGCTGGACAACTGGTGAATCTTCTTTCTCAATATTTATCAGGTGCAGGAAAAGAATCGGACTTTGAATATATTGAAGGTGTCAGTGTTCTTCGTAAATATCTGGAATATTCATCTGATACCGGAACAGATGTGAAGCTGATTGCAAAGAAAGCTGAGATGCTATTTGATACAGGCTCCAGTTTCAAAGCCGGAGCTGAGTGGATCAATATGTCACAGCTATATGAAAAAATGGATCAGAAGGCTGCAGAGTATTTTATAAAATCACGGCATAGCATCCGCAGTTTTAAAGAAATAAAAGTAGATGAATGGGATATAAGAGAGGCTTCTAAATTGGCTCAGATGGCTCCCAGCGCATGTAACAGACAGCCATCAAAGGTATATTGGACGACTGATTGCGAAACAGTTCAAAAAATGAATGATCTGATTCCTGGGAATAAAGGTTTTGAGCAGGCAATACCAAATTGGGCTGTTATAACAGTAGAACGTAGTTTTTTTAACAGAAGTGAGTATTTCCAGTGGTATGTAAATGGGGGGATATTCGTTGCCTATTTTATAGAAGGATTACATGCCAACAAAATTGGAAGCTGTATTTTTCAGATTCCGGTAGAATGTGAAAACGCGCCATTGATAAGAGAACTTGCGAAGATTCCAGATACAGAAGCAATTATTGCAGCAGTTGGGTTCGGATATGCAAAGGATAATACAAAAATATTGTCCGCTGCGCGTAGAATGCCGGACGAAACCATGGTGAAATTTTAAACCACTAAGCTTTATAAGATTGAGGGAAGAACATGTCAGATAATAGTGCGGCATTTCATGGAGAAAGATTAAAATCGGCCAGATATTTTAACAAAATGTCAATTTCTGATTTAGCAAAACGAGTGAATATTTCGAAACAGGCGATATCTCAGTATGAAACAAATAAAAATAAACCTAAAATTAATGTGTTGATCAACCTTTCATCGGTTCTTGGTTTTCCCAGCGAATACTTCTATAACCGATATAAAAAGCCTGTCATATCAGGTCAGCTGTTTTTCTTAGATGAGGACGTGATAACAAATAGAGAACGTTTGGCGCTTACGGAACGAATCCAGCTATTTGCAGCCGTTTTTAATACAATGAGTGAATATATAGAATTTCCTTCTTTGTGTCTTTATGAACTTGAAAAAAATAACAGACTGAAAGCAGATAGCATCGCGCAGAATTTAAGAAATATATGGAAATTGGACAATCAGCCTATTTTAAATTTAATTGATGAGTTGGAAAGAAACGGTATTGTTGTGGTGGAATTTTCAGACGAAACTATCGGACATTCGCTTAGTCAGTTTTTAGTGGTTGATGATAAGAAAATGGCAGTTATAGTTTTAAATGAAAAGGAGAGTAATCCATTTAAAAGAAACTTTAACCTGGCATATTTACTGGGCTATCTGCTGCTTGACCTGATTACGGATTTTAAAGGTCTGGAAAAAAACGCCTTGAATGAAAAGTTTATAAAACGATTTGCAGGAGCCCTTCTGGTTCCTGAGGAAACCTATAGAAACGATATAATGATGTCTTCAAAGGTTGATCTGGATTTATATATTCAGTTACAAAAAAAATACTGTATTCCTGCATATGAATTGATTGCCAGAGCCAGATACTTGAATTTTATTACACAGAACCAGTATCAGTATCTTATAAGGCAATTATCACAAAGAAGAAAATTTTCTCGTGAATATGATTGCGGCAACATACCGGTTGTAAACCCCAGGTATTTGAAAGAAGCAATGAAGATGCTGGTTGAAGAAAGTAAATTAGACAACTTCATAAATTTATTAGAACAAAATGGAGTGATATTAACTTGTGATATGATAGAAAATATACTGAATCTGCCAAAAGGGTATATAAGCCTGAGTACTGAGAAAATAACAGATGTCCGTTTACGAAAAAAGGGTAGTTTGTGCTAGACCGTAGCCGTGCAATATGGTATACTGAATCCAAAATTTATTTTCAGAATAAAAGACGGCGGGAGGAGATTGACCAATGGCAACCCTTAAAGATGTGGCAGAACGGGCAGAAGTTACGGTCACCACTGTCTCTAGAGTCATTAATAACCGGGGCTATATCAGTGAGCAGACGAGAAAAAAAGTTTACGATGTTATGAAG
>Ga0316613_10002217_pt1 | contig 12568 bp, 5 predicted proteins | sample OWC_soil_day10_C_2_FD_207647 | JGI IMG/M metagenome (GOLD analysis project Ga0316613, IMG submission 207647) | Wetland soil microbial communities from Old Woman Creek delta, Ohio, United States - OWC_soil_day10_CT_b | ecosystem: Environmental > Terrestrial > Soil > Wetlands | place: USA: Ohio...
CGGTGCGTATCGGGATAGATACCGATTGGATCGACGTGGCTCCGTCCGACCAACATACGGTGGCTCTAAAGGCGGACGGAAGCCTGTGGGTCTGGGGGTTTATGTACTACGGCCTCGGGGACGGGACGACGCAGGAAAGCCACTCCCCCTTGCGGATCGGGGCGGATACCGACTGGACTTCCGTGGCTGCGGGATGGGGGGGGCCGCCGGGGGGGGGCGGCACTGTGTTGGCCCTCAAGGCGAACGGGAGCCTGTGGGCGTGGGGGTCTAACCTGGCCGGACAGCTCGGGGACGGGACGACGACGTCCAGCTCTGTCCCCGTGCATATCGGGACGGATACAGACTGGATCGCCCTGGCCAAGCAACGATATATGCACACGGTGGCTCTAAAGGCGGACGGGAGCCTGTGGGCCTGGGGATACAACGGCTCCGGCCAGCTCGGGGGCGCGACTCCGCCTACCCCCCTTACCCCCGGCTCTGTTCCGGGTTTCCCAGGCGCCGCAGACAATAGTTGGACTTCCGTGACTGCGGGATCTGACCACACGGTGGGCCTCAAGTCCGACGGGTCCCTGTGGGCCTGGGGGAGCAACGATTACGGTCAGCTTGGGGTAGAAGCAGTTCCCATTCACCAGGGAACGGCTTTCCCCGTGCAGATCGGAACTGACAGCAACTGGACCGTGGTGGCCGCGGGATCTTACCACACGGTGGCGCTGAAGTCCGACGGGAGCCTGTGGGTCTGGGGGTACAACGGATTTGCACAGTTAGGGGACGGGACGACGACAGACCGCTCCTCCCCCGTTCGAATCGGTACGGAGAACAACTGGACCGCGGTGGCTCCTGGATATCACCACACGATGGCTCTCAAATCCGACGGATCCCTGTGGGGTTGGGGATTAAACGCCTATGGCCAGCTCGGGACCGGCGATGGCACGGATCACTTATCCCCTGTGCCAATCGATAATGGCACCAACTGGACCGCGGTGGACGCGGGAGGTTACCACACGGTGGCTCTAAAGTCCGACGGGACCCTTTGGGCCTGGGGATACAACAGTTTTGGCCAAATCGGGGACAACACAACGGAACAAAGTAATTTCCCCGTTCCAATAGCTCCAATCGGGGGGGGAAATAACTGGATTGCGGTGGACGCGGGAGGTTACCACACAGTGGCCCTGAAGTCCGACGGGAGCCTGTGGGCCTGGGGGCGCAACTCCAACGGCCAAGTCTCGTCCGTGCCTGTTGAACCACACATCCCCGTTCGGGACGGGATCGAGAACAACTGGACGGCGGTGACCTCGGGAGATAGCCACACGGTGGCCCGCAAGTCCGATGGTACCCTGTGGGCCCGTGGGAGCGGCGCCCGCGGCCAGCTCGGGGGAGGCGGGACAGGAGACTGGTTGTCCCTCACTTTGATCGGGACGGACACCGACTGGACTGCGGTATCAGCGGGAGAATACTTCACGGTAGCGCTGAAATCCGACGGGAGTTTGTGGGCCTGGGGATCGAACAACTGGGGCGAGCTCGGGGACGGGACGACGACAGACCGTTTGGTCCCCACGCAAATAATCGTGCCGGCCTCCTGCCCATTACCGTTTACGTATTTCAAGGATTTCGACGGGGACGGCTACTCCGACGGGACCTTGCAGTTCGCATGCGCGCAGCCGCCGGGATATTTCCTCGCCTCGGCCCTCGTGGCCACCTCCGGGGATTGCGACGATGCCAATCCTATCGTCAACCCCGGCAAGACGGAGATCCCGTTCAACGGCCTTGATGACGATTGCAACCCGGCGACCCCGGACATCCCCACCGGGGGCTCTTACTCCTACGGGACTCCGGTCATTGACGGAGGTGTCGGGGAGTGGTCTTATCTCCCGTCCGAAGTCCGATACCTGACCCATCCCTACGGTGGTCCGCAGGCGAGGTTAGACCTAGTGAACGACAACGTCAACCTCTACGTCAGGGTTTCGGCGCAAAGCATCCCCGCTAATCCCGTCCTGCGGGTGACGTTCGACAGCAACAAGGACGGCCAGCTGGGCTCCGCGGGGGACGACGAAATATCGTTCGAACCCGGCTCCATGCCGAGTGGGCAGACCGGGGATTGGTATTACTCCGGCGTAGCGGTCCCGGATTGTTCCACGCCTCCCTGCCGGTACATCGACACGGGCGACGGCGGGACAACGGATGCGGCGGGTGCGTACAGTATTTTTGGTGTGGGAAGTCGTTGGGATTTTGAGATGTCCCACCCCCTGATCACCGAGGACCCCCACGACATGAAGGCCCGGGGGCAGGAGTTCCTGACGCTGAGGATCCGGCTGGAAGGGACCGATTGGGCCTACGACAACACCACCAACTACCTCGTTGTCTGCGGCGGCCCAGACACCGACGGCGACGGGGTCCCGGACATGTGCGACAACTGCCCGGCCAATGCCAACCCCGACCAGGTGGACACGGACGGGGACGGGGTCGGGGACGCCTGCGAGACCGACATCGACAACGACGGCGTGCCGAACGCGGCGGACAACTGCCCCACGATACCCAATCCCGATCAGGTCGATGGCGATCTGGACGGGGTCGGCGACGCGTGCGACAACTGCAAGCAGGTCAAGAATCCCCCGGTGCCATTCAGCATATCCGGGAACCCGCAACTCCTGCCACTCAAGGACTGGTACATCGTGTCGGGGGATCTCGTCACCGGGTGGTACGACTGGGAAGGGGAGCTCCACACCAGCGGCCAGCCCGAGCGCTACCTTAAGAATATCGGGGACGCGTGCATCCTGGGGGAGGCCACCGTCACCACGAATAGGACGGACACGGACGGGGACGGGATCTATGACGATTCCGACAACTGCCCGGAAGTGGACAACGCAAACCAGGACGACATGGACGGGGACAAGATCGGGGACGCGTGCGACCTCTGCCCGAACGACCCGTTGAACGACGCGGATGGCGACGGCGTGTGCGCCGGTCCCGGTATCTTCAAATCCCCCCCGAAGACGGGGGTCGGAGATAATTGCCCGGACAAGTCGAACCCGATCGTGGCCAGTTACAGGAACATGTTCGGCGTGACGCTGACCAACGTCCAGCCGGACTTCGACATGGACCGGGTCGGGGATGCCTGCGACCCGGACAAGGACGGGGACGGGGTGAGGGTGGAAAAGGACATCCGCGGGTATTTCGGGTACCAGTTCCCCAACGCCAACCCGATACGGCCGTGCACCAAGGCGGATCTGGCGGGGGGCGCCTGCGCGAATACGACGGGCCTGACCCCGATCACGGCGCAGGACTGCAACGACTTCGACGAAACGGTTTCCCCGGGACGTCCCGAAAGCATGGAGAACGGCAAGGACGACGACTGCAACCCCCGGACGCCGGACAAGCCGTACCAGGTGGTGTTCGAGATGGTGAGCTACAGGAGCGGGGCGAGCACCCTCAACTGCCCGGTGGTCACCGATCCCAACAACTCCGCGTTGAACGACAACTGCTACTACAACTGGCTGCCCACGGACGGCGGACAGGCCACGTTCGTGGCGAAGCTCATCACGACGACCGGCACCGGCGGGATCGATTACGTCACGCCGGACACGGGGGGGTTCACCTTCTCTCTGGACAACGTGACCAACTTCCCGGGGAGGTACACCAACGAAGACAACACGATCGTGACGAACGACATGACGTACACGATCCTAGATCCTGCCAGGCCCACCGGGATCACCATCGATTCCTACGACTACGGCGGGTCGATCAACATCCGGGCCTCCGCAACGGTAGCGGGCACCGCGTACCAGGGGGTCCTGACGCTGCCAAAGGACCGGGACGGCGACGGTTTGCCCGACACGTGGGAGGACCTGTACGGCGACCTGAGCCGGACGGGAGACGATGACGGGGACGGCCTCCCGAACTTCGCCGAGTATCGCGGGTTCAAGTGGGGTCAGGTCGTGCCCGTGGCGATCCGGAACCCCAACGACAACAACTACAAAACGCCGGCATACGTCCCGAGCGCGACGGCGGACGAGCATTTCCGGACCAACCCGCTGCGCAAGGACTTTTTCGTGAAATACCTCAATTACCCCGCGTACACGGGGTCCTGGAACCCGGTCACCCCCTGGTTCGCCGTCGGTTCGGCGTTCGTCAACGCGGGGATCGACCTGCACGCGGTGGACAACGGGGTATTGTTGACCAACAGACTGGGCGAACGGAACATTGACGTCGCACTGGTCCGTAACGAACCGCTAACCACCTACGGCCAGGGCACCGGACGCACAACAAAGTTAACAGGCGCCGGCATCACCCGAATCTGGTCGTGGGCCACCAAGGGCGTAAGTTCCGTAGGGAATACAACGAGTTACGGGGAGGGCACGGTCACCTACAAGAAGGCGGTGGATTATTACTTCAGCGACAAGCCCTACATGGATGTGCCCATCGGAGCAACCAGCGGAACCGGCGACGGGAAGCTGAACCGGCTCGCGGACGTGAGCGACAGGAACGACAGCGGAACGTGCGACCAGGTCGGAACGTCAGGGAATAGAAAAGTATGGGAATCCGGTGCAGTTGGCGGAAATTCCTGCGCCGCCACCAGTCTCAAGGGCGACCGTTACGGGACCATCACGGTGCAACCGCCGGCGCCAGCGGGCTACGCGTACCAGCTGTCCGCGATGGACATCGACACCAACGGGCTTGTGGAACTGCCTTCCCAGAGCGACCCGAACGCCATCAACCGGGATAATGAATACACCAAGGCCCAGGTCCTCAAGCACACCATAACGCATGAGCTCGGGCACGTGGTCGGGATCGGGCACAACATGTTTTCCAGGAACGTCGATTACATGTACTCGCCGAACTGGAGCCGGGACGACTGGTTCAGCGCAACGGCGATCCAGCAGATCCGGATCCACAACAATTGCAGCAATCTCCTCTCTTGCAGATAAGGAGGCCCGAAGTGAAGAAAATGACGATCTGCTTGGGCATCGCGATCCTCGCGGCGCTGTGCATGGTGTCGTGGACCCCGCCCGCCGCCGGCGCAGTCATTCCCGAGCTGGGGGGGCCGGGCATGGGCGCGGGCCTGGTGTTCAGCGGCACCTTGGTGATGGACGCTTCCGGAAATCCCGTCTACCGGATGAACGACGACATCACGATGGTTCTCTCCGTGTCGAACATCGGGATCGGGGATGTGATCACGTCGCGGGGGTGGGCGGATACACCCTTCCACCTCTACCTCGAGTTCAAGGGCCCCGACGGCAAGATCATCACCTCGCCGCTGATCGCGGGCACCCTGATCGGGCACCCCCAGGATCCGAGCGCGGCCAATGTCCACGTCCCACCGCCGCTCCAGATCGAAGTCAACGGGGCGTACGTGCAGGTGGAGAGAGTCGAGGTCCTTTCGGGAAGCACCCCGGGGCCGGTGTTCACCAAGAGTACTTCGATTCCCGGCGTGCGCTCCTACTACCCGATTCCGGAACCGGATGCCAACGGTTCGCCCCTTGCGGGGCGGTATTCGGTCCGGGCGGTCATCCCCATGGTGGCGTACCCCCCCGCCTTGTTCTTCCAGGGGGGGGCATATTACGCGCCCATCGGGGAGAACATCCAGGGGAACTGGGAAGGGACGGTGGTGTCGTCTACCCTCTACTTTACACTCACCGAAGACAAGGACCTGGACGGGTTCTATACCCCTGTCAATCCGATAACGCCGGCTGGGGGGACGACGGATTGCGATGACAACAACCCGGGGATCCACCCGAACGCTCAGACGCCTCCCAATCCGTTGCCGGGCGTGGATTACAACTGCGACGGCATTCCAGACACCGCCGGCGCCGCTCCTGCGATCTTCAACGTGCTGGCCGAGACGCAAAAGGTCGGATCGGGAACGTATCCCAGCTCCACCAAGGAGCCCATCGCGGGGATGCCGGTGAAGGTCATCAGCACGGCGCAGGGGTCGTGCGCCGCGGGGTACGGCATAAGCTGGGACAAATATTGGCTGATCTACAGCAATTGTCCGGGTACGACCGGCACCACGAACAGCGCCGGGAAAGTCGATATCACCGTACCGCCGGGGGATTACGTGATCATCGGGCCGTACCTGAGGACCGACAACACCTACATGGCGGACACCGCCGTGGGGGTCGTCGCCGGCCAAACCTATGCCCGGTATCTTCTGCTGATGAACGTCACCGGAAGCGGGAAGCATATCCCGGGGAAATACATAAAGAAGACCGGCTCTGAGCTCCTCGTGATCGAGCCGGAATTTGTGGAGTGGACTTCCGCGCAGGAGCTGTACCCCTTCGTGTTCCGGAGCATCGGGGACTGGAGCATCACGACCACGATCGACCCGCCGAAGGGATTCGTGACGGATTACCAAGATCTTGTCGCGGAGGTGAACAGCGACACGAAGGCCGTGCAGTTCACGGTGACCGACGTGGGGAGCGACTGGGTGGACACGAAGGTGGAATTTAAGATCAAGCACAATAAAAAGACCGAGATCGTCAAGGATAAGATCGGCGTCAAGAAAGGGAAGGGGGCGAAGCCGTGACCGGGAACTTCCCGTCGATGAAAAACGTGCTGGTCATCGCAACAGCTGCGCTCCTGACGGTTGTATTCGTCCGGGACTCCGCTGCGGACGATGCGATTGTCTTGCCCAAGGGGGTTTCCAGGGTGTGGGGCGAATACCTGGATTCTTTCCCGATCACGAAGAAATTCAACAACAGCGGAGAAGTAGTGGATGTCGCGCAGGACTACAACGTGAAACTGGACTCCTCGACGATCGGTAGCCTGGCCCAGCTGGAAGCGGTTTTCAAGGGAGCGGGCCTTGTGCCGTCCTCGTATACCGCGAGCTTCGGCCGTAGCGATGTGTCCTTCAAATACGACATCTCCCAGTTCCGGTTCCAGTTCGCGTACGGGGTGACGGACAAGCTCACGCTCGGGTTCTTCGTGCCGTACTGGTGGGTGACCAACCATGTGAACGCCCAGCTCGACAATACCGGCTCGACGCTGGTGAAGAATCCGGCCTTCAACCCCACCTCCCCGAACCCCCTCAACCGGTTGCCGTTCCTGCCCGCGGGGTCCCCCGGCGGGGTCCCCGTCACGACGGAAGACATTCAGAATCTCATCCAAACTGCCTACGGGTACAACAAGGTCCAGAGCTGGAGCGGTCAAGGCGTCGGTGATATCGAGATCGGGGGGAGATACCAGTACCTCAAGACCCCGGACTGGCGGCTTGCGTTCATGTTGGGGATCCGGTTCCCGACGGGAAGGACGGACGATCCGGACGATCTCACCGATTACGCCTGGGGGACCGGCGCGACGGCCTTCCTCTTCCGGCTGAACAACGATTACACGGGAGTGAAAAACCTTCTATTGAATGCAACATTGCGGTATGACGCCCATCTTTCGGAACAGCAAACCATGAGGGTCCCCGATTATCCCCATCAGGGGCTGATCCCGCTCGCGAACAAGGAAAACGTCGACCGGCGACCGGGCAATATCACCGAAGTCGAATTGGCCGCTACGTACTACTTCACGCCCGAGATCAGCTTTCAGGGGGTATATCGGTATTTCCACAAGGAGAAAGATCAAATCAACGGCTCCAGGGGACTCAACTACTCAGCGCTGGAAACGGACACCAACATGGTGGAGCAGATCGGGTTTGCTTACCTGTACTACTCGACAGTCCCCAAGTACACGGAGAAGAAATCCTCGGTGCCCCTGGATGTTTACGTTGGGTACCGGGACCGGTTCGCGGGAAAAAATACCCTGAAATCCGAATACCTGATCTGCGGGGTGAAGCTGTATTTCTGACGGGTCAGGCGATCAACATCATCAAGGAGGAGGAGCCCAATGTTCGGAAAAAACGTGTGGAGGAAGATGTTCATCGGAATGGTATCGGTTTTCATAATTGCCCTTGCCGCCGCCATAGCGGTTGCGGGGGGAACGGGAGAGCCGCCGCAACCACCCCCTGGACAAGAAAAGTCCCAACAGGTCGCCCCCGCAGCGGTCACGGAGATCACCATGTCGGCGGTGTTCCCGCATGATCAAACCACGGGGATTCTTATAGGGAATCCATACAATCCTGATGACTGGCCTGCCGTCGTCTCGCTGACGGCGACGGGGCAGTGCCAAGGCACGGCGGTGAGTTTCGGACCCGGAACACAGGATGCAATCCTTCCCTCGTACAAGGACGCCAGCGGCAATCCGATCCAGATCACCATCGGCACCTTGACGGCGGACCTGCTACAGAAATACTTTTTCCTGGGACCGGAAAACCAGGCCACCGTGGCGTGTTATCCCCCGGGGACGGTATCCTACGCTGCTCCCACCGCCGTCATGGACTTTCAGAGGTACATTAACGTCCCGGCTGACTCGGGAATTCCCAACATGATCGTGACGGCCAAGGTAATCTGGATGGGAGTTTCGTTCAAATAGACGGGCGGCTGCACCGCATTCCCTCGATGCTTCTCTGCCCCATCCCGTGGGGCAGAGATGCTTTTTTTCCATGAGGCGGAATCCCCGGGCGGAAATGATGCCGTTTGCCGGAAGGTGTCTTGCGGCGCTGCTGACCGGGTGCCTCTACACAGTTTGCTTTCCGAATTTCGACCTGGGATTCCTCGCCTGGATTGCGCTGATCCCGTTGCTGCTCGCCACCAGGGGCCGGTCTCTCCCCTCGGCTTTCTTCCTGTCCGGCCTGGCCGGGATCAGCGCCATGATGGGAGTCTTCTACTGGATCAACGCGGTCCGGGGATTCTCATTGCTCTATTTCGTTCTCCTCGGACTTTATCTCGCCCCGTACTTCGCGGTGTTCGGGGCGCTCAACAACTTCCTGGCCCGGAAGTCTCCCTCCGTGCCGGCGGTCATCCTTACGCCGGCACTCTGGGTCTCGATGGAGTACCTCAGGGCCCACGCGGGGTTCCTGAGCCTGCCGTGGTGCCTCATGGGCCACTCCCAGTATCGGTATCCCGGCGTCCTGCAGGTACTATCCGTCACCGGGGTCTACGGCCTCTCCTTCCTCGTCGTCATGGTCAACACGTCGATCTGCGAACTGGTTCCCTTCGCCAAGAAAAACAGCCGCACCGGCAGAACAAGGCCAATGCTGTACGTCACCATACTCCTCCCGGCGGCCTTCCTCGGGGCGTCGATCGGTTATTCCTATGCGGTCACCCGGGATATCCACGACGTCGAGAGATTTCCCGTCACCGTCATCCAGCCCAACATCCCCCAGGACATCAAGTGGGACCCCGAGTACCGTGAAACGTTCTTCAGGAAGCTTCTGGGCCTCACGGACAACGCCTTGACCGAGGCCCACTCCCCGCTGGTGGTGTGGCCGGAGGCGGCGATCCAGGAGTACCTCCTCGAGAGCCCGATGGTTCTCTCAAGGACGCTTGAACTCCTGAGACGTCACAACGTTTCCCTCGTTGTGGGCACCGCGCATCGACCGAAAGTCGCCGCCCGGCCGGAGTTGATCGTGTCAAGCCGGAATTCGGCCATCCTCCTCTCCGGAAAGGGCACTCTGGCGGTGTACGACAAGGTGCACCTGTTGCCGTTTGCCGAGTACGTTCCGCTGAAGGGGGTGGTTCCGTGGCCGGCAAACATGGTTTCCAGGGCGTCGAATTTCACCCCGGGAAAGAAATACTCCACCTTCGAGTTGGACGGAAAGGTTTTTAGCCCTCCTGTCTGTTGGGAGACCGTGTTCCCGGAGGAGATCGGCAGATTCGTCGATCGGGGGGCACGCTTTCTCGTAAATATCACCAACGAGGCCTGGTTCGGTGACACGGCGGCGCCCCGCCAGTTCCTGATGATGGCTGTCTGCCGGGCGGTGGAGCACCGGGTCTCGATCGTCCGGTGCGCCAACACCGGGATATCCTGTTTTATCAGTCCGTCAGGGGAGGTATACGGGAGGGTGCATAGGAACGGCCGAGACCTCTTCGTGGAAGGGTTCCTGACGATGGATGTGGCCGTGACGAGGGAGAAAACCATTTACACACGTTTTGGGGAATGGTTTGCATTATCCTGTTTGACACTGGTGATCGTGTCATTGGTCGTTGCCCTCGAACGGACGTTCGACGGAGAGACCCACGCTGATGGATAAGACCTCCTCCATGGACGCCGGAAGAATCCGCTTCTTCCACGGCATATCCCGGAACGCCCTGTACGGACGGCTCGTATTTTTCCTCACGATTGCCGCGGTGTTGACTGCCACCGTCCTGAGCACAGCGAGCGCGGTGAAATGGATCAACAGGCCTTTTTCAGGGTTCCTCCTCAATTCCAGGATGTACCTTGGAAACACCGGCCAGTACCACTGGACGGGTGCCGTCGCCGGCTTGAAATTTCCGGACAGGATCCTGTCCGCGAACGGGCGGCCCATCCGCTCGATGAAGGATCTCAACGAAGTGGTGGGAAACGCGAAGATCGGCGAAGCCATCACCTATACGGTCCTGAGGAACGGCAGGGAGGTCCAGGTCGTCGTTCCCACGATGGCATTTTCCTTGTTGGATTATCTGTTCATCGTTCAATCGTTCCTCGTCATCGGCTTCGTCTACCTCCTCCTTGCCGTCGTCGTCTTCCTCCTGAAACCGGGCACCAGTGTCAGTTGGGCCTATTTCTGGGTCGGGACGGTCCTGAGCGTCTATTCCATCACGAACTTTGAAAACATGGCGACGCACGGAATCCTCGGGAAAACGTACCTTTTGTCCAACGCCTTCCTGTTCGCCCCCGCCGTACATCTGAGCATGCTGTTCCCGGAGGAGAAGAGATTCGTCCGGAAGTGGCCGTGGCTGAAATATGTTCCCTATTTCCTGGGTGTCGTTCTGGCCGGATGGTTCGCGTCTACGTACCCCAGCCTGAAATTCTCCCGCCTTTTCCAGTTATCGAACATCCTTGCGCTCCTCGGTGCGTTGACGTTTCTGGTTTCGGCAATGCATTCCTATTTCCGGAGTTCATCCGTCATTGCCCGGCAACGTGCGAAGGTAGTTCTGCTGGGCGCCGCACTCGCATTCCCGCTGCCGGCCATGTTTGTCGTCGCGGGAGGAGTGTTCGGGAACCGATTGGGCAGTCTGGTGCTTCTGCACAACTACATGATGTTTCCCGTGCTCATCTTCCCGATGTCCATTGCCTATGCCATCTCCCGCCACAACCTGTTCGACGTGGACGTGTTCATCAAAAGGACGGTCGGCTACGCGATCATGACCGCGGTCGTAGGCGCCGGGTACTTCGGCCTCCAGGTCGGGCTGGAATCCCTCGTCCTGACGCCCGTGTTCGGCGAGGCGGCGCACAAGATCACACCCGCCCTGTTTGCCTTCCTCGTTGTGTTTCTGTTCAACCCGCTGAACAGGAGAATCCAGAACGCCGTGGACCGGATGTTCTTCCGTAAGAAGTTCGACTACAAGGCGACTGTAACGGCGGTTTCGGACGCCCTTTCCTCGGTCCTGAACCTCGACGAAATCGTCCGGAAGATCGTGCAAACGGTTCGTTCGGACATGTTCATCGACCGGTCCGGGCTCGTGCTCGCGGGGGCGCAGGGGGGAAGCCTTCCGGCGTACTTCGTTGGCGACGACCTTTCCGGCGTGTCGGAGGAGATCCTAAGTGATGCCCTCCCCGCGAGCGATCCGCTCGTGGAGCTTGTAAGGAAAAAGAAGAAACTCATCACGAAGTACGATGTCGCCGAGGACCCGCATTTCGCCGACGTACGGGAGACGTGCGGAAGACGATTCGAGGAGCTCGGGGCGTCGCTCGCCGTTCCGCTAGTCTACCAGGGAGAGGTCAAGGCTGTTCTGGCGGTCGGGCACAAGAAGTCGGGCCATTTCTTTACCAGCGAGGATATCGAACTTCTCCAGACGCTGGCCAGCCATGGGGCGGTCGCCATCGAGAGCGCGAACCTCGCCGAGCAGATGAAGAAGGAGGAGGCGGTGCGGACAAACCTCTCCCGCTACCTCTCCCCGCAGATCGTGGATCGGATCGTGCAGAACAACGTCCAGGTAAACCTCGGCGGGGACCGGAAGGTTGTGACCGTTCTCTTCTCGGACATCCGGAACTTCACGACGATCACCGAGAGCCGGCCGCCGGACCAGTTGATCCAGATCCTGAACGAGTACTTCACGTCGATGGCGGAGACCATCTTCGAGCAGCAGGGATCGCTCGACAAGTACATCGGGGACGCGATCGTGGCCGTATTCGGGAGCCTCATCCCCCTCGAGAACCCGGCCAGGAAAGCAGTCGCCGCCGCGGTCGCGATGATGAATCGGCTCCCGGATCTCAACCGCCGGTGGGAGGAGCGCTTCGGCTTCTCCATGAACATCGGGATCGGCGTGAATACCGGTGAAGTATTTCTCGGGAACATCGGCTCCCCGGAGCGGATGGAGTTCACCGTCATCGGGGACGCGGTCAACGTGGCGTCGCGCTTCTCGGGGCTCGCGAAGCCGGGGCAGATCCTCGTGACGAAGGAGACGCTGGCGCACCTGGGGGCTGATTTCATGGTCCGGGAGCATCCTTCGTCCGAGGTGAAGGGGAAGAGCGGAAAGCTGGAGGTGTTCGAGATAGTGTACACACAGCCCGAAATCTAAAGCGAGAGATCGGACGTGGCGCTGGAAAT
>Ga0316613_10002221_pt1 | contig 12550 bp, 7 predicted proteins | sample OWC_soil_day10_C_2_FD_207647 | JGI IMG/M metagenome (GOLD analysis project Ga0316613, IMG submission 207647) | Wetland soil microbial communities from Old Woman Creek delta, Ohio, United States - OWC_soil_day10_CT_b | ecosystem: Environmental > Terrestrial > Soil > Wetlands | place: USA: Ohio...
AAGGTTTACCTTGATCTTTTAGATATGCCGCACGATAAACTAATAAACGAGCAGCTTCTACTTTAGTCGCCATATCGGCAATCATAAATGCTATCGCTTGGTTACTGGCAATTGGTTTACCAAATTGTACCCGTTCCTTGGAATATTTAACGGCATGTTCTAGTGCTGCCTGAGCAGTACCTAATGCTTGTGCTGCAATTCCGATTCTACCACCGTCAAGAGTGCTCATGGCAATTTTAAAACCTTCACCCTCTTTCCCCAGAAGATTTTCTTTCGGTACCTTTACATCCTGAAAAATAAGTTCATTGGTTATGGAAGAATGAATGCCCATTTTGCGCTCTTTTTTACCAAAAGTGAAACCTGGCATGCCTTTTTCCAGAATAAAGGCCGTAATGCCTTTCACGCCTTTCGAACGGTCCGTAATGGCAAAGACTACATAGGTTTCAGCTTCACCAGCATTGGTAATGAAAATTTTACTTCCATTGAGTAAATAGTGATCATCTTGTAATACCGCTACTGTTTGCTGCGATCCTGCATCTGTCCCTGCATTAGGTTCGGTCAAACCAAATGCACCAAGTGTTCTACCTTCAGCTAAGGGAGCTAGATATTTCTGTTTTTGTTCTTCTGTTCCATAGGCAAAAATTGGCCAAGCGCATAGTGATACGGTAGCAGACAGCGTAACTCCTACACCTGAATCAACTCGGCATAACTCTTCAACCGCTAAAATATAACTCATAACATCAGATCCTGCTCCACCATATTCTTCGGGGAAACAAATCCCCGAAAACCCCATTTCACCCATGGCATCAGCGATTTCTCTAGAAAATTCTTCCTTTTCATCCCGTTCAGAGGCACCTGGCGCCACTTCTTTTTCCGCAAATTCCCGCACCATTTTCTGCATCACTTTTTGGTCTTCAGTAAGTTCGAATTTCATAATTATAATCCTCCTATAATATATACCTAGTCCACATCATACACGAGTTAGCCTCTTTCTCACAAACAATCCTTATTTACCCTTGGTAAGGTGTTTTTAGCAAGAGGTGACTAGCTTATGCCTACTTCATTAGTAAAATTACATGTAATACTACTTAATTCCGAATAGGGTGAGCATTAACCAACTAGAAGCATAATAGGTCATGTATTGCACGCCTGTATGGACTCCGAAGTATTTATTGATAATACCTCCAAAAACAGCAACTGTAATTGCAATTCCAATCCCAATAGCGCCTGCTTCGTAATAAGACAACACGATTATCAAACCTGTGAACATGCTAATGATCGCTTCTTGGCTAACAACCCGCATTACCCATACGCTAGCCCTTCTTGCATAGTTCATTGCAAAGGGATAAGACATTAAAAAAGCAACTAGGACACCAATTAATCCATATAGCAGGAATTGATAAGGCTCAAGCATCGTGTGCAAATTATGAACTGGCACAGTAGTAAATACTGGTGGTGCATTGAAAAGTGGAAATGCTGGTCCAAGGGCCACTGGACTAAGTGGTATACCAAAAGCCACTAAAGGTATTATTGTCTCTGCTATATACGTTGCTTCGGTTACACTCTCCTGAGCTGCCAAAGCAGTGGTGAGCCTTTTATATAAACTTTTAACTTTAGAGCAAACAATCTCCCCACACATTACTGTCATACCGACAGGACTAAAGGTAAACGTAAGTGACGATATAAAAGAAGCGGAAAGGACATATTTTAGCTGAACTCTAGAAAGAATTTTAAATGGATTTGGTAAATAACCATTCCACATTTTCAGATCAGGTGCCAGCCAAAACTCCCGTGGTTCCTTACGTAAAAGATGTTGACGTGACAGAGGGGAAAGAAGGGTAACTATGTCGGCAAACATTGGTCCAATAGCGATACCCAGAAAGATACTTATAAAAATGCCATGACCGAGTCCTGCTATAGCCATTTTATTTACGCCTTGAATAAAGAACGCAAAGGGAATGAGTACAAATATGCTAGCCCACTTTCCTCTAGATGTATAGGCAATAACGATGGCTGCAATTGCAAAGATTATAGGAGCCCATGATTTTACAAATTCAGCATAAGGCGCAAGCAATGAAGCAAAACCTACTGAAACAGGCACTGCAACGAAGGCAGATATTATGCCTCCTGAAAGCATCTTGCGGAGTGCAATATGCGGAACACCTAATCGACGTAAAATACTGGCATTCTCTAATAAGGGAACCGCCATTGTATCACCTGGAACACCCATTAAAGCTGTTGGAATTGAATGAGTCATGTGTTTTGAAACAGCAGCAGATATAAACCAAGAAAATATTGCCGGTGCTGGAAATCCGAGTAAAACAATTAGTAAGGTTAGGGGCGCAATGGTAGAGGTTTCATCCGTTCCTGATATGAGTCCAATACCCGTAAAAATTACTCCTGCGGCAATAGCGGCTCCAATAGCCCAGAGCAAATCATTGAAAAGTAATCCTTCCATATTACACACCTGCCTTTGTCTTGTCCGTTTTACCAGCAAATAGGTCATATAATTGCAAACTCTTCATCTCAGCGACAACTTGTGGGCTGACCGTCTTTAACTCTTCGGCTTCTTGATTTTGATCAATATTAAGTTCTTCTAGCACCTTATAGAGCTGTTCTGTTGAAAATTTTTCTTCATTTAATATGCGCTTGGGTTTAAACAGTTTTGCTGATATCACTGCGGAAAGTAAACAGCCAACTATTCCAATTAGCAAAGCATAAGCATCACTCAGATTTTTGGCTAGGTGTGAGTAATTTGCTACAATATACTTCAGACCAATAAAATAACAGGTCAGACTGACCACAATTCCAATTAGCATTGCCATCAGTAAGTGTCTTAAGTCTACTGTGTCTCCCCAAATTTCTCCATAATTTTCATTCTGCATGTTAATCTCTCCTTCTAAATACGGATTAACCTTTTAACTGTTTGACAAGTTCTTCAGCATAATCCTGACGCACCTTACGTTCTTTAACCATAATTGCGACAACTTGATCAATAATGTCAGGAGTGGCACCGCCTGCAACAGCAACGTTTCTAGCATGTAGCGACATATGACCACGTTGGATACCTTCCGTAGCCAAAGCCCGCAGAGCGGCTAAGTTTTGCGCTAGTCCAGTAGCAGCAATGATCTCGCCTAATTCAACAGCCGATTTTACTCCTAGGATTTTCACTGCCAATTTGGCAATGGGATGCACTTTAGTTGCGCCGCCAACTAGGCCTACAGCCATGGGGATTTCGATCGTTCCTACCAAATCACCGTCGCTATTTTTCTCCCAGGTGGTTAATGACGTATAACGGCCATCACGAGCTGCATAGGAATGGGCGCCAGCTTCAATCGCTCGAGTATCATTACCCGTGGCCGTAACAACTGGAATAATGCCATTCATGATGCCTTTGTTGTGGGTTGCTGCACGGTATGGATCCACTGCAGCAAAGGTATAAGCCCAAACAACACCATCTACAACGTCTTCGCCACCAAGAGCTTCTTTGTCAATGACAGTGCGAACACGCACTAAACGTTTATCAGCAAGATTAGATAAAATGCGTAGATACACCTTACCACCAGTAATTTGCTCAATGTGCGGCGCAAGTGCTTCAGCCATCGTATTTACTGTGTTAGCTCCCATAGCATCTCGTGTATCAGCAATGAGGTGCATGACAACCATATCACCTAGAGGAGAAGGTATGATCTGAACTTCTAAGTCTTTCATCCCACCGCCCAGACTAACTAACATAGGGTCTTTTGAATTAGCAATCTCCATCAGCTTTTCACGATTTTCAAACAGTTTAAACCGGGCTGCATGAGGATCGGCTACATTTACAATCTGGATTTGCGCACGCATGATAGGACCTGTATTGCTAGCAAAAAAGCCACCTTTTATCCTAGCCATACGAGCAGCATTACTGGCAGCAGCCACAACGGATGGTTCTTCAACAGCCATTGGCACAAGATAATCCTTACCGTTGATCTTGAAGTTTACAGCTACACCCATCGGCAGGGGCATGATAGAAAATACATTTTCTATCATGTGATCTGCAGCATCTATACCCAGTGCTCCAGTCTTACTTAATACCTCTACGTCCTCTGCTGTAAGATCACTGAACTTAGCTACCTCAGCTAGACGTTGCTTTGGTGAAAGCTTGTAGAAACCCTTAAATTCGCTTGTTTTCATTACAAATAACCCTCCTATTTTTTAAATGGCAATTCTTAAATGAAAATATCATCAGACTTTTAGCAAATGTCCATTTACACTCATAGGTATCGCTTTATCTACCATACGCGCAACATCCACCAATTTCCCTAGATCAATTCCCGTTTCAATGTTCATTTCATGAAGCATATAAACCAGATCTTCAGTAGCGATATTACCTGCTGCTCCCGGCGCGAAAGGACAACCGCCAAGCCCACCAACGGAAGCTTCGTATTTTGTGATACCCATATTAAGAGCTGTCATAATACCTGCTAACCCCATACCATAGGTATCATGAAGGTGAAGAATAAAATCAACACCCGAAAAACGCGGGATAAGATAATTGAGCAAAGTCTCAACATGCAAAGGATGAGCTTTTCCGATCGTATCGCCCAAGCCAATTTCATTAGCACCAGCTTTTAGTCCTTCTTCAATTACATATGCAACTTTGCTTGGATCCACCTTTCCTGAGAACGGACATACAAACGATGTTGGTACTATAAGACGTACAATACGATCTGCTTTGATTTCACATACGGTTCTTAAAGCCTTCAATGAATCTTCAATTGTCTGTCTAACATTTTCCATATTATGCTTTTCACTTGCAGAAATAAAAAAAGAGATTTCATCTGCACCAAATTCTATCGCTTTAGTGGCACCAAACAAGTTAGGTACCAGAGCAACACACTTTATTTTTCCCTCATACTTGTGTTTTACGACTTGTAATATTGTAGCTGAATCTGCCATTTGGGGAATCGCTTTAGGATGAACAAATGACGTAACCTCAATCTTCTTAAGTCCAGCCTCAACAAGACCGTCAATAATCGCTAACTTAGTTTCGGTCGGAATCCATGTTTTAATATTCTGTAACCCATCACGTGGGCCAACCTCAGTAATGCTTACCTTCTTAGGCAGGTTCATAATATCACCTCAAAATCTCTTTCTTTAATTAACCTTTTAACTGCTTAACAAGCTCTTCAGCATAATCTTGACGCACCTTACGTTCTTTAACCATAATTGCGACAACTTGATCAATAATGTCAGGAGTGGCACCGCCTGCAACAGCAATGTTTCTGGCATGTAGCGACATATGACCACGTTGGATACCTTCCGTAGCCAAAGCCCGCAGAGCGGCTAAGTTTTGCGCTAGTCCAGTAGCAGCAATGATCTCGCCTAATTCAACAGCCGATTTTACTCCTAGGATTTTCACTGCCAATTTGGCAATGGGATGCACTTTAGTTGCGCCGCCAACTAGGCCTACAGCCATGGGGATTTCGATCGTTCCTACCAAATCACCGTCGCTATTTTTCTCCCAGGTGGTTAATGACGTATAACGGCCATCACGAGCTGCATAGGAATGGGCGCCAGCTTCAATCGCTCGAGTATCATTACCCGTGGCCGTAACAACTGGAATAATGCCATTCATGATGCCTTTGTTGTGGGTTGCTGCACGGTATGGATCCACTGCAGCAAAGGTATAAGCCCAAACAACACCATCTACAACGTCTTCGCCACCAAGAGCTTCTTTGTCAATGACAGTGCGAACACGCACTAAACGTTTATCAGCAAGATTAGATAAAATGCGTAGATACACCTTACCACCAGTAATTTGCTCAATGTGCGGCGCAAGTGCTTCAGCCATCGTATTTACTGTGTTAGCTCCCATAGCATCTCGTGTATCAGCAATGAGGTGCATGACAACCATATCACCTAGAGGAGAAGGTATGATCTGAACTTCTAAGTCTTTCATCCCACCGCCCAGACTAACTAACATAGGGTCTTTTGAATTAGCAATCTCCATCAGCTTTTCACGATTTTCAAACAGTTTAAACCGGGCTGCATGAGGATCGGCTACATTTACAATCTGGATTTGCGCACGCATGATAGGACCTGTATTGCTAGCAAAAAAGCCACCTTTTACCCTAGCCATACGAGCAGCATTACTAGCAGCAGCCACAACGGATGGTTCTTCAACAGCCATAGGCACAAGATAATCCTTACCGTTGATCTTGAAGTTTACAGCTACACCCATTGGTAGGGGCATGATGGAAAATACATTTTCAATCATGTGATCTGCAGCATCTATACCCAGTGCTCCAGTCTTACTTAATACCTCTACGTCTTCTGCTGTAAGATCACTGAACTTAGCTACCTCAGCTAGACGTTGCTCTGGTGAAAGCTTGTAGAAACCCTTAAATTCGCTTGTTTTCATTACAAATAACCTCCTATTTTTTTGATGTGATTCTGAAATAGTACAAATGAGATTAACATGTCTCCCAAAAAATATTATCACCTTTTATTTCTTGGGATCTGTAATCTATAATTTGCAATTTCCATGCCAACAATAAAACTTAGTGGAAACATCAATTGAATCGCGTAATTAAGAATAATCCATATTCTTTAATAATTCAGAATATATATTTAATAAACAGAATAAACCTTTTTCAAACAAACAACTGTATACCTAAGTATACAGTTGTCTATAAAGGTATACAGTTTTCTACATTTTGATTTAAATAAAACCAGAAAATAACTGATAAAATAGCCTAACCAATATTATTATAAGTAGATTTCTTAATATGAAAAGCTTCTCCCATACTTAATTGTCCATTTACTCAAAATATATACTATAAAAATACGGGGGATTCTCGTTGAGAATCCCCCGTATATCAAATACATTTTTTAAATTTTTAGTCATATTTATTCATGTTCTTTCAACTTTATATAAAATGCTCATCTAATAGTTATTATAAGTAGAGCACTTTTATAAACTCTAGTTTGTTACTAATGGACAAACTGCTTCAAGATGACCCTCGTACCTTATCACCCTTATTGATTGGATACTAGATCTTGTTTTTTTGTCCCTATTCGAGCTATAACCGAAACTTACTTACTGCACTTTGCAACTCTTCAGCCATTCTTAGTAGCGCCTGGCTGGCAGTAGCGATCTCATCCATTGACGCGGATTGCTCTTCAGTTGCAGCAGAAACAGTCTGTGTTTCTGTAACCGTTTCCCTTGATATTTCATCTAATTGCCGCACAGATAGTACTATTTGTTGACTTTCTACGGACATTTGGTCCATACGAGTAGAAATTGCTTCAATTTGCACCAATACCTGATCAACTAGTCTTGCTATATCTTCAAAAGCCTTATTAGCATTACCGACAACATCGATACCTAGCTTGACTTCCTTGGTCCCATTACTCATAGCTATAACCGCTTTATCAGTATCTACTTGAATCTCTCCGATCATACCGGCAATTTGTTTTGCCGCCTCTTGAGATTGTTCGGCAAGTTTTCGCACTTCTTCTGCAACTACTGAAAACCCACGCCCTTGTTCCCCCGCTCGGGCAGCTTCTATAGCGGCGTTGAGTGCTAACAGGTTTGTTTGACTTGCAATACCAGAAATAGTATCTACAATTTTACCTATTTCCGTCGAACGTCCACCTAATAAGGATACCACTTGGGAGGAATATGTTACAGTCTTTTCAATAATAGCCATCTGATTAATAGCACCCACTACGGCTTTAGTCCCATTAGTTGCAGCATCAGACGTTTTCTTTGCTGTAACAACAACATGATTCGTATTTTGCCCCACCTGTTGAACACCACCAGCAATATGTTCGGCAATAGTAAACGTATCATCATTAAGTTTCAACTGTTCCTCTGCGCCCCTTGCCACTTCAGTAGTAGATAAAGCTATTTGCTCAACCGCACTGGATGACTGTTCTGTGCCAGCGGTCAATTCTTTTGATGCTACCACTATCTGTTGAGTTATTTGAACGATTTTCCTTGCCAAATTACCTAAATTTCTGGTTACACTGTTGAAAGCTATTCCCACCTCACCAATTTCATCATTTGAATTAACAACGAACGACATTGTCAAATTTCCTTGAGCTACTTCGTGTGCATAAATAGCTAGTTGTTTTAAAGGTTTAGTCAAATGCTTAGCAACAGCCCAAATTACACCGCTAGCCAATACTATTATGATCAATATGCAAACCATAAGAGATTTCCTCAAATTAGTGGCAGGAGCAAATAATTCTGTTTCTTCAATCGATGTCGCTACTATCCATCCGCTGACTTCAATCGGATGATAAAAAGCAATTTTCTTGACATCTTCGACGGTATATCGGTAAATCCCAGATTTTCCTTCCATCATCTGCTTTCCCAACTCTTTAACGGAAACTTCTTCATTCTCAATTATTTTACTTTTCATCACTAACTCTTTATTAGGATGTTGAATAAATGTACCATCTTTGGCAATAATCATAGTAGAGCTTGATTTACCCAACTTAAATCGTTCTGCGGCGTTTTGAATATACTGCAATGAAATGCCTGCGCAGACCATCCCTTGAGGAATATTTTGCTCGTCTTTTATCGGCGCTGCTAAAAATATAGTTGGAAACCCAGTACTTTTCGAGATAATTGGTGCAGTGATTTGAGAAGGACCACCAGACATAATCATCTGCACATAATCGCGTGTTCTTATATTACCAGTAAGCAACGAATAATCATTTCCCTTTTTTTGAATGGAATGAAAATCTCCATCCTTGTTTATCGCATAAACGTCCTCAAAAACATCAGGATACTTCTCATGAAGGAACTTATACCGGGTTACGTTCAAATTATCTAAATCCGCAAAATTAGTATTGATACTCTTTGCGGCTGGTGTAGCAGCAATTGTTTCAGACTCTAGCGCCAAGCCTTTGAGCCAAGTGTTAATTTCATTAGCTGTCTCACCTGTTGTTTTTAGCATATTCTTGCTCAATTCATTTTCGATTACGCTGTTGATTTCTATATACGAAAATACGCTTACTGATAACAAACCTACAATTACTACAGGAAGAATGAAAAGTAATAATTTCGTCCTAAAAGACATGTTTGTAAACATCGGCTCTCTCCTTGTTAACTTTGAAATTTCCTCAAATTACTCCTCATTAGCAAATGGACCAGCAAGTACAGTGGATGCGAAACAAAGTGTACTTGCTATAGCCATGAATTATTCTTTTTTTCATTTTTCCATCCCCTCGTTCTTCTTAAGAGGATATACTTGTGAATCACCCCACCAAATATATCCCCTCAATTTAATTACTTCTTGAATTGAAATTGTCCATCCCAGTCTTTAGCAAACCCTTTAACAATATATAACCACGAACCACCGCCGCCATTGGCATCATTGGCACAGATAATTAATTGGTTGGTTCCGGGAATCATTGCCATAGCGGTAGACCGCAACATATGACCTGTTTCCCTGCCCGGTATTAATATTTGCCCTATTGCGTTACCATACTTATTAAATACTAATACCTTACCCTGGTTGTACATCGCTACATATAAATTATCGTCACTATCAATCATTGCTGAGTCAGGCCCTGTAGATCCATTAAAATGATACGGCACGGTGGCACCAAAGGGAGCCATTGTAACTCCGTCTGATGATAAATCGACACGATGCAAACGATTTGCACCAAATTCTGTTACCCAAAGAGTCTTTTCATTTGTACTTAAAGCAATTCCATTGGCAATAGCCAAATTTTGTATAACAGGAGTAATTGTTTGGAAATCTGGAGATACGTAATAAACGCCACCAGTTGGATTAGTAGAGTATCCTTTAAAGTCGGTAAAATAAAAACCACCCTTGCTGTCAAATACCATATCATCGACCAGGTAACCAGCACTTTCAGGGATAATTACTTCCATATTGGAACCGTCAGGTTGAATAGCAACTACACTGCCTTTAGTTTTGAAATCACCAAGATTACATAAAAACAATCTTCCATCCTTATGGATTTTAATTGCGGCAGGGTTTAGTTTATTAGGTCCAAGAACAGTAGAAATCTCTTTATTAGGGGTAACTTTAAATACTTGTCCACCAAATACTTCAAGCAACATAAGATTATTTTGCTTATCAAAGATCAATCCTTCCAATTGCAAGCCTTTGTCAGATATTTTGAGCCACGGTTCAGCAGTAATGGTTTGTAAACCTTTCTCCTCAGGTAAAATAGGGACCGGATTTTGTGAATCCCCTCCATACATTAATGCTGGTATCGCCGCGAATCCTATTTGTGTAAATCCAATCAAGACGATGCACGTAACCAGCGTCAGTATCCCAATAGCAAATCGTGATGTCTTTTTTTTCAAATGAATCCACCCCTTCTCAGATTTCTTTAAAAATTCAGATAATTTTTAATAAACCACAAAATCGTCTTTTTATTATTTTTCCAAAGCTATCACCTCCTCTTGCACACACTTTTTAAGAACGAGCATTATTTATTACTACACTAATATTAATATGACAGGTACTAAATTCCGCATTAATATGTAGATAAAATGGGTATCATTTTTCATACTAACCATCACTTAAAGCTACAAATTGCTTGTTTTTATTATAAATAAAATAATCTTTCTATTTTCAGTTTCAATTTTATTAATGTAGATGACATTATTTGCATGTCTCCCAAATCTATACTTCCCCTTACCACTGATCCATAACACTTTCATAACTGTAATATATTTTATATATTGCGATTCACAATCTTTAATACGCAAATTTCATGCCAACAAAAAAAAATATATAAAAGTCAATTAAATCACACCATTGTAAATAATGTGATTTAATTAACTACTCAGAATATATACTTAATAAACAGAATGAGCTCTATTTGTAAAATATTTGTATACTCAGATATACAGTTGTTTACTAGATTATTATAATTCTCTGTATTTTCATCTAAATGAAACCAGAGGATAAGCCTCTTGCATTATTATGAGTAGATCTATTAATATGCAAAGTCTTTCCTACACTCAATTGTCAAGTTACTCGAAAAAAATAATACGGGGGCATTCTCCCTAAGAATACCTCCGTATATTGAATACATATTTTTACTTTTAGTTTACATATATCCATGTTCTTTCAACTTTATATAAAACGCCCGTCTACTAATACCTAACATTTTCATCGCCTCAGACTTATTATTTTTACAAGCAACTAATGCGTTTTTTATCAGTTCCTTTTCCGTTGTATGCCGCATTTCTCGCAGAGAGCCAACATCAATCGGCTTGACAGTCTCGGTCACCACTAATTTCTCTGCGGCTTCACTCATATGCGGCGGCAGGTGATCAAGAAGAAATTCCTGCTCGGTACACATAATTACAGCATATTCAATACAGTTCTGTAACTCACGTACATTTCCAGGCCAGTTATATTGGTAGAAAAAGCGTAATACCTCTGATGAAATCGTCAATTTTTTATTGTATTTTTTATTATTTTGTAGCAAAAAATGCTGAGCCAACAAAGCAATATCTCCATCTCTTTCACGCAACGGCGGAATTTGAATTGCTACTACATTAAGACGATAATATAAATCATTACGAAATGTTCCTTGCTTTACCATTGCTTCCAGAGAACGATTCGTCGCTGCCAACACACGTACATCTATAGGAATGTTTTTAGATCTTCCAATTTTCTCTATCTCTTTTTCCTGAAGTACTCTCAGCAGCTTGGACTGCATGATAGGAGACATATCTCCAATTTCGTCAAGAAAAATAGTCCCCCCCTCAGCCAGTTCAAACTTCCCAAGCTTACCACCACGTTTAGCATTGGTAAATGCACCTTCTTCATAACCAAACAGTTCACTTTCTAATAGGGTCTCAGGAATAGCCGCACAATTTACACATATAAATTGTTTCTCGCTCCGAGAACTATTTTCATGAATAGCTTTTGTAATGACCTCTTTACCAACACCGTTTTCCCCTCCTATTAAGACAGTAGCATCCGTCTTAGCAACGATCATCGCCTGTGACAGCACTCTTACAAAAGATTGGCTCTTTCCGATGATCATTTTTTTCGTCCAGCCATCTTGTTCAAGTTGAGTACGAAAATATTCTGCCAGCCCTTCGGCTTTATCTAATGCCTGACTCAATTTTTTAGTTTCAGTAACATCTCTAAATATTGATACCACTGCAACTAAGCTTCCATCCCTTTTAATAGGATGTATATTTACCACTACATGACGCTTAAGAGACTTAATATACACCGCTTTTCCTAAAATTGGTTCACACTTTTCTAATACTTCTAGTACAGTTGCACTAGGTTCAATCTTTTGCAATTGCTTGCCCAATACATTATGTTTAGCGACACCAAGTATTTGGGAATAAGCTTCATTAACGTAAAAAATGCGGCCACTAGCATCAACAGCAATAATCCCTTCATGAAATTTATCTATAATTTGGGTCAAAACCCATATATCACAAGATTCACTTAAAAAAGTCAATATTTCTTCATCCACACTTGTCACTCCCTATCATCCTTTCTCTCAGCAAGATAACCAAGGAGAGGATCAAAATATCAGCTCC
>Ga0316613_10002222_pt1 | contig 12548 bp, 7 predicted proteins | sample OWC_soil_day10_C_2_FD_207647 | JGI IMG/M metagenome (GOLD analysis project Ga0316613, IMG submission 207647) | Wetland soil microbial communities from Old Woman Creek delta, Ohio, United States - OWC_soil_day10_CT_b | ecosystem: Environmental > Terrestrial > Soil > Wetlands | place: USA: Ohio...
TTTACATGATTTGCAGCTTCAATTAAATAGTACCGCAAATACGAATTGCCCGTTTTAGACAGACTGGTGTCATCTGCTCTGAAATTAATGGCCTTCAGTTCGGACTCATAAGCGGAAATAAGGTTGATTTTTAAATAATTTCTGTGACATGCTCTTTACCTCAATTTTAAAGTTTTGGGTAAAATTATAGCATGTCTTTAATTTTTGCACCAGAACCATAATTATCACCATATCAACTTTAATCAGAGTTTCATAACAAAAAAAGAACTAGTCATTATCACTTTTTATGTGATAATGACTAGTTCTTTTCTTGTAAATATATTTCTAAGTACGAACCTAACCATACGCAAGCTTATACTTAAATTAACAAATCTCACGCACCATTTCCTTTTGAACTTTAAAGGAAGCATAAAGTAACCAAAACACAACGGAAGCAGATCTTGGCCATTTGGCCATTTTATGGTTCCAGTCACACAAACTTTTGTAAAATAATCCGGATTTAGATGGTGGAGGCGATCCGCGACCTTGTAAATCCGCCCTACTTTTTCATTCCCAATGGAACTACTACCTATAAACTAAGTGTTTTGGTATTTTTCTTGAATTGATGCCTCTTTAGAGACATTTTTCAGTATATTATCATATTGATTTTTCCCCATACTTTATATGTTTAATCGATACTGTGAATCAGTGCAATGCCGACAAGTATTATTAGCCCAGCTACAATGCTCCAGGCAGTTAAAAGCATTACTGCCAGTCTGTTTTTCTTTTTGATTCCATAGCAGAAACCTACTACACCGGCAATAAAGTACAACACACAAAAGTCAAGCCGCGTTAAAAGTTCACATCCCATAAATCGGCTCAACCTGCCGCATCGCTTTGCTTCCATTTTGTGTAGCCTTGTATTACTTCAAAGTTATCGACAGGCCAAATGACCTTTGCTTTTTTGATTCTAAATTTATGACTGGCCTCGCTATACGGTTCAATCATTTTTTCAAATTCCCGAAATGTGCCGTGTACCTGTCCGGTATAACCCGCACCAATATCGGCGGTGATGTTTGCCGTAAGGTTTAACTCATAAAAATAGTTGATATATTTATTGGTGTTATTGGTAAAATAACCTTCAATAACAAGAACATCCCGGGGAGTTCCGTCACTAATCATTTCATAATACACATTCGTTGTCGTCCAGACAATCCTGTCTACTGCCTCCGCCTTAGCCGCCATAAAGCAAACTGACCCGAAAAAAACGCTTAAACAAAGGAAGAATAGCTTAATATTTTTACCATTCTCTACCGCCTGCCTTTATGTTTTAGGAGCAAACCCTTAATCCGCCACATAAAACTTGGCTAAAAAATTCTGCAGACTGTTCCAGGCTTCCTGATAGCTTTTTTCTTTTTCAACTACCTCAGCCTGACTGATCTTTCCGGCGGCCTTTCGTTCCATCGCCAATTCATATTCCAGCTTGCGGATTTCGAACTCATGTTTATACAAGGTCCCTTCCACAGACTTTACGTTGTTATAAAAGGCAAGATTCTGCGTATCCCAGTCCAGGTTTCCTATCCGTTGTTTTTCCTGCGATGAAATTCTTTCTGACGAAAGTACCGTTAAGGTCCGAAAACTCTTTAACCAGTCGTTGATGTGTTGAATCCCGGCTAACCCACTGGAAAAACTGAACCGGTCATTATCCAGATCCAGCCTGTCGGCCGGCTGAACCTTGCCGCCATAGGTATGAGGGAAAGTAACAACCATGCACAAAGCCACTAATACTGTTGATATTTTAATTTTTCGCCTAATAATCCTCCGGTTTTTCTATGAAAATCACAAACCGGTCCCCGGTGCAGCAATTACTTTGCACCCGCATTCGTCAATAGTTTGACCATCTCCGTATTGTTATTGCTTTGGGCAATAGCTAGGGCAGTAACATTATTCTTTGCTTTAAAATTGACATTTGCGCCCTTTGCCAGTAGTTCTTTTACAATCTCAAGGCTGTTGTCGTTGACAGCGGCCATTAATGCCGTCCACCTGGTATTGTTATCATAACTATTGACATCTACTTTGTGGGCCAGAATCAGCTTAACCACTTCCAGGTCTTTTTGCTGTACGGCCAGCATGAGCGGAGTAACACCAAAACCGTTCAGCAGATACCGCACATTCAGATCGGCGCCTTTCTCCAGCAAGAACTTTACTGCTTCCTGACGCGCCGCTGCGCTCTCGGCCGTGACTGCAGCCATCACTGGCGTCAGGCCGTCTTTAGACTTGCCATTGACATCAGCACCTTTTTCTACTAACAGCTTGATCATTTCCAGATTGCTCTTGTTTGCAGCCTCTATCAGCGGCGTACTCTCGCCAGCAGGCATATTAGGGCTCATACCCGCCTCCAGGAATAGCTTCACGGTCGTCATGTCCTTATTCCCGGCCGCCTCCGCAAATGCCTGTTCCGTATAAGGTATGTTTATTTTTCCCAGGTCCTTTCTGGCATCTTCCGGACTTCTGCCGCAGCCGGAAAGCAGCAAGGCAGCGGCAACTACAATCACCGGTATTAGCTTAGTTATCCTCATAAATCTATCAGCTCCCCTTGTTTATTTGAAACAGCATGACAGGTTTCATTCTACTACTCTCCGATTGCAGGCGGCGGGAGAATCGGCGTCAATGTTTCTATCGGCCGCGATTTATCAAAGGCCATAATTAATAGCGGTATGCCCAAAATTAGTGATCCCAGACCGTTCAGCCAGAAGCTTTTTCCTAGGAGTTTAGCGAGAGAGCCATTGACATAAACATTGACTGCAATATTGACATACGGTATGAGCATACCGAGAATCCACCATGGCGACACTCGCGCGCATCTACAGATCAGCACTTGACCATACAGGGGAATAAAGTACTGTCCCATTGAACCGATCTTGAATTTTTTTCCGATTTTTGCCATAACATAACAAATAACGAAATATAAAACTAAAGCAAAAATAAATTCCACTAAATAATCCCTCCTTGTTCGTTTTAGGGAAATCCTTGCACGCTCCGGTCTTAGACAGAATATCTCATAAATCGGTAGCAGCAAGTATTGTAACTAATTATATCCTGACTGCCAGATGCCGTATACTATCCGAACGTATATACTTGCGGATACCTCAGGTCTTTCGCATCACCAGCCTATTTCGTCACTATCTCCATAAGTTCACTGATAGCGATTGATATGCCACCTGGCCAAAGTACGGATTTCCCATCGGTCTTGGCCGCTTGGAACAGCTCTAGAGCTCTAAGTTCAGAAAATCTTGCGGTATGCAGTTTTTTTTTCATATCAATCGTCACCGAGTGGCTGTTATCAAAATGAACCGTAAGTAGATAGTCATCGCCGAGGCTCACATTCGTAATTTTCCCCATCCTCTCACCTCACAAAAAAAAGCTAATCCATTTTTATAATAAAATGAATCAGCCTTAAACGATACTATCCGAACGTATACACTTTTCTTTAAGCTTGCTTGTGCTCAAGCATGATCTTAGTCAGCGCCGTCCGACTGTTGATCCCCAGCTTCATATAGATATTCTGCAACGCTTTTTTTACGGTCACTTCGGCGATATGCAATACTTTGCCAATTTCCCGATTTGTCAAGCCTTCGGTGATATGGTCGGCGATTGTCCATTCCCGTTCGGTTAGCGGCAATTGGCTGCCCTCACTGCTTAGCTTTGTCGCCAGCGTTTCTGCTTGCCTTTTCCATACCGGGAAAAGTCTGCTGATCGTGTCAATGAATTTCTGATGTTGCTCGGTTTTGCCCAAATCAGTGAGTAGTTCCATTATGTAGCTACCATTTTCTACAAAAGGCATGATAATCCCGTCAGGTGCCGCGATATCCAAGGCTTGCCTGAGCGTTAGCCGCGCTTCTCCCTGCCGCCCCAGTTTTAAATTGGCTGCAGCTGCATAGACATAGGTATATACCTGGCCTAACAGATTGGGAAAAGCACCGGCAATCGCAATAAAGTTATCGGTTAAGCCGATTAGCTTCAGATATTGGCTACTGAGCAAGAGGGCCCTGCCCCAGATAATATTGAAAAAGGCATAGCTGGGAAAATAAATGGACCGGTCCTCTAGATCGCCGTTTGCTATCCAGGTCGGGATTTTTTTAGCCTGATTGAGATAGGCATAAACGAATCCTTCACACATCTCCCATGTATGCAGATATGAATACTGTCCCCGCCGCTTTATTTCTTCCCTTGTCTGCCGCAAGCTGTCCGTCACATAACCCAAGTCTCCTTTTATGACTGCCAGCCGCAATTGCATAAACAGAGCACACAGCACCATCGCCGTCTGGTCTTGAGCCTGGGCATTGTACAGGGCTTTATGTGCCGCAATTTCCGCACTTTGAAAATCACCGGTGTAGTAATACCGTTCGGCCTGCATCACTGCTTCCGCCCCCGCACCGTGTCCAGCTGTTAACCGGCAATAGTGGGGGATAGTAGCATTCATATCCTGCACAGCCTGTTCGAGTTGCCCGCTCTCCCGGTAGAACATGTATAATACGGACGGGGAACCAAAGGTCCAGGAACTTTTTTTATCAATAAACTCCGATGTTCCTTGTAAGAGGCAGCCTGCTCGCTGGATATGTTCATACATTCCTGGTATGTCGTTATATTTGGCAAAGCTGCATAACAGCTCAAATTCTCCCAGCAACTGATTTTTCTCATATTCCATTTCTTCCTGTAAAGCGTCAATGTAGCTGCCGATTTCTACGCACTGCGCGGCAAATAACTCCATTTCATTAAACGAAAATAGGTTGATCGCGTAGATCAGACAAGCCTGTACATGGGCTTTTTTTATCGCTGGGGGGCAATCATGGAAATAGCGAATGAGTTTATCCTTATGCTCGTTCCATATGCCATTGCCTTTATCAACTTCAATAGCTTGTAATAAATCATCGAAATTGCCCGCTATATAAAAATATTCAAGCGCATGCATACAGTTATCAGCACTCACCTGCCAATGGCCCGCTCTATTCCAGACAGCCCGTTTTTGTTCCATACTCTGCCTGTCGAAAATACGCCGCAGGTAACTTGTAAATATATTATGCATGGAATACAATCCTGTAGCTTGCTCATAACGGATAAAAGCATTGCTCGCCGTAAGCTGACTGAGTAGCGGATCGACATCCTCCCGCCCCCACATGTACGCAGCCTGCTCCAAAGTAAAGCTATCGAAAAGGCAAACACTCAGCAAAAGTTCCCTGGCTTCTGCGGCAAGCCGCCGGTAAACAACCTTTTCTATCAACTCATACAGACTAATCTGATGCTCAAGGCGTCCATCCTGGAGAAACCCCAATAAGCAAAGATATACAGCGCTGATCCAGCCTTCCGTATAAGATACCAGAAAATCCGTCTCATCCCCATTGAGTTTAACCCCGCATAACCGGCAATACTCAATAATTTCTTCCCGCGAAAGCACAAAGCTGCTTTTGTTGATCAGCCAGCAATAGCCTTTGAGAACCAGTTCCCTTGTATTTTCACCAAAAACACTGCGCGACACAAGCACAAGATGCAGATTGGGAATCTCAGCCCTAACTAAAAGTTCAACAAACCGGTCAATGTCCAAAGATGACAGCAAATGATAATCATCCAGTACAACAACCGTTCTTGCCGGAAACGGTATGCCCTCCACAAGGCGGACAGCCTCTTCCAAAAACAGGCTGTTGCTGGGAACACCCACACCGGCAATATTCTCGGCCACGACTGAATCAAGTTTTTTAAACAGCCGGCTAAAACCCTTCCAGAAAACGGTTACCGACTCATCCATTATTGTCTGCCACAGTATCTCGCTGTCACAATTCTTTAAGTATTCCTTCACGGCTGTGGTTTTACCATAACCCATTGGCGCTTCCACCACAGTCAGCGGATATTCCCATATTTTATTCAGCGCCGCATTGACCGGCTTGCGAAGGCAGAGAGTTCGGGCATTGTCTTTAGCCATAAAGCCTCCTATAGCTTATTTGTATAGTTATAGGTATTTCTATGGTCATCTGTATATATCCTCTAATAAACAAATATTTCACCAGTACGATTTCGGATTTTTACCATTTCCTTTTATCCAGCATGTAAAACATACCAATACCCGCAATACACCAATTATCACACCCAGCCACTACCGTTCCATTGCTTATCACCATTAGTGAAATGAAAGGTTGGATTGTAGATCGTTCCACTGCCAGTGCTAGCAATGATCAGCGACTGGCCGCCAATCGTCAGTTTAAGATCACTTATCCCATCGTCGCCCCAGAAATTGCCGGTGCTTGCCGTCACAGCAGTAGATGCCATACCGGTCAGCCAGACCTTGTCTTCACTCACAGTCGCGCCAGGCAGAATCAGATCATTGCCCCAGCCAGCCTGCCAATAATATTGATCATAGCCTGCGCCGCCATCTAAGATGTCATTGCCCAAACCGCCAAGCAGTGTATCATTGCCATCACCACCATACAAGATATCATCGCCATAACCGCCACATAGGTTGTCATTGCCGCCCAGTCCGGCTAGAGTGTCATTGCCAGAGTAGCCTGTCAGGATGTCATTGCCTGCAAAACCGATTAATGACAGCGGATTGGTATAAGGCGCCCATAGCGCCTCCATATCCACACTTAGATTATTAGTCAGCCTGGTTTTCCCTGTGCCATCGGCGTTCATCACATAGATTTCAAAACCATTGTTGTCGTTGAAATACACGATCTTCGTCCCGTCCGGCGACCAGATAGGCTTATAGTCATTATACGAATTATTGGTCAGCCTGGTCTGTCCTGTGCCATCGGCATTCATTACATAGATCTCATTGTTGCCGTCGCGATTTGACATAAATGCGATCTTCGTCCCGTCCGGCGACCAGGCTAAATTATAACCAATTGCCGTATTATTCGTCAGCCTCGCCTGGCCTGTGCCATCGGCGTTCATTACATAGATTTCATTGTTGCCGTCGCGCTCTGACGTAAACGCGATCTTCGTCCCGTCCGGCGACCAGACTGAATTAGTATCAATTGCCGTATTATTCGTCAGCCTCGTCTGGCCTGTGCCATCGGCGTTCATCACATAGATTTCATAGTTGCCGTCGCGATTTGACGTAAACGAGATCTTCGTCCCATCCGGCGACCAGCATAAAGCTCCTTCAGTCGCCGCATTTTTCGTCAAATTCGTCTGCTTTGTGCCATCGGCGTTCATCACATAGATTTCATAGTTGCCGTCGCGCTTTGATACAAAGGCGATTTTCGTCCCGTCTGGCGACCAGACTGGGGCAGCATCCAGCGCCCCATTATTCGTCAGCCTTGTCTGCTCTGTGCCATCGGCGTTCATTACATAGATTTCGTCATAGTTTTCAAGGTTGCCACCGCCATCTGAAAAAAACGCTATCTTCTTCCCATCCGGCGACCAGACAGCACCAAAATCGTATGCTTGATTATTCGTCAGCCTCGTCTGCCCTGTGCCATCGGCGTTCATCACATAGAGTTCATAGTTGCCGTCGTCGCGACCTGAGACAAACACCAATCGTTCCGTCCCTATCTGCCCCGGCGTCAGCCAATGAGCGCCATCGGTGGTGTATACTTGCCCATTGATCAAAAACTGCCTGCTGCTATGAGCGGCATCCAAAGTCCAATCCTGCAACCGAACACTGCCGCCAGTCACGCTGTTGGTAATCACAAGGTCATTGCCGCTGAGAGAGGTAGCTAATTGCACCATGTTCCATGCACCGCAGTCAATCCAATCATTTCCATTATCAGCACTGCTTATGATGACATCATTGCCGCTAAAACCAACAACATAGGTGTCATTGCCAGTGCCGCCGCTCAACGTATCATTGCCCGCACCGCCGTCCAGAATATCATTGCCTGCGCCGCCGCGCAAAGTATTGTTACCACTATTTCCGACAAGACTGTCCCCCAGATTGTTGCCATACAGATAATAATCGCCGCCTTCTACTAATCGCATCGCCGTATATAAGCTTCCAGTCATATCCAGATTCTTTGCCAGTAGCATATCGCCTACCTGAAAATCATCAATAAACGCACTCAGACTGTCGATAACAAATGTATCGTTGCCTTCACCGCCAATCAGAACATCATTGCCTGTGCCACCATACAGAATATCATTGCCTGCGCCGCCATTTAGAGTATCATCGCCTAAGCCACCCTGCAGAACATCATTACCGTCACCACCATACAAGAGATCGTCTCCATAGCCACCATCTAAAGTATCATGGCCTACGCCGCCATACAGGGTGTCATTGCCCCAACTACCCAATAGAAGATCATTATCGTCACCGCCATCCAGTAGATCATCACCATAGCCGCCATTTAAAATATCATTGCCACCCAGTCCGGCCAGAGTGTCATTACCAGAGTAACCTATTAGGCTGTCATTGCCTGCGAAGCCCACTAAAGCCAGCGGTTTGCGGTATGGCACCCAATAAGGATAGAAATCTTCGGCCGGGTTATTGGTCAATCTCTGTAGTTCTGTGCCATCGGCGTTCATCACATAGATTTCCCGTTTGCCGTCACGGTCTGATTCAAATGCTATCTTCGTCCCGTCCGGCGACCAGACGGGTGAAGCATCCCTTGCCGCATTATTGGTCAAATTCCTCCGCCCTGTACCATCGGCGTTCATCACATAGATTTCCCAACTGTTGTCACTATATGAAACAAATGCTATCTTGGTTCCATCCGGCGACCAGACGGGTGAATCACCAAACCCCGAACTATTCGGTAAGTTCACTACCCCCGTGCCATCGGCATTCATCACATAGATGTGGTAATCACCACCTTCGCGAGACGAAGTAAACGCGATCTTTGTACCATCGGGTGACCAGACAGGTGAAAAATCAAGCGCCGGATGATTCGTCAAATTCGTCTGCCCTGTGCCATCGGCGTTCATCACATAGATTTCATAGTTGCCGTCGCGAATTGACAGAAACGCGATCTTGGTCCCGTCCGGCGACCAAGCAGGAGACTCATCATCCTGCGTCAGATTATTCGTCAAATTCGTCTGCCCTGTACCATCCCCATTCATGACATAGATTTCGGAGTTGCCATCGCGTCCTGACACAAAGGCGATCTTCGTGCCATCCGGCGAGCAAACCGACGTATAGTCCATGGCAGGATTATTCGTCAGATTTGTCTGCCCTGTGCCATCAGGGTTCATGACATAGATCTCCCAGTTGCCGTCGCGATTTGATGAAAACACGAGTCGTTCCGAGCCCATCTGTCCCGGCGTGAGCCAATGAGAACCATCTGTGGTGTACACTTGCCCATTGATCAAAAACTGCCTGCTGCTATGAGCAGCATCCAGCGCCCAGTCCTGTAGCCGAACACTACCGCCAATCACGTTGTTGGTAATCATAAGATCATTGCCATTGAGAGTGACAGATAGTTGATCGGTAGTCCATGTGCCACAGTCCACTACATCGTTGCTACTGTCCAGGCTGCTGACAATAACGTCATTGCCGCTAAAATCTCTGATGATATAGGTGTCATTGCCGACGCCACCGCTCAGGGTGTCATTGCCTGCACCACCGTTCAAAATATCATTGCCGGCGCCGCCGCACAAGGTATTGTTACCGCTGTTGCCGACAAGACTATCACCCAGATTGTTGCCATACAGGTAATAGTCACCGCCTTCTGCCAGCCGCATCGCCGTATAGGAACTACCGGTCATGTCCAGATTTCTTGCCAGCACCCTATCGCCTACTTGCAAGTCAAAAATAACATCACTAAGGCTGTCGATAATAAAAGCATCATTGCCGGCACCGCCGATCAGCATGTCGTTACCCAAGCCGCCATCCAATACATCCTCGCCTGCACCTCCATATAGGGTGTCATTGCCCATGCCGCCGCGCAAGGTATTGCTACCGCTATTACCGACAAGGCTGTCACCCAGATTGTTGCCGTACAGGTAATAGTCGTCGCCTTCCACCAGCTGCATCGCCGTATAGAGACTGCCGCTCATGTCCAGATTCTTAGCCAACAGTATGTCTCCTGCCTGAAAGTCGCTAATCACATCACCCGCGCTGTTAATAATAAAGGTATCATTGCCGGCACCGCCAATTAGCGTGTCGTTGCCTGTGCCGCCATCCAACAAATCATTGCCGGCACCGCCGTACAAAAAGTCGTCGCCGCAACTGCCGTACAAGCTGTCATTACCTCCCAAACCGGATAAAGTATCGTTGCCAGCGCCGCCACACAGATTGTCATCACCAATGAAGCCAACCACGGCAAGTGAATTGGTGTGGGGTTTCCAGGAAAGTACTGATGGTTGATCTAGCGTATCGCTGACTAGCTGTATCTCGCCTGTGCCATCGTCATTAACGGCATAGAGCTTGTAATTCCCGTCACGGTCCGACCAAAATGTGATCTTGGTTCCGTCCGGCGACCACACAGGATTTACATCATTGCCTGCATACGTCAGTCTCGTTGCCCCACTGCCATCGGCATTCATCTCATAAATATTCCAAAGGCCGGTACAATTGGACATAAATACCATCTTGGTTCCATCCGGCGACCATGTGGCGTTGCAACTATTTTCCATACCGGTATTGATCCTTGTCTGTCCTGTGCCGTCAACGTTTATTTCGTTGATCGCCGCAACAACTGGATTCCCTACAGATATGGAGGAATATAAAATCTTCGTCCCGTCCGCGGACCAACTAGGATACACATCCATGGTTGACGTATGCGTCAGAGCGGTTTGACCTGTGCCGTTAGCATTTACCACGTAAATGTCATAATTATGGTCGGCTCCCACTACTATCGGAAGTGCAATCTTTGTTCCGTCCGGCGACCAGGCAGGCGGTGCACCCACAAGAAACTCATGAGTATCGATAAGTTTCGTCTTTCCTGTGCCGTCAGCATTGATCACAGACCAGCCATCAGAGGAACTAAATACAATCTTCGTTCCATCCGGCGACCAGGCAAAGGCGTTTGACTCAGCATTGGACAATTTTATCTGTTCAGTACCGTCGTCGTTCATCACATACAGCGATCCTTGTGAAAAAAATGCAATCTTTGTCCCGTCCGGCGACCAGGCCGGGCTATCAACATTGGTGGTATTGTGCGTCAATTGTGTCTGTCCTGTGCCATCGGCATTTACTGTATAGACTTGTCTGATTCCGCCAGCATCCTGGTGGGCTAGCACCAGTTTATCCGCATTTTTTTGCTCCGGCTTGAACCACAGGGAACCGTCAGTATTGTACACTTGCCCATTGATCAAAAATTGCCTGCTGCGATGGGCGGTGTCCAGCGTCCAGTCCTGCAGCCGTATGCTGCCGCCGGTCACACTATTGGTAATCACGAGATCATTGCCGCTGAGAACGACAGCCAATTGCGCCGCGTTCCATGCACCGCAGTTAATCCAGTCATTGCCATTATCGGCACTGCTGATGATGACATCATTGCCGGCAAAACCGCTAACGTCATACGTATCCTTGCCTGCACCGCCAGCCAGTGTATCGTTGCCCGCACCACCAGCCAGCACATCATTACCAGAACCGCCGCGCAGCATATTGTTGCCACTATTGCCGATCAGCGTATCGCCCAGGCTATTGCCGTAGAGGTAATAGTCGCCGCCCTCTAGTAACCGCATCGACGTGTAGAGACTGCCAGTCATGTCAAAATTCCTTGCCAATATAGTATCGCCTGCCTGAAAATCAACAAGAACATCGCCGATACTGTCGATAATAAAGGTATCGTTGCCTACGCCGCCAACTAAGGTATCGTTACCTGCACCGCCATCCAGCGTATCATTACCTAAACCGCCATCCAACCAATTGTCGAGAGAATTGCCTATGAAACTATCATTGCCTGATCCACCAATGAGGTTTTCGATGTCGGAAAGGTAGCCTAACAGAACAGTTTTAGTTTTTTTAGCAGGGCTAGTGAGACTGATGACCATATCGTTAGCGCATCTGCTAGCATCTAAGGTGTCATTGCCGCTGCCGCCTTTTATATAGGCAGCACTGAAAACATCATCATTGCCGATAATGACCAGGTCGTTACCACTACCGCCGTCATAGCTGTTTTTCCCTGAGCCCCCTATCAACATATCGTTGCCGGCACCACCGTTCAAAAGATCGCTGCTATTCCCGCCAATCAGGATATTATCAGCTGAATTACCGATCAATTTGTTCTTCGCAGTACTACTTCCCTTGATATTTTCGAAATCGGTATAGGTTTTCCGCAAATCCTGCGAAAATAAGGCTGTACCTGTATAGCCGCCAGCATCCAGCCAGTCACTGCCTACCCCGCCTTTAATATTGGCCTGACGATATTTGACATTGTATACTACGGTGTCATTGCCTATGCCCCCATCAATGTATACTTTAGCGCTATTCCCGCCATCAATGCTGTCATCACCGGAACCGCCATAGATGGTATCGTTGCCGCCACCGCCTGCTATGGTATCGTCACCGGCAATCCCACACAACACCTCATCGCCTGTTGTGCCGTCGCCGGTAAAAAGGGTAAAGGTCTTGCCATTGGCAAATTTGAAAATACCTGTACCGTTTACTACCCCATCCACAATCGTCAGTATAT
>Ga0316613_10002223_pt1 | contig 12547 bp, 13 predicted proteins | sample OWC_soil_day10_C_2_FD_207647 | JGI IMG/M metagenome (GOLD analysis project Ga0316613, IMG submission 207647) | Wetland soil microbial communities from Old Woman Creek delta, Ohio, United States - OWC_soil_day10_CT_b | ecosystem: Environmental > Terrestrial > Soil > Wetlands | place: USA: Ohio...
CAGATATCCATGGCATATCCCAGCTACAGTAAGTTTTTTAGCGAGATAGACGGGAAATGTGCCATGTATTTCTGGAAGACCTACCCATCTCCTGTCCATTTACAGGAAAAAACAGCAGAAGATTTAACAATCGAATTTAAAGAAATATCTCCGATTATCAGAGGAGACAAAGCGGAGTTGATTCTGGATTGTGTAAAGAATGATGGGAACACTTATCGCGAATATCAGGAATCCAGAGATTTTATTACAACAAGTCTAGTACGGGATTTGGAACATCAGAGAGAAGAATTGGCAGGGCTTGATAAAGAAATCGAGAAAATCCTGCTTAGTTTTGATTATAAACTGACCAGTATGCCAGGAATTGGAACATCTATCGCAAGCAAGTTAATTGCAGAAATCGGAGATATCCGAAGATTTTCCAATGCGGATAAGCTGGCAAGATTTGCAGGAGTAGCTCCTGTAAAGTTTAGTTCCGCCGGAAAAGGTAAGGAACAAAGTTCAAGACAGGGAAACCGTCAGTTACATGGACTATTTTATTTCCTGGCAGTAACCATGGTGTCCAAACCAAAGAACGGAGCGCCCAATCATCCGGTATTTTATGATTATTATATGCGGAAAATCGGTGAAGGAAAGACAAAGTCTCAGGCACTGGTCTGCATCATGCGTCGATTGGTGAACATTGTGTATGGAATGATGAAAAATAAGACAGAATACCGGGAACCGATTCTAAAAGAAGAACAGTAATTTTTCTGTTTAAAAACAGCACAAAAACGTGCTATAATTTTTTTAATTGAATAGAGATTTTTACCGTTTGTCGGATATGTCAGTACCCCACCTGAGGGTTCGGGGCAGTCTGGTAGTAAGATAACTTATGGAGAATTAGATGAGCTAGGTAGGCCTACCGGTGTGAGTGCAACTATAACTGAAGACATGATTAAGACTGGAACACCGGCGAATTCTACAATAAAGCCACCAGGATTTGAAGGAGGCGGTCCAGATAGTGCAGGACATGCCAGAGGACATCTTTTAGGAAGTCAATTAGGTGGTTCAGGTGATGATTCTCGAAATTTAGTTACATTGTATCAAAATCCGACGAATCATCCCGTAATGAGTGGTTTTGAACGACAGGTTAGAAAGGCTGTTCAAAACGGTGAGACAGTAGTATATAAATCTACACCAATATATAAAAATAATAATTTACTACCGTCTGGAATAACATTAAGCGCTCAAGGTAGTGGAGGATTCAACTTAAATGTTACAGTAATAAATAAAAAATAATTGAAAGGAATACCAAATATGTACTTAGAAAAGTTAAAGACTATATTAAAAGTTCCTGGAAAAACATATAATATAGGAAATCATCAAGGTTGGTTAGAATTTGAAAAAAATTTAGATATCAAATTTCCATCTGAGTTTGTACAGTTTATTGAGACCTATGGTACTGGTTCAATAAATAGTTTTTTATGGATATTAACACCTTATGAAAGCAATCAGAATATAAATATCTTCCATAAGGCAGAAATAATGCGTGAATCTTATAACTACATGAAGGACATGTTTCCAGAAGATTTTAGTTATTCTATTTATCCAGATGAGGGTGGATTGTTGCCGTGGGGGTATACTGATAATGGCGATGAACTTTATTTTAACTTAAATAATGATACAATAGTTATAATGGAGGCAAGATATTCTGAGTTTTATGAATATGAGATGGGAATGATTGAGTTTCTTTACAAGTTATTCGTAAAGGAAATTAAATGTAATGCTTTTCCAGAAGATTTTATTAATGGAAGTATAGAATATGATTCACTAAAATTGTGAAATTAATTTAGTAATTATAATAATTAAAACTCAATGTCGTTATTCCTAGATGAAATAAAAAATGGATACCTAGAACGCAACTGGTATTGATATTATAATTGTGTTCTAGGTATTTCTATAATAGTTATACTTTAGAGTTTGCAATCACATCATCTTAATTGTAATGGTATGCCTGGAAATTCACACGATAATTAATTTTAACTACAGGATAAGGAAATGTAGACTTACATCTTGGTGATAAATTGTGTGGTGTACCTACATAGACACCTTTTAATACTTGAATGCTGCTGGTTTCATTGTTGTTACGACCACCTAACAGGTGACTTTTGCTTTATTGACAGCCACCTAATAAAAATGAAGAACTTTGATTAAAATCCTTATGCAGCCGGCATTGCCGGCTGCTGTAAACCGGCAGGAGCGCCGCAAGGTGCACCTGCCTTTAACCTGCATCATTTTCGACCCCATGGTTCACCCCTGTTTTAGTGCAGGAAATAAGCGGAAATATTCCTTAACCAGATTTTTAAATAGCAGCAAGTATGCGACTTAAGGACATATAAAAGAACAGCCATAGATGCGACTTATTTTAAAAGTGGCAGAAAGCTGAACAGGTGGCAACATCAATTCAAACATTTATCAGAGAAAAGGATACCCCTCTTTTTTATTCAAATTTGCCCAACAAGGTTTTTTATTGCCTGAATGGCATACGTGTTCCATCATCGGTTTCAAAGGTCATACAGGGGCGAAATTTTGCGACACAGGGCTAAATGAGAATGGTACATCAATTCTGTGTTGCCATTGATTTATTATAACTGTCTACTCCCATGGTTCATGGTGAACCATGGAATTTACAGGAATCTGGTTCTATGGTAAAATGGGGCTGCCGGGGGTTACAGGGGGTAAAAATACCGTTTCTGTAGCCCCCATTTCTGTTCTTTTTTCTGCCGTTTTTTCTCCTGAAAATAAATCCAGAAATAACTTGCAATCCAATCCATACAGAGTTAACATCAACAACCAATAAAAGAAATAACTTGTCCTTTCACCCATTTGTTTGTTGTAGATAGGCTGTCGAACCCTTGCGGACTCAAAATGAGTTAACGCTGTCATCTGAGGTTGCCGGTACGGGGACTGATTGGTTGGAAACAAGATCAGGAGGGAGAGAATTGCAGAGAAGAGAAAATCTGCTTTATGTAGGGATTGACCTGAATAAGGAAACACATACCGCAGTGATGGTAAACTGCTGGAATGAGAAGTTAGAAGTTGTTGTTATTGAAAACAAGCCCAGTGAATTTAAAAAGCTGGCAGAAAAGGTAAACAGAAAATCCAATCATCTTGGGCTTGAACCCATTTACGGATTGGAGAATGCATACGGCTACGGTAGAAGTTTAGCTGTCTGGCTGATCGAAAATGGTTACATAGTAAAAGACATTTATCCTGCTCTGGCTTATGACCAGAGAAAAAGCGCACCTATGCTCCGAAAAAATGACGAGCATGATGCCTATTGTGTGGCAACGGTACTCATTAACCAGTTACATACTTTGCCAGATGCAAAGCCCAAAGATAACGAATCGACGTTGTCACAACTGGTAAATCGAAGAGATTTACTGGTCAAAGACGGAATCCGGTTTAAGAACGGACTCCATGAGCAGATATCCATGGCGTATCCCAGCCACAGTAAGTTCTTCAGTGAGATAGACGGGAAATGTGCCATGTATTTCTGGAAGAACTACCCATCCCCTGTCTCTATAAAGTCATTGTTTTAATGTAAGCATCAAATAAAATAGTAAAGAACCTTAGTCATTTTTAAAATATGGATAACCTGACATTTTAATGGATAACCAATCATATTTTTTGCAAAAACATATTATCTGCTATCTGTATCACAAAAATTATTCGATATTGCATATAAGTGATATAATCTTCAGATACTGAATTACATAAAACAATTTCAATTCTGAATTATGTCAATAGCAGACTATGGAGGGAAATATGAAAGAGAATAAAAGAGAAGTAAGAACTATAACAGAAGGCGTAATTGAAGAATACTGCAAATGGCTGTACTGCCAGGAAAAGAGCCAGGTTACCATTCAAAAATACCGGTATTATCTGGAGCAATTTGCCTGCTTTTTGGAAGGAAGGAGCATAAATAAAGAGCTGGTAATCTTATGGAAAGCCCAGCTGCGAAAAAGGTTTTCTCCTGTAACTGCCAACGGAGCATTGGCAGCAGTCAATGGATTTTTTAGATACAGCGACTGGCCGGATTGCAGGGTTAAATTTTTCAAGGTCAGCAGTAGTGTGTTCTGTACAGAGCAAAAGGAGCTGAATAAAGGCGAATATAAAAGGCTGGTAAAAGCAGCACACGAAAACAAAAATGAACGTCTGGCTATGATCCTGCAGACGATCTGCTCCAGTGGCATCCGGGTTTCCGAACTGCCCTTTATTACCGTTGAAGCAGCAAGGAGCGGTGTGGCAGAGGTTGAATGCAAAGGGAGGATCCGAACCGTCATTCTTACCCGCCAATTATGCGAAGCATTATCAGAGTACGCAAAGAAGCGGCATATTATATCCGGTATGATATTTATTACCCGTAATGGAAACGCGATTGACAGAAGCAATATCTGGAGGGAGATGAAAGCATTGGGAAGCCTGGCCGGAGTTGCTGAAGAAAAGATATTTCCTCATAACCTTCGTCATTTATTTGCCAGAACCTTTTATATGATGGAGAAAGATTTATCGAGACTTGCAGATATATTGGGACACAGTGACGTAAATACTACCCGTATTTACACAAAAGAAAGTGGTCATGCACATTTAAAAATACTGGAGCAATTAGATCTATTAGTCACACAATACAACGGAATACCTCTTTTGTTGTAACAATACGTCGAATCTATTGTTTAATATACTACATAAATGCTGAAAAGTCTACAATTATTTTAATAAACTAGGTTAATTGTATAAAATTGTTGAATTTGGATAACGCAAACAGGCTGGAGTTGTGAAAAATTCCCCAGCCTATTTGCGGTGTCCTTCTTTTTTTTATAAAAGGTTCACCTCTGGTTAAATTTTCTTTTATTTACAACAAAAGAGGTATTCTGTTGTAACTGACTTTAAGTGAGTCATTGAACCAGCATACATACCTTATAAGATCAGGAACATGGGGGAGAAGATGAATGGAATTTTAGGTACTGCCGTTTTAACCGGCATGAGCAGCCTGGCTGGTTATTTTATACCGGAGTTCTCATATTCCTTTGCCTGTTATAAATGCAGGCGGAAGGGGTATCCGAGACCTTTAAAAATCCCCGGTCTCCGGTGGAAAGGTTTAAGCCTTATTTTTACCGCAGGCGTTACAGGATTGTCCTGTTTTTTATTACCGTTTGATCAGGCTATATTTACGGTACTCATTTGCTACATTGCTGTTTTTGGTATTTGTGTGGACAGGTTAATAAGAATTATCGCCAATGAAATGCTGTGGGTGATTCTGGCAGCAGGTATTACATACCGCATACATTCAGACGGCCTGGCAGGGCTTTTGGGTTCCGCCGGAGCGATGGTGATGGTTGTTGTTATTTTCGGTCTGACAATGCTGTTCACCTATGTAAGGAAAGGATCTGCCGGAGTTGGAATGGGAGACGTAAAGCTCGCCATGATTATTGGAATAACGGTGGGCTTTCCCGGAGTCTTTTACTTCCTGACCGGAATGGCCTGTGTCATCGGATTTTATTGTGTGGCAGGCATGAAATATGGTTTTTTAGTCCGGGACAGTACGTTCCCTATGTGCGGACACATCATGGCGGGCTTTCTGATCGCATTGCTCTGGCCGTACATTTCAACCACTATTTTATAAAATGAGGAGAATATGAAAAGCTTAAGATCTGAAGATGGACAGGCTATGGTAGAATATGCAACTCTGTTTGCAGCAGTTGTGATTGTGGCCGTAATTACCTTTGGAAATATGTCAGAGGCTGCGGTTAAGATTTTTAATCTGATTCAGAACAGTCTGCTGCCTGTGTTTCCATAATGTTTGGAGTAACCAGCCGGTTTGGTTAGAACATAGGAAAGATAAAATATGGAAATTGGTATAATGCAGTTTATATTAATTCTAAATATACAGAAGATGGGGAGGTGAAAAATATGAAAAAATTTTGGGATAAATTTGTTTCTGAGGAAAGCGGACAGGGAATGGTGGAATATGGTTTAATTCTCGCATTGATCGCTGTCGCTGTTATTGTTGGATTACAGGCACTTGGTGGTAAGGTTCAGGGTACATTTGATAAGATAAATACTTCAATGCCGTAAAAAAAAGGATAAAAAATCAAACCGGCTGTTGCTTATATAAAGACGAGGCGAATATTTCGTGAACATCTGCGAGCCTCGTCTTGAATTGTAATGAGGTGTAATACCAGGGAGGAATTAAGGTGAAAAAAATTCGTTTGATTGCAATGGCAGTGGCATTCCTTGTGTTCATAGCCGGATACCGGATGCTTGCAATGAGTAAGAACCATCAGTCTCAGACTCAGGCAGACGGGCAGAAAATCGAAGTGGTTGTCGCAGCGCAGGATCTGAGTCCCTACACAACACTGACGAAGGATATGATAAAGCTTAAAAAGGTACTGGTTGATGAAGAAACAAAGGGCTATTACAGAAAGCCGGAGGAAGTAGTGGGAAAGGTAAGTGTAACAAATATCTTTCAGGGTGAAGTGCTGACTGACCGAAGGCTCGCAGATGACAATGCAGAAGTTCTTGGACTTTCCTCCAGGCTGGAGGAAGGAAAACGGGCAGTGTCGATAAATACGGATTTAGAACAGGGGGTTTCCAATAATCTCAGAGTGGGAAACTATGTTGATGTTATTTTTACAGGTACCTTAAAATCGTCTGTGCCAGGGAGCGAAGAAGAGATTCCGGCAGGACTGGCCATGGAGCGGATCATGGGACCCCAGAATCCGGCAAATGCCCAGATTGTAAATGATTCTGTAGGAAATGAGTTTTCTGTCATTGCCCTGCAGAATATTAAGGTTGCAGCACTTGGAAACTCGTTTTCCTTTGACAGCAACAAAGATTATAAAGATGAGGAATACGTAAGCGTCACACTGGAAGTGTCTCCCTCTCAGGCAGCCCAGATTGCCCTCATGAAGAGCGGGGAAGGGAAAATTCAGCTGGCACTCAGACCGCAGGAGGACAGCAGTGTTATGAACGAACCCCGTGGATCAGTACTTAAGAATTATGAAGGAAATTAGTTTTCTTTGGGAAAGGGGAATCAGCTTGTGAAAATTAAAGTTCTGCTCCTGGGAATACCGGAGAAATGTTCACAGATCAAAACGCAGATAAAAGACGAGGAGATTACCATAGTCGGATATGTCGTGGATGAGAATCAGGTACTGAATGAAATAAACCGCACGATGCCAGATCTGATTCTGATTACGGATACTTCGCCCATGGCTCTGCGGTCCTGCCAGCAGATTTATCTGCTCCGCCCGCGCTCCGTTCCGATTGTGCTCTCAGATTTGGAAAACAGCGATCTGATGTATAAGATCCTGCAGTCCGGAGTCCATTATATTCTGCCTGAAAATATAGAGCCAATTAATCTGATTGCAGAATTAAAAGGAATCTACAGCAATGAATCAAACCGTATTCTGGCATTGGAGAATACAGGAGCCAAGTCTTCCAAATCGAAAGTGATTATGGTCTTCGGACCAAAGGCAGGAGTGGGAAAGACAACTCTGGCTGTAAATATGTCAATTAAGCTGGCACAGAAAAACAATAAGGTGGTCATTCTGGATTATGACTTTCAGTCCGGAGACGTCGGTATCCTGCTTGGTATGAATCCGAGAAATACAATTCTGGAACTGATACAGGAACAGAGCAATCCCAACGTGGATACAATCCGGCAGTTTTTGTCTCTCCATCTTTCCGGAGTGAACTTTCTTCCCAATCCCCACAGCCCGGAATATGGGGCTTCCATCACTGCCAGGCAGGCGGAGAGCATCATTGCGGCGCTTCGGGTTTACTATGACTATGTAATCGTGGATGCAGTCTCGGGTTTTGATGATACATCGGCAAGCTGCATTGACTGTGCCTCCTCTGTATTATTTGTAACTGGAAAAGATGTGCCCGCACTGCATAATGCGAAGAAAAGTCTGCAGGTGCTGGCAGAACTGACGGATAAACAAAAGATCAGACTGATTGTTGGAAAGTGCTGCGGATACGGAATTTCAGACAACGATGTTTCCCGTGTGCTTGGCATGCCGGTATGGGGTTCCATTCCCTATGATGAGAAATCAGCGGTGGCAGCAGCAAATCAGGGTCAGCCCCTTGTACTATCACATCCGAAAAGTAAAATCTGTAAGGAAATTTCCAATATAGCAGAACGGCTGGAAGGAATGAACGAGGGTTACAGAAGTGTGAAAAGCAGGAAAAAGAAACGGATATCATTTCTTCAAAAAGGAAAGGAGACTGGGTAAGCCATGGAGTGGGTATCTCGTCTGGGTCAGCCAAAGGAAACAGCCCATTCTGTTTCAAAGGCATTTAGCGTTTCAAATGCCGAGCCTGGAAACAGAGCGGATAAAAATTATGACAAATTAAAGCAAACGGTTCACCAGGAGGTAATACGGGAATACAATGACCGTTTCTCGGACAGCACCAATGGGAAATTCATTGATGTTATGGAAATCATCCATCAGGCCATTGCCAGACAAGAGGAGAGCCTGACCCGTCTGGAAGAATCAAAGCTCGCTCAGGAAATTTACGACGATGTCATGGGACTGGGTCCCTTAGAGCCGCTTCTGCGGGATGATTCTATTTCTGAAATCATGGTGAACAGTGCAAGACAGATATATATAGAACGGGGAGGCAGACTGGAACAGACACCTGCCAGCTTCCGGGATGATGCCCATGTGTTAAAGGTAATCAACCGGATCGTTTCCTCCGTGGGCAGACGATGTGATGAAGCCACCCCCATGGTGGATGCCCGCCTGGCAGACGGTTCCCGTGTAAATGCTATCATTCCGCCCATCGCTTTAAAAGGTCCCTCCATCACAATCAGAAAATTCTCTTCCACACCACTTAAGATCGGAGACTTAATCGGATACGGTTCCCTGTCTTCCCAGATGGCAGGATTTTTGGAGGCAGCAGTTAAGGGGCGCTGCAATATCATTGTTTCAGGCGGAACCGGTTCAGGAAAAACCACACTGCTGAATGTATTATCAGGTTATATTCCTGATAGTGAAAGAATCGTGACCATAGAGGACGCGGCTGAGCTTCAGCTGAAACAGGATCATGTGGTAACTCTGGAAGGGCGTCCAAGCAACATCGAAGGAAAAGGAATTGTTTCTATCCGGGATCTGGTGAAGAATGCACTTAGAATGCGTCCGGACCGGATTATTGTAGGAGAGGTCCGGTCCGGAGAGACTCTGGATATGCTGCAGGCCATGAATACAGGCCATGACGGTTCCCTGACTACAGTACATGCTAATTCTTCCAGAGATGTGATATCCCGTCTGGAAACAATGGTTTTGATGTCAGGAATGGAATTGCCGGCAAAAGCCATCAGAGAGCAGATCACCTCTGCCATTGACTTAATTGTGCATCAGTCCCGTTTACGGGATGGGAGCAGAAAAATAGTCAATATATCTGAGGTGGTCGGAATGGAAGGTGACACCGTTACCATGCAGGATATTTTCAGTTTCCGCCAGAGCGGTACGGATGGGAACGGAAAAATGGCAGGGAAGTTTGAACCTACGGGAATTCATCCGAAGATTCTTGATAAGATCCGGGAAAATGGAGGCTATTGCAGGGATGACTGGTTCCTTGCAGAACGGAGGTAACAATGAAAATGGTTTGTCTGGCGTCAGCGGTGTTATTTTGCTATTGTGCCATTGAGATAATACTTGAATTTCTGTTAAAGAAACAGCTGCAGATCAATCAGAGGTTAAGCGATTTAAGCGAGGTGAAAAAGGAGACAGCAGTATTATCTGTTGGAGAAGAAAAAAAGGACAGACAGCTTTTGCGTTTTATACATATTTCAAAGAAGCTGAAAGAAGAAGTCAGCTTATCCGGAATCAGGCTGCGTCCGGAGGAGTTTATCATGATCTGGTTCTTACTTATCTTTGCACCTGCCATGCTTTTGTTTGCGTTTGCCCCGAATTTGATTCAGTGTATGGGGCTTTTTCTTATAGGACTGGTTGTCCCCCCTTTCTTTCTGAAAATAGCAGCTGCGAAACAGCGTTCTCTGTTTGAGGCTCAGTTAGGGGATGCGCTTATGGTGCTTTCCAATGGTTTAAGAGCAGGTTTTTCCTTTGAGCAGGCGCTGGAGAATGTTTCCGGGGATTTAGCAGACCCCATTGGCGGTGAACTAAACACGATTGTCAGGGAGTTAAAGCTTGGAGCGGATCTGGAACAGTCTTTTCTGATAGTAGCGGATCGAATGAAGAGCGATGACTTAAAACTGCTCACCACAGCTGTTATCATACAGCAGAGAGTGGGCGGAAATCTGGCAGAAATACTGGATATCATTTCTCAGACGATTCGGGACAGACTGACAATTAAGCGAACCATAAAGACACTGACTGCACAGGGCAGGATCACAGGTCAGGTGATTGGTGTACTTCCAGTCCTGCTGCTGCTTGCTCTTTCGTTTGCCAATCCGGAGTATATTTCGCCGCTGTTTTCATCTCTGCCAGGACGCTTTCTGCTGATGATTGGCGGAGGAATGGAGATTTTTGGCTTCTTAATAATCAATAAAATCGTAGATATTAAGTTTTGATGAAACCGAAAGGGATTAAAACAGGAGAAGAAAAAATGATATTTCTGACAGCCATAGCTGGTGCAGTTTTTGCTTATTTTTTTGTGGATCTATGTTTTTCAGCCGCTTTTTCTAAAACCCTTGCTTTGAACAGACGCTTAAAATCTGTGGAAGACATGGGAAAACGGCAGAGAGAAACAGGGGAACTGGATGTTTCCATCGCAGACCGGATCATGAGACCGGTTTTTAACCGCATCCTTACCATATTTTCCGTATTTGCGCCTAAAAATCCTGCGGCTCTGGAGCGAATGGAGCAGCAGCTCAGACAGGCAGGCATTCATATGAAATCCCAAAACTACAGTGCGGCAGTTGCCTTTTTTACAGCAGTCTGCATTGGCTTGGGAGCTTTATACGCAAGGACAGGAGGCTTTTTACAGATGGTCCTTTATGGTGCACTTGGTCTTTATGCCGGAATCGTGGTGAGCCGCTTTCATTTAAAGAGCAAAATAAAAAAAAGGAAAGCACAACTATATCATCAGCTTCCGGAAATGATGGATTTATTAAGTGTCAGTGTTTCGGCAGGACTGGGCTTTGACCAGGCCCTGGGATATGTGGTAGAGAAATCAAGGGGTCCCCTCATCGACGAACTGGATGTTACCCAGAGGGAAATTTCCCTGGGGCGCCGGCGAAAGGATGCCCTGATAGGATTTGCAGACCGGTGTGAAAATATGGAGATCCGGACCTTTGTCACTGCTGTGGTCCAGGCTGATGAAATGGGCTCCTCCATGCAGAATATACTGTCCATCCAGGCGTCTGCAATCCGGCAGACCCATAAACAGAATGTTGAGGAAAAGGCACAGAAATTGTCCGTTAAGATCCTGCTTCCCATGGTGCTGTTTATATTTCCTGTCATCTTTATTGTACTTTTGGGACCGGCAGTCATGTCAATTATGGAAATGTTTGGAGGTATGTAGTTATGATCGTTCTGATAGAAGAGGAAAATGGTTTCAATGTGGAGGCGGAAATTGCCGATACCTTCATAAAAAGACTGCTGGGGCTGATGTTTTGCCGCAGGCTGCAGGAGGGGAGTGCCCTGCTTTTAGATTCCTGTTCCCGCATTCATACATGCTTTATGCGCTTTCCCATCGATGTGGTATACCTGGACCAGGGTAATATGGTCTTAAAAAGGGAAACCGTTTATCCATGGCGGCTGGGAAGCTATGTGAAAGGAACCAGAAAGATATTGGAATTAAATAAAGGCGCCGCAAGAAAGTTAAAGACTAAAAAACAGCTGTTTATCAGTTCTATTGAAGAAAGTAGGTCGTAAGATGAATTACAATCAGGTAAATGATTTCGGACAGGAAGCAGTAAATGCCGGACAAATGGGGGGCATGCTTCCTGACGGCATGGAAGGTCTTACAGGTAAGAGTATTCAGACCGAGCTTGCTGCAAAGCTCCAGACAACAGTGGTCGGAGGGTATACCAAAAAGAGTGTGGAAGAATATGCTTTGGAAATGAGGAATAATCTGATGCTGATAAAGATGCAGCTGGAGCAGCAGATCCGTGAGCTGACCGCTGAAAAAGTCAGTGTGACCCAGGAATGCCAGGTGCTTCGGGAGCAGCTAAACACAGCGGAGGAAAAGCTTTCCGATGCAATCGCCCTAAAGGAAAGGGCATTGCAGGAAGCAAGACTGTCAGCAGAAAAATTGGGAGAATGGGAGAACCAGCTTTCTGATTATGAAGAAATGCAGCTGCAAAAAGAAATGTATGAGGAAGAGATCTCCCAAAAAGAACAGGATATTCTCCGGTTGAATGGACAATTATCAAACTATCAGCACGATTATGAGGCTCTTAAGGCAAAGATGAAGGATATGGAGGAGGACCTGCTGAAGGTTTCCCTGGGTCTGCCTCAGCCGGATATGGAAGAAATGCTGCGGCAGAAAGAGGCGGCTGAACAAAAATATCAAAAGCTTCTTATGAAACTGGAAG
>Ga0316613_10002224_pt1 | contig 12545 bp, 10 predicted proteins | sample OWC_soil_day10_C_2_FD_207647 | JGI IMG/M metagenome (GOLD analysis project Ga0316613, IMG submission 207647) | Wetland soil microbial communities from Old Woman Creek delta, Ohio, United States - OWC_soil_day10_CT_b | ecosystem: Environmental > Terrestrial > Soil > Wetlands | place: USA: Ohio...
CCAGTGCAAGAACCAGGCTCTCACCCGCCGGCCTCGTACTCGGGAAACGGGTGAACGTCCAGGCTCTTCGTACCTTCAGGGAAGGCGCGTTTGAGATGCAGGACGAGGGGAGCCAACTTGTCTCGCTCTTGCTCGAGCCTGCCCCGGGTGCGCGCGTGGTAGATGCGTGTGCGGGTGCCGGGGGGAAAACATTGCACATTGCTGCTCTCATGCAGAATACTGGATCGGTCCTCGCGATTGATTCGGAGAAGCGGCGGCTGGATGCGTTGCGTGAACGATGTGTTCGGGCGGGGGTGACGATCGTGCGGACGTGCGAGGCGGGGGATCAATTAATGCACCGATCGAAGCGGGAGGCGGAGGCGGTGCTGATTGATGCTCCCTGCACAGGAGTGGGCACATTCCGGAGAAATCCCGGAGCGAAAATGGGATTCACACCACATTCATTGCCCGAAGCCGTCAGGCGACAGCACTCTATACTGGAGGAATATTCCCGGCTGTTGAAACCAGGTGGGCGGCTCGTGTATGCCACTTGCTCACTGCTCATGGAGGAGAATGAGGAGGTGGTTGGTCGGTTCTTGCGTGACCATCCTGAGTTTCATCCCGTTCCCGCTTCTGAAATCCTGGCGCGCCAGGGCATTGCGCTTCCATCCCCGTCACCTTATCTGACCCTCCTGCCGCACCGGACCGGAACAGACGGGTTCTTCGCGGCTGTCCTTCAGCTTCCGGCCCTAGCGTAATTGACCTTCGTCCCCTTTTTGCGTATAATACCCCCTTACGAAACTGAAAGGAACAGTACTGCATGAAACGACTCTGTGCTCCGGCCCTGATTGTCCTTTTTCTACTTGCCGGGTGCGGCAAGAAGAGTGCGAACGAGTACTATGCAGAAGCCGAAGGAGAGTTCAAGGCGGCGAAGGCAGCTGCCGACACGCTTCGCGACCGGGAGGGCATGGCAAAGCTCTTCGAGCCGGCTCTGGAGGGCTACCTGAGGTTGGTAGAAGAGTATCCGGATGATCCGCTTGCAGAGGAGGCCCTGTTCCGGACGGCAACGATTCGCAATAACGAGATGCGCGATCCTGAGCAGGCCGTTCTTTCCTACAAGCAGTACGCCGACCGGTATCCGGAAGCCAAGCGGGCTCCCCTGGCGACATTTCTTGCGGGATACCTGTACCACAACGAACTAGGCCGACTGGACAGTGCCGAGGCCTGGTACCGGCGGTTCCTGGAGCGGTATCCGCAGCATGAGATGGCGCTTTCTGCCCAATTCGAGTTGAATGCGTTGGGAAAGCCACTCGAGGAATTGCTCCCGGCGGACAGCCTCAGGGTCGAGAAGCAGGGGGTTGCAACGGGCAGCAATACAAAAAAGGCGGCTGTGAGTCAACACTAACTGTAAGGCGGTTCGACCGTGGCGGAGGACTACCGGCAATATCTCAAGCCCCATGTCGTCTCGAAACTGGCGAACATGGAACTGCGGGCCAGGCTTGTCGTGGAGGGTTTCATCACAGGGTTGCACCAGAGCCCGTATCATGGGTTCAGTGTGGAATTTGCCGAACACCGCCAGTACATGCCGGGGGACGAGATCCGGCATATCGATTGGAAACTCTACGGCAAGACCGATCGCTACTATATCAAGCAGTACGAAGAAGAAACCAACCTCAAATCCTATATCGTTCTGGACACCAGCCGGTCCATGGGGTATGCTTCCCCGGGGCAGCTCTCCAAGCTCGAATACGGCTCGTACGTCGCCGCCGCCCTTTCCTTCATGATGATCAAGCAGCAGGATGCGGTGGGCCTGGCGCTCTTCGACCGCGAGATCACATCGTATCTTCCGCCGCACGCGACCAAGGCGTATCTCCGGCAGATATTGATCGAGCTCCAGCGGTTGCGACCGTCGGGGACGACCGGGGCGGGAAAGTCGCTCCACCAGATTGCCGAGCGGATCAAGCGACGCGGCCTGGTCATCGTGATCAGCGATCTGCTCGATGACCCTGATCAGGTCATTGCCGCCCTAAAGCATTTCCGGCACAAGAAGAACGAAGTGATCGTCATGCAGATCCTTGATCCGATGGAGCGGAGCTTTGCCTTTGGCGGCGAAGCGCTGTTCACGGACGTGGAGACGCAGGAGAAACTGATGACACAGCCCTGGCAGATCCAGCGTTCGTACCAGGAGGCAATGCGAACGTTTCTGGAGAAATACAAACGGAGCTGCCGCGAGAACTACGTGGATTATGTCCTGTTGGACACCGGCACGCCCTTCGATGTCGCGCTGGTCGAATACCTGAGCAAACGGGGAAGAATCCATTGACCGAACGACAGCCGGAATCCGACGCTATTGTGATCCGTGGTGCCAGGGAGCATAACCTCAAGAACATCGACGTCGATATCCCGCGCAACAAGCTCGCCGTCATCACCGGGCTTTCGGGTTCCGGAAAATCAAGCCTTGCCTTTGATACAGTCTACGCGGAAGGACAGCGGCGTTTCGTGGAGAGCCTCTCCGCGTATGCCCGGCAGTTCCTGGACGTGATGGAACGCCCCGATGTGGATTACATCGAGGGCCTCAGTCCGGCCATTTCCATCGAGCAAAAGACCGTCAGCCCGAACCCGCGTTCGACCGTCGGCACCGTGACGGAAATCTACGACTACCTCCGGTTGCTCTTCGCCCGTGCGGGCACGCAGTTCTGCTGGCAGTGCGGAAGAAAGGTCCAGAAGCAGACGACCGACCAGGTCATCGACAGCATCATGAAGCTCCCGGACGGGGCGAAGGTCCAGATTTTGGCGCCGGTGGTGCGTGGACGGAAGGGGCACTACCGGGAGCTCTTCGAGGAGATCCTGCGGGATGGCTTCCTTCGCGTGCGGGTCGATGGCGTCGTTCGGGAGATCGAGAGCGGGATGCAAGCCGACCGCTACAAGGTCCACTCCATCGAGATCGTTGTCGACCGCATCATCGTCAGAAGCGAATCGCGGGCACGCATCGCCGATTCGGTGGAGGTTGCGCTCCGGTTCGGGAACGGCACGATGATCGCGAATGTGTTGCCGGGCTCGGGGACGGGCAACGGACCGGCCAAGCCGCGCCGGGCCGTGAAAGGAGGCGTCGCGCAGATGAAGGCGGCTCGGGAACAGGAAGACATCCTCTTCAGCAGGCACCTGTCCTGCCCGTTCTGCAACATCAGCTATGAGGAGCCTGCGCCGAATTCCTTCTCCTTCAACTCCCCCTTTGGTGCCTGCCCCAGCTGCAACGGCCTGGGAGAGGTGAAAGAATTCGACACCCGCCTCATGATCCCGGACCCTTCGCTTTCCATCAATGAAGAAGGACTCGCGCCGCTTGGCAAGCCCAGACAGACGTGGGTCTTCAGTCAGATCAAAGCGGTGGGGAAGGCCTACGGATTCGATTTCGACACGCCCATCAAGAAAATGTCGAAACGTGCGCAGGAGATTCTCCTGCGCGGGGGAGGAGACGAGAAATTCGAGATCGAATACCGGTATGCCAGTGGGCGGAGCGTGACGTACCGGCACCGGTTCGGCGGACTGCTGGACGTTCTCAAGCACTACTACACCGACACGAGCTCGAACAACATCCGGGAATGGGTGGAAGCGTACATGAACGCCATGCCCTGCACGGAGTGCAAGGGAGGGAGGCTGAAGAAGGAAAGCCTGGCGGTGATGATCGAGGACGCCGACGCGGAGCGAAGGTATGGGATCCAGGATATCGTGGGCCTCTCGATTACGGAGGCTTCCGCGTTCTTTCGCACGCTCACTCTCCCTTCCCGCCAGACCGCCATCGCAGCGCCGATCCTGAAAGAGATCAGGCAGCGGCTGGAATTCCTCCTGAATGTGGGACTTGATTACCTTACTCTGGATCGTCCCGCGCGGACGCTGTCCGGGGGGGAAGGACAGCGCATCAGGCTGGCCACACAGATCGGCTCACAGCTCGTGGGAGTGCTCTATATTCTTGACGAGCCCAGCATCGGCCTTCATCAGCGGGACAACGTCAAGCTGATCGACTCACTGAAGCGGCTGCGGGATCTCGGGAACACTGTGATCGTCGTGGAGCATGATAAAGAAATGATCGAGAGCGCGGACTATGTCATTGACCTGGGTCCGGGCGCCGGGGAGCATGGCGGATATCTGGTGACCTCCGGTCCGCCAAACCGGCTCGCATCGCGCAACGATTCGATTCCAACCGACGGGAATGGCTTCGAACCGATCTCCTACACCGCCCAGTACCTTCTCGGCAAACGGACGATCGCTGTTCCGCCGGAACGAAGGAAGGGGAATGGCCTCACGCTCACGCTGGAGGGGGCCTCGGGAAACAACCTGCAGAATGTAACGCTCCGGCTTCCTCTGGCCGCATTCATCACCGTGACCGGCGTGAGCGGGTCGGGCAAGTCCTCCCTGATCGATGAAACACTCTACCGAATCCTTTCGCGGGCGTTCTACAAGTCGAAGCTTGTTCCCCTTCCGTACAAGAAGATAGTTGGGATCAAGAACGTCGACAAGGTGATCGACATCGACCAGTCTCCGATCGGGCGTACTCCCCGGTCAAATCCTGCGACCTACACGGGGCTTTTCGGCTTGATCCGCGACCTGTTTACACAGATGCCCGAAGCGAGGATCCGCGGGTACAAGCCCGGCCGGTTCAGTTTCAATGTGGCGGGTGGCCGGTGCGAGGCGTGCGAAGGCGACGGGGTGAAGAAGATCGAAATGAACTTTCTCCCGGATGTTTATGTTCAGTGCGATGTGTGCAAGGGGAAGCGGTACAACCGGGAGACGCTTCAGGTTCTGTACAAAGGGAAATCGATCGCTGATGTGCTTGATATGACCGTTGCAGAGGCGGTGGAATTCTTCAGTGAGATACCGGGGCTGCAGCGGAAACTCCGGACCCTGTATGATGTGGGACTCGGGTATATCAAGCTTGGCCAGCAGGCAACCACGTTGAGCGGCGGCGAAGCGCAACGCGTGAAGCTCTCGACCGAGCTCTCCAAAGTGGGCACCGGGAATACCCTGTACATCCTGGATGAGCCTACCACCGGCCTGCACTTTGAGGACATCCGCATGTTGCTGGACGTTTTGAACAAGCTCGTGGACAAGGGTAACACCGTCATTGTCATTGAGCACAACCTTGATGTGATCAAAACGGCAGACTGGATCGTTGACCTTGGTCCGGGCGGAGGGGATGAAGGGGGGAAGATCGTCGCGGAAGGTACGCCCGAAGATCTTGTCAAGGCAACGGGCTCCCCCACTGCGGATTTTCTACGAAAAGAGTTGAAGTGAACCGGATCGCGAGCCGTTCCATGCTGTCGCCGGCACGCGCTGGTAGCTCAGGTGAAGCGTCTCTCGTATCCTACAACGTCCGAGGAAAGAACCAATGATTCGAAATGCCACGCTCGTGTTCTGTCTTGCCCTTGGCCTGAGTTTGCCTGGGTGCGCAACCAAATCCGTTCCTCTCCGGGAACAAGGCGAACTTCAGGGGAAGGTCTATCTTGTGGGGAACGATCCGTTCACCCAGCTCGCGCTGGGGATCGATGAGCGTAACTATGTCGTCTTGCTCTGCTCGCCTGAGATTGACAAGTACCTTCGCGGCCATCAGGGTGAACTGGCAAAGGTGACCTATGACGGGACGTCGCAGGTTCCGGAAGGCCAGGCGGTCCGCGTCAAAGTTGCCGAAGTTGTCAAAGAGTGATCTCTTCATCCTTTTCCCACTTCATGGAGACTGCCTCATGAGACCTGGTCTGTGTGTTGTCGCTGCTCTATTGCTTGTTGCCTTTCCTGCTGCCTCCCTCAGCCAGACGGTGGCGGTCGCACGTGCAGCGGACGCGCTTCCCACGGGGAGTTACCCGATCGCCGGTTCTCACCTCTTGCAGAAGGAGAATCAGGAAGTCGCCGACTATGTGGCCAAACATCCTGAGGTCCTCCGGCCCGGCTCCTGGCTGCGGAAGCCAGCCTGGAACTTCTCTGTTGGCTCCACCAACAACTGGTGGTCGCAGACGTTTGACACGAAGACCTTTTACAGCGTCGCCTCGACGTGTCGTGCCGTCGGTACCAATTGCTACATCTTTGTGGAGGACGCCCTCTGGGGCTCGAAGGTGACCCAGAGTGCTGTCGATGCCGTGGCCAACGCGTTCGATAACAGTACACCCGCCAACGCGACCAAGGGGATTTACGATATGGACGTAGAGGCCTTCGGGACTCCGCCGAACATCGATGGCGATGCACGGATCGTGATCCTCATCCTGGATGTCAAAGACGGCTACAACGGCACAGGACCATATGTCGCGGGGTATTTTTGGAGCGGCAACGAGATCCCCGGATACGACTTTGGGAACAACGCCGAGATCTATTATGTGGATGCAGACCCGTTGGATCTGACGCAACAATCGGGCGTGACGACGGCGATGGGCACCACGGCCCATGAATTCCAGCACATGATCCACTGGGGGAAGGATGGCGGTGAGGAGACCTTTATCAATGAGGGAAGCTCCTGTTATGCCGAATCGCATTGCGGGTATGGGATCAGAACCCAGACCGGGTATGTCAATGAGACCAACCATTCGCTCTTCGTCTGGCGGACTGTGGGCGACCCGGGTGTCCTGAATGATTACTCCCGGGCCGGCCGCTTCTTCCAGTACTTTGCGGACCAGTTCGGTTCCAGTGTGATGATGCCGATCGTGGCGTCGACCGCACACGGCATTGCCGGGCTGGATGCCGGGCTGGCAGCCTTTGGCACCTCCAGGCGGTTTGCCGATATCTTCCAGGACTGGCTGGTGGCCAACATCCTGGACGATGGCACTGTGGATCCTCACTATGGCTATGTCTATCCCAATCTCCCGAAAGCTGTCGGGACCAGTTTTGCCACTCCGAACGTGCCGCTCACCGCTGGCACGGTCAACGCCCTGGCTGCAGAGTATCTTTCCTTCACGGGCGGGTCGGATCTCCGGATCACCTTCACGGCGGCAAGTCCAAACCTTGTGATCAAGGCCGTGGAGATCGGCGCACCGAGCCGCGTGCTCGATGTGACCCCGGGGGTCGAGTTCCATGAACCCGGATTTGGCTCGACGTACTCCAAGATCCACTTTGTGGTCATGAACGTGGGTCAGAGCGGGTCCGTCAACTATTCGTACCAGGCGAGCGGAAGCGGTGGCTCCAGTAGCGTGGAGTTGCAGTACGACAACGCCGAACCGTTGGGGTTCTACTTCGATTTTCAGTCCGGGGATACGGCCTGTGTCTGGTTCGACGGCGTTCCCGGGGGACGTCTTGACAGCATCAGGGTCGCCCTGGACAAAACCGGTAACGTCAATGGAGGGGTTTACCTGTTTACAGGTGCCCAGCAACCGACGCCTCTGGGAGCACTGCTTTCTCCGGTCACCGCGAGCCGTGCGGGTGCATCGGCATGGGCAAAGATCGATCTGCGCGCGCACAACGTCAGTGCCGCGTCAGAGTTCGCCGTCGCGTTTCCCTATGTGGGAACGGCAGTCACGGATCCGCGCGTGCAGGTGGTCTCCGTTCCGTATCAGAGCGGCAGCATCTTCCACAGCTATACATACTACAAGGAAGCAACGCCCGACAATTGGTACGTCCTCACCAAAGGCAGCGACAGCGCATGGGCGTATCTGATACGCGCCTATGTGAGCGTGGGGGCCACGGATGCACCCCGGACGGTGGAAGTGCTTCCTCGTACTACACGGTTGGAACAAAATTACCCGAACCCGTTCAATCCTTCGACCACGATCACATACACTGTTGCGGGGGTCGGAGTTCAGGGATCAGGGGCTAGCGACGTGAAGATCACTGTGTATGATATGCTCGGGCGGGAGGTTGCGGTACTGGTCAACGAAAGGAAACCGGCAGGCACCTATGAGGTAGCCTTCGATGGAACCGGGCTTGCAAGCGGGGTCTATATTTATCGACTGACTGCCGGACAGGGAGGGTCGTCCGTTGCGTCGAGGCAGATGATCATGGTGAAGTAGGATGGAAACGGCCGACTGATCGACCTGACCTGGCGGTGGATGCCTGGTCAGGTCATGGCTGGACGCGCACCGGTTTCCCGCGCGAAACAAACGGGTTGTCTTTCACATAGAATCTCCACTCGTGTGCGGTCCCCACGGTGATTCCGACGCGAGTGGTGGCTGCAAACAAGGGGCGCACCTGTTGGTCAGGATCCTCCGCTATCCAGATGGCGGAGCCACACAGGTCCGCCCCGTTTTCGTTTCGGGTGATGGCGAGCGCCTGACAGAGTTTCCCCGGGCCGCTGCAGAGTTGATGCAGGACAGAAGCGGGGAGTTGATCGTTCGTTTTGGCCGGGAGTGCGATGTTGCGGTTTCGGGCCATGAATCGGATCCCTTCCAGCGGCTCCATCGCGCGTATCAGGACGGCGTGCGCGACCCCTGGCTCTTCGGTGACGACGTTGCAGCAGTAGTGCATCCCGTAGGTGAAGTAAACGTAGAGGTGTCCGCCGATGCCGAACATGACCTCATTGCGTCCGGTCATTCCCCGGTATGCATGGCTGGCCGGATCCATTGTCCCGAGATATGCTTCCGTTTCGACAATTCTTCCTGAGAGCATACCCGTACGCCAACGTCGCACCAGAACCTTGCCGAGCAGGTCCCGGGCAACTTTGAGCGTCGGACGAAGGTAAAAGTCACGGGGGAGTTTCCGCTGCGGCTTCATGGCCCTGGATCCGGACCGGCTATTGTCGCGAGTGGCGAGTTGGAGTTGTAAGGGCATCCCCACTCAGAGTGGCATTCTGATCTGGTTGCCGGTGTCCGGCCGGCGCATGTTGAAATGCTCATAGGCAAGCAGGGTCGCTTCCCGACCGCGCGGGGTTCGTTTGACAAATCCTTCCTGAATCAGGTATGGTTCATAGACTTCCTCGATCGTTCCAGGCTCTTCACCGACCGCCACCGCCAGGTTATTGACGCCCACCGGGCCACCGGCGTATTTCTCGATGATGCAGAGGAGGATGCGCTTGTCCATTTCGTCCAGGCCATGCTCATCGACCTCAAGCGCTTTGAGTCCGTAGTCTGCGACCTCGCGGGTGATCGTTCCTTTGTAACGTCCTAGTCTTGGCTCCGCTTGTGCGAAATCCCGGCAGCGCCGGAGGAGCCGGTTGGCGATCCTGGGAGTTCCGCGGGACCGTCGCGCGATTTCCATAGCCCCCTCATCATCCACCTCCACCTTCAAGATTCTTGCTGACCGCTGGAGGATGCGAAAGAGGATGTCTGTCGTGTAGTAATCCAACCGGTTGGTCACCCCGAATCGAGCACGCAGCGGAGCTGTCAGGAGTCCGGCGCGCGTGGTGGCGCCGATCAAGGTGTAATGGGGGAGGGAGATCTGCACTGTCCGCGCGCTCGGCCCTGAATCGATCATGATGTCCAGCCGGAAATCCTCCATGGCAGAGTAGAGATACTCCTCGACGACCGGGTTCAACCGATGGATCTCGTCGATGAACAGGACGTCCCGATCCTGCAGGTTTGTCAGGAGGCCTGCAAGGTCTCCCGGCTTATCCAGTACCGGCCCGGAGGTGATCTTGATGTGGCTTCCCATTTCCGCCGCAATGATATGTGCCAGCGTGGTTTTGCCCAGACCCGGAGGGCCCGTGAGAAGGACATGGTCCAGCGTCTCGCCGCGTTGCTTGGCCGCGTTGATGAACACCTTTAAGTTCTGCTTGATCTTTTCCTGCCCGCTGAACTCCTCAAAACGCAGCGGACGGAGCGCCTGATCGTACTCCGCCTCGGCTTCCAGCCGTTCCGGAGTGGTTGCATCTGTTTTCCTCATATCTTCAAAATAAGATATCGGCGGGTGAGATACAAACGAGGTTGCATAGGTGAGAAATCCAAAGGTGCTCGAGACCGTAAGGGGAGACCGGAAAAACCAAAGGCGTCGGGATTCTCCTCAGATGTGGAGTTACACCTCCGGCACCGAACGCCCGGGTTCGTCCATGATCATTTCACCGCGTGACGAAGTGCGGCCTTGATCAGCAACTCGATGGAGGCTTCCACGCTGCTGTTGTCCTTGATCGCCAGTCTGATTGCCCGCTCGGCGGCGGCCCGGTTGTAGCCGAGCGATGTGAGGGCCAACAGAGCTTCCGACCGGATCTGCGTTTGTGCCTCCGTGGAGGCTGCTAGGAGCGACGAGCCGGGGGACACCTTGCCGATCTTGTCGCGGAGTTCAAGTACCAGCCGCTCCGCGAGTTTCCGGCCGACCCCGGGAACGGATGTGAGCATGGCGGAGTTACCCTGGATGATCGCGTTGCGGAGTTCCGCGCCGGAGATCCCCGAGAGAATGCTCTGGCCCATCTTTGGGCCGATCCCGGTGACCGAGATCAGGAGTTTGAAGAGATTGCGTTCTTCTTCACTGACGAAGCCGAAGAGTTGGAGTGCGTCTTCCCGCACATGGAGGTACGTGAAGAGGGAGACCTGCGTGTTCAGATCGCCGAGGACTTCAAATGTGGAGAGGGGAATACTCACTCCGTATCCCACGCCCTGGACGTCGATAACGATCTCGGTGGGGGATTTCCGGACGAGGGTACCGTGCAGCGATGCGATCATGACCTTATCCTCTCCGGATGGGCGGCGACAAACGACGACCAGTCCTTGTGGCGGGAAGGCCGAGCGGTTCCCCGGTGCAGATGGCAGATCGCCACGGCAATGGCATCGGAGGTATCGAGCAGCATCGCTTCTCCTTTCACGTGGAGCAGCGCGCGGACCATGTACTGTACCTGTTCCTTCGAGGCCGTTCCCTTCCCGACAACCGCTTGCTTGACCTCGCGGGGCGAGTATTCGGTGGTGGGGATCTCTTTCTCTACCGCGGCGAGGATCGAAACGCCGCGCGCCTGGCCCAGCTTGAGCGCGGATTGAGCGTTCTTGCCGTAGAACGCCGACTCGATGGCGAACTCGTCGGGGTGATGCCGGTCGATGAGGGACTGGAGTCCTTCGTAGATGCGCCTGAGCCGAATCGGCATCGATTGTCCGCTCTGGTTCCTGATAGAACCGGCCTCCAGGAGTGCCAGGCTGTCGTGACGACAGGAGACCACGGCGAACCCTGTTACAAGCGTGCCGGGATCCACTCCCAGGACGATACGCCTGGCATGGTTGACCGCATTCGGCGCTCCGTCACCCATGGAGCGACGCAAGTTCTTTCTCATCGATGTCGAAGTTTGCATACACGTTCTGGACATCGTCATGCTCTTCAAGAGCTTCCATCAGCTTCAGCAGCTGCTCTGCCTCGCGTCCAGTCACCTTGACGGTGTTTTGGGGCACCATCTGCAGCGATGCGCTCTCGATCACCGCGCCCTTTTCCTCGAGGGCTTTTCTGACCGGTTCGAATGCCTGGGGGGAAGTGAAGATGGTGTACTCGTCGCCATCGCTTTGCATGTCGTCCGCGCCGGCGTCGAGGATGATATCCATGACCTCATCTTCGCTCTTCGTGTTCTTCGATCTCAGGAGGACAATGGTGCCCTTCTTGTGGAACATCCAGGCCACGCTCCCGCCCTGGCCGAGGTTCCCATTGTTCCGCGAGAAGACATGGCGCATCTCCGATACAGTGCGGTTGCTGTTGTCCGTGACCACATCCACGAGAATGGCGACGCCTCCGGGCCCGTACCCTTCGTAGGCGACTTCCTCCAGCGTTGTCCCCGGGAGTTCGCCGGTGCCTTTCTGGACCGCGCGTTTGATGTTGTCGGCGGGCATGTTATTGGCCTTCGCGGTCTGGATGGCCAGCCGGAGCCGGGGGTTGCCTTCGGCATTCGCGCCGCCGCTGCGCGCGGCGATCGTGATTTCCTTGATGAGCCGGGTGAACAGCCGCCCGCGGGCGGCGTCCGTTGCTCCCTTTTTTCTCTTGATCGTTGCCCATTTTGAATGACCGGACATGGCGTCTGTCTCCTTGATTAGCGTAAGTCTTTGATTTTGAGTTGCGGGACAGGATCCCCCGGGCGGACAGTCGGCGCGGGATTCCAGTCGTTCTCTTCGACAGTGAAGACGCATTCAAGGTCCCTGCGTCCCGTGGGCACGCGGGAAAGCAAATCCCCCAGCCCGAACCCGATGGCGTCGATGACGGTTCCGTTCTGCCGTACCTTGAACCGCAGATGATTCTTCCCCACGATGCGCGGAGAGCCGACGACCTCCAGATGTCTGGCCAGGAACACCGGGCGCATATTTCCCGGGCCAAACGGCGCGAATTCCCTGAGAATCCGCATGAACCGCGGCGTGACGTCGGCCAGGCTGATTTCCACCTCGATCTTGATCTCCGGCGTGCGCAACTCCTCGGTCATCATTTCTCGCACGGCATGATTGAAGGCCGCGCGGAATTCGTCCAGCTTGTCGAGTTCCACGGTCAACCCGGCCGCATACTTGTGACCACCGAACTGGATGATCTTCTCCTCGCACCGTTTCAGGGCCTGGTAGACATCGAAGCCGGAGATGCTCCGGGCCGACCCTTTGGCCACGCCGTCGACAGTGGCCATCATAATGGAAGGTTTGTAGTATTTCTCCACCATGCGCGACGCGACGATGCCGACCACGCCGGGATGCCAGTGCTCTTCGTGCAGCACGAGC
>Ga0316613_10002225_pt1 | contig 12535 bp, 15 predicted proteins | sample OWC_soil_day10_C_2_FD_207647 | JGI IMG/M metagenome (GOLD analysis project Ga0316613, IMG submission 207647) | Wetland soil microbial communities from Old Woman Creek delta, Ohio, United States - OWC_soil_day10_CT_b | ecosystem: Environmental > Terrestrial > Soil > Wetlands | place: USA: Ohio...
TTGCCACTGCTTCTGCCAGCCACTCTTCATATATTGGCTGGCAGAAATCATTTGCAAGCCATGTTCTGTACATTCTGAACATTTTCCACGCTTCTTCCAAAGCCCCTCTGCTGGCTGAATAGCTGGCAGTAAACCTCTTCACAAGCAATTCATATGGTATTTCAAGTGCAGCGCCTATTTGCTGGCATATCGCTTCTACAAATCCGTTAAAATTCGCATTTGGTCTTCCTGGGTTCATGTCGTGTGCTTTTTCTCCCGGTGCCAAATCAACAACGGCTCCCGGTCCAAGTTCCACACTGCTTTCGTCCTCTTCGTCCACCTGCATTTCTTCCGGCACTGCTGCCCCTATGGCGTCCCCGTCGCTTTCTTCGGTCTTTTCAATGAATACCGTAAACATTCCAGAAACCACCGCCGCCACAAGTTCCGCGTCTGTATATCTTCCCAGCTGTTTTAAAGCTTCTATAACCGGGGCAAGAAACGGAACGCCCCTGCGTTGGTCTATCCTTTCCCGGTTCATGAGGTGCAGCACATTTCTTCGTCCGGTCTTTTCTCCGTAGGCTTCCACCCTAACCCACTCCATATGCTCATTTGCATATGATAACGGGTGATGTTTTGAAAAATGGTACGCTACAACCTCCCCGCTCCGATCCACCTCCACACCACCCACAATCTGATTGTCGATTGTATCGTAATTATCCGGGCTTGACAGCCTGTCTGCTTCAATTAAATGCACCCTCAAATCATAAGGCTGGTTAATTCTTTCCTTTACCGGAAGAACCGCCAGACAATCTCCTGAAGCGAGCCAATTTAAAAATGCCAACTGCTGCAATTCATAAAAATTATCCAGCCTTGCCATGTCGCAATCAGCGCTTTCAGCCCACACCGCCCATTCTCTAGCTATTTGTTTTTCAAGTGCTTGCGCCTGCTCTACTTCAAGCCCTAGAACTTCTCTGTCTACAGTCGGTTTCAGCATAAGTCCGCGCCCCACAATATTTGTTCGCATGGTCTTAATTGCCCCGTTTGCTATTGGGACCCCCATATATAAATCACGGCTTCTTTGCCTTAATACAGAAAGATTGTCGTTAATATCTTCCCTTGCCGAACCTCCGGCATAATTCCAGCCAATCATTGATTTTTTTGTTGTACTGGCTCCGTAATTTCCATAACCGCTGTTTAGAATTTCTATTTTGTGCCTTGCGCCTGCTCTTTTTAGCGCTAATTGTGGTGCTACCGTGGCAATAACCCCGTCTATTACCTGTGCAATTCCGTTCATTTTCTCACCTCCCGTCTATTTATGGCATGAAAAAAGCACCTTTTCCGGGTGCTTCTTCAATCATTTTTAATTTTCCACACTACAATTATAGCTTAAAAATCGGGCAATGGCGGGCAATTATTCACAAGTCGCGGGGGACCACCCTTTTTATCCTGTTCCTGCCGCCTGTTTTTTTCTGATTTTCCATAGCTGCTATTTTAGCATTCCAATAGTCTATAGTTTTTCTAATTTCCGTCAAATTCGCACGGGTTAGGGTCCTGCTGCCTATCGCATAACTTTGACCTGTTGCAACTGTCATTTCCGCTTCCAGCCACACTTCCAAGTGTTTTTGTGCTATTTCCATTGTAATTCCTGCCATTAGATTACACCTCCATTGCTTCTTCTTCCTCTTCTTTTTGCTTTTACTTTTCCCGCTTCCGTTTTCTTTTCTTCCGGTTTTTTCAACGGAAGATTGGTTATTTCAATAGCTGCCGTTGCATAGTTTCTACAGTCAAGGGCTTCATTTCTTTTGTGCGCTCCCTTATCCTTTACTTTCCACACAAAAAATGGTCTGCCTTTCTTGTATTCTAATACTTTCTTTTCCGACGTCAGCCCCTTAAAATACTTTTCATCATATCCCCTGTTTTCTTCTTTCGGAAAATGGCAGTATCCCGGACCCTCTTTTTCAAGTTTTAATCTGTCCATCAGCCACGATTTACCCGTATCAACTCCAATCGTGAACAAATATGCCTGTTCGCGGTTGCTCTTTGTCGGCTTCTGGATATATGCAGCTGCGCTGTCATTGCTTCCCTTTATTGCAAAAACCTTTCGTCTGAACCTATCTTTGCAAAATTTATATACTTGATTGGTAAAGTGACCGCCGCTATCCATGCAGGTGCATATAATTTTTAGCTTTGTTCCGTCTGTTTTGTGGAATGTTTGTTGCAAGAATACGTCCAAATCTTGCCATACCTGCTCTAGTTTTAAGTCGCCGTATATTACAGCATATCGAATACCCCAGCTTTCATATTCCGGTCCCCAGCCTACAACCTCAACTTCAAATCTGTCGTCCTGTGTGTCAACTCCGGCTGTAAGGTACAAAACTTCTTCCGGTACTTCGCAGTTGTATTTTTCCCGGCGCTTCATCAGTTCTTCGTCTTCTATCTGTTCGCCGTCTTCCTCCCACGTTTCCCCCATTTCTGTATTGGTCCATACTTTCAGTAATTCGATATTTCCTTTTTTCTTTTCTTCATTTGCAAGAAGAAACTTTTCCACAACCTCTTTCCAATTTGCAAGTGTGGAAGCAAGCGTGTTCAAATGAAATCCGCGCACTGGGTTTTCCGGGTCCGCATGGATAAAACAGCCGTCAATAAACCGTTCTTTCCATTCCACCTCACTTGATATTACGCCGCACTTTTCACAAGCATATCTTATTTCCGAAAGGTCGTTTTTATCAAATATTATATTCGCCCAGTGTAGCGGCTGCAATTCTCCGCAGCACGGACACGGCGCGTTCCATTCCCCGCGGCTGCTGTGTTCGTACTCCACTTCAATTCTGGAAGCCCCTTTGATTGTCGGCGTAGAAATATTTACTTGTTTCCGGTTCCAGTAAGTAGTCAATCGTTTTTCTGCAAGTAAAAGCGGGTCCCCCTCTTTTCCTGCGCTTGCTGGGTAAGCGTCTATTTCATCAGCAAGCAATACTCGTATCGGACGGCTACGCAGACCAGCTGGGCTGTTGGCTCCAACCATGGTGACTTGACCGCCCGGAAATATCTTTTGTTGTATGGTGTTTCCGCTGCTCCGGCTCTTATCATTTATTCTTTCCGCTAAAACTGGCGTGTCCCGTATCATGGGTGACAGCTTTTCTTTTGAAAAACCCTCTGCCATTTGTATTGTCGGCTGAATAACCATAATTGGGCTGGGGTCGTAATGCACATAGTACCCGATAGGGTTTAATACCATAGCGTCCGTTTTTCCTACCTGTGCAGCGCTCATAATGACTACTTTTCTAATCGCCAAATCGGTTATAGCGTCCATAATTTCTTTCTGGTACGGGGCTTTTGATGTTCTCCATCTTCCCGGCTCCGCTGACGCTCCGGCAGATAATCTGCGGTATTGGTCAGCCCATTCAGACAGCTTCAATTCTGGTGGCGGTTTAAGGCATTGAAATATTCTGGTAAATAATCTTTTAGTGTTCTGCTGCATTGTCTTCACCGTCCCCAATGTCCCCAAATACTGACTGAAAGTCGGAAAGTTCTTCCAGTGCTTCATCTATGGCGTTTTTGATTAGTTTAAATATTTCTGTTTCGTCCTTTTTTTTCGCCACTTTTGGACTTAGTTTTGCAGGTATAGCCATCAGACGTGTTTTAAAACGTATCAACATATCTGTCAATACCTTTTCTATGTCTTCCGACGTGTGAACCTCATTTTTTCGCAGCTGCAATTCAAGTTCTTCATTCTCTCTTTTCGCCCTTACCAGCTTTGCCCGCTCCGTGTTGTAGTCAATCTGTTCTTCTGTTGGGCTGTTCTTTCGCAGGTAGTTTATGTATTGGTGGTTTGCTTCTTGCAAATTGTACAGCCCCGGTCTATATTCTGTTATTATTTTGTCGTCCCGCAGCTGGCGCACCCTCCGTTCCGAAAGGTCCAGCCATTTTGCAACTGCGGCGGCTGTATACAATTTCATTTTTAAGCACACCCCCTTTAAAAATTTTCCCGGCAAGTTTGGAAGTGAAAAAATATTTTATATGGCTAGGCAAGGGCTGGGCGTCGTCGTACCCGCACTCTCTCCGTAACGCTGGAAGAACCTATTCCATGTCACCAATGTCCGTGTCATCCACAATCTCCCCCGTTTCTGGGTCTATGTCGTAGGCACCTGTTATCTTCTGCTTTGCTAAGTTGTATTTCTTCTCTTCCAGCGTCAAGCGTCTGTCCTCCAACTCATACGCCTTGATACTATCAAGTTGCTTGATGATACGCCCATGCAGGCGGTTCAGTTCGGCTTCCACTTTCATTGCTCTATCAAACGGACTGGCTTTGATAATACTTTTCATTGCTGTTTTGAATTTCTCTGCGCTTCCCTCTGGGTCTTGTGCTTCCCCTGTTGTAACGCCCATGTCCCGCTCCTGTAGTTGCTGGTCAAAGTCTTTCGGTACAATCATATGTACTATCTTGTCTGTGTAATATATCCCCTCTGCTGCCGGGTCCGTGTACTGTTGTAACAGGCTTTCCAGATACTCTTTTCTTAACAGCAGGGCTTGTAATTCTTCCGTCATTCTTGCAAGGCTGCTGCCCGGCTTTATCCTCTGTATTGCTTCCGCTGCTTCTGGGTCTATGTCTTTATACCCTGCCTGCGCAAATGCCCCGTGCGTAACAGCATTTTTATTGCCGCTTTTCGCCGGGGTTTTACCAGTAGCATTTCTATTCCCTTTTTGCCCCCCTCTTTTCCGGGGCTTCTTTTTCAGTTTCTCTTCCCAGTTATCCTCTGATTTCCATTTCCTTATTCTGACTTCTGGAACGCCTGCTGCCGCTGCCAACTCTGTTGTGCTTATATTCCCCTCACTATCAAGGTATCTTTGCAACGATTGGTCGCGTTCTGGGTTTCGTGGTCTACCCATCTTATCACCTCTTTTCGTTCGTTTTCATTCTTTCTATTTTTGCTATTTACGGAAATATATAAAATTATGGGCTTTGAAAGTTCAAAGTTCAAAGCCCATCTATCGCTAATGGTCTAAATTGTAATGAAAAAAGCGCTGTTTTATCATAGAAAATTATAACAGAAATCATTGTGCAATAGCGGGCAAACTTTGCTTCATGCTGAAAGTTCGTAATTTGCAATAGTTCTATTGTTACCGAACTTCTGTATTAAGTTTTCAACAGCCAAATTGCGTATGTTTTTACATTGTCTTTCTGAGTAGTGACTGCGTACCGCTACTTGTTCCCATTTCAGCTTGTTAAAATAAAAGCCAAAAATCATGTTTTTTTGGTTTAAATTCAGTTTAGAAACTTCTTTGAGAATTTCAACTTTCAATTTCTGCAAATTTTCAATTTTATTTTGATAATAGCTTATATCCCCGCTTACATAGTATGGTATGTTCAAAGCAATATTTTCAGTTTGCCGTGATATGTTATTTTTCCCTTTCGGTTGTCCATCGTATTGCATTGCAGCAAGAGGATTATAATTTTCTTCCAATTCCTCTAAGATTCTTCTATATATTTTTATTTCGCTGTCAATCAACGGGTAATACTCTAAAAACTCTATTACTCTTGCTTTTTTCATATCTGCTATAGTTGTTATTACCATCTTTTTCCCCTCCCTGCATTTTATTAACCGCATTTTTCAGTTTGATTTACTACTATACAATTCAATGCTTTCCAATGTTCTTTTTATTTTTCTCTTTCTATCACCTTGACTATTTGTCCAGTAACCATTGTTTTTTATACAATCCCAACTCTGCAACATTCTTAATCTTTTAAGTCTGATTTTAAGAAAAAACAAGATTATTTTATCCATATATTGCACCACCTTTTTTCAATTTAGTCCTCTTTATAAACTGCGTTCGCATCATTTCCTTTTCCGCGTTCCATGTAGTAACCATACAGAAATTCTTGCTGCGCTTTCGTATATCTCTTAACAGGGTTTCTTGTTGGTTGTGCTATTCCCTGTCCTGGACTGTGAAGCAGCACCCACCCTCTATCTACAAGCCAATCTCCTGCACCAATCAAGCCAACATTACACTTTACCTGCATATCAATTTCATCATCTGCCGCAACCTTTGGAAAATGTTTCTCAATATAGTCTTGTGCCCATTCTTGATGTGCTCCCCATTCTACATTGTGGAATGTTCCGTTAGGTTCCAGCCAGCCATAGTCCTCTGTTGTATGCTCCTCTTCATCCATCATGCGTTCCATGTAACCGCTGAGAAGACTATCCCTATATCGAGATTCAATAGGCTGTCCAGTCTCTTTTAGCACTGTATTTCTCTGATAAGTAGGCACATATTCCATAGCAACTTCATACCATTCCTGCATCTTATGTAATTCTTTTTCTGTCTCCTTCAGCTTATTCATCACTTTAGACAGCTTTAAAAAGACATTGAACCTTTCTGGAACTGTTGGCTGTTCATCCGGTTCGTATACATTCATATGATACGTCTCTTCTCGTGTACTTCCTACTAATGCGGCTCTCCCCATTAATACATCTTCTGCAAGCCTATGAAGTTCCTTTTCTGATTGATCTGTACCTTCCATACAGGAAAGAAGAAGTTCCATTACTTTTTCATAGCCCTTATTTTCACAAAAAAACCATTCTCTTGAAAGTTTCGTTATAAATTCTCCCTGTATGTCAAATTTTATTTCTTTGTATTCTCCCATGTATACTTCCTCCTTAAAATTCTAATTAATTAACTATCTTCCTCACATTTATTCAAGCTTTTTTTCTCTAAATAAGCCACTAAACTTTCTTTTCCACATTTAGGGCATTTTACAAATATTCTTTGCATTTCAAATCCATTGAACTCTGCATATATTTCGTTTTTTGAATTTCCGCACGTGCATACCATCAACTCTTTTTTCATCTTGTTTCCTCCGTTAAACTTTGGTTTACCCAATTTCAAGTAGGCATCTTTCGTCAGGTACTTTCCCTCCGACCTTCCATGCTCCATTAATTACAGTTTCATACTTCCCGCACTCACTTTTTTCGACTTTCACTGCTGAAAGATGAAGAGGACATTCAACGCAAAATTCAGGTATTTTATCAACAATAATCTTTTTGATTTTCATGTCTATCCCTCCTGCTGCCCTGGCAGCTTAACTCGGCATATCTCCATTTCCGAAACCTCTACTGTTGCACCACCATTCAGCATCGGTATACTCAAACGCAAACTTTGAAATATCAAGCCATTCATATGGCTCCACTTTCATATTTTCCAGTTCTTCTTCACCAGCACCAAGTTCTAATATTATTTTTCTGTTTTCAGGCGAATTAGCAACCATGATATATGAAATCTCATCTTCTCCAATGTCCCACTCTTCAACAAACATGGTATTCAGTAGATCAATTCTTGCCTGTGATTTTTCTTCTTCGATCTGTTCACGCGTTTGGCAATACATACCAATTCCCGCGCACTGTCCCTTGTAATCATTCCAACCGCTACAACTTTTACACTCTTCTTTCATGCTGCCACCTCTCCAAGAATAATTTTTCTAAATATGCTTTCAAATATAGTTACAGCAATACTGTTTCCAGCCTGCTTGTATAGCGCCATATAGTATCTTCCAATTCTTTGTTGCACCGCTTCTGCCCGCCTATAGTCTTTATCTGTATACCCTTGTAAGCGCCAGCACTCTAATTCAGTCAAATATCTATAACGCCCATTCCCGCAGTCAATGACTTGTGCTGGTGTTCTGTCTTGTCTAGTTGTAATGGTGTATGCGAAATCTTGAATAACCGTCGCTCTTCTAATTCCCGTATGACCAATAACGTTATATACACTGGGCTGTGTTACGTCATATACTGGCGGTACTTTGTCGTTATCCAGTAGGAAATCTGTTAAGTTTTTCATGGGTGTTCTAATCAAATCGTCAAAGTTAAATTTCTCACCATTTAACACCGACACTGTAAACACTCTTTCCCGTGCCTGTGGTAGTCCAAACTCTCTGGCGTCAAGTATTTCAAAATTGCTCACATATCCCATTGACTGCATTTGTTCTAAATATCTATCAAAATTTTTCCGATTATAGCTATTCAAAACGTTTTTCACATTTTCCCATATAACGTATTTTGGTTTCCATTCACCCATATTTTGAATAATATGTATTGTTTCCCACATAAGGCTTGAGCGTGTCCCGCTTCCTTTGTCTGCACCTTTCCCGCGGTTTATTCTCCCCTCTTCGGCTGTTGCTTTCCCTTGATGTCCCGCAATGCTCATATCTTGACACGGGCTGCCATGTATTAGAATATCCGGCTTTAAATTCCAACCAATAACCGACTGCGTTTTATATGTCAGTTCCTCTTCAAACATGGAATTGTACGTTCTTACCGCCTTTTCGTCTATCTCTACATAATCAATAGCTTTTGTCGGTATGTTTAGATTTCTTAATGCACATCTGGGGGAACCGATTCCCCCAAATAGTTCTAGTATCTGTACCACTCTTGCTTTTCCTCCTATGACCATGCCTGCACTGTAAAACCGATTATGCAGTATTCTTCATCAAGTCCGGTCCAGTCTTCCCATACATATATAATTACAATATCAATGGTTCTTCCGGTTTCTTTTCCGTCCATGTATTCCGGCAATACGATTTCTTCACCGATTTTGTAGCCATCTTTTTTCAGCAAAAGGAATGTCAACTTTCCGCTTGTGATTTCTTCATACCTTGAAGCCGCAAGCCTAATGTCATGTTGCTTTGGTTCTTTTTCTCCCGGAAGTTGTTGTATTCTCTCTTCGTCTTGCTGCTCTTGCAGCTTCTTTTTAGTTTCCCGGTCAATGGCTGCCTGCTCTTCATTGTACCGCTGCTCGTCCGTTTTTCTGGCATCTGAGCGGTTTAAATACTGATTGCAGCTTGTAACGGTGCTTTTCTTTTCGTGGCACTCTTCGTAATGTTCGCAGGAATAACAAAGGGCTGTCACCGTGTCTGGCTGTGGTTCAAATTCTTCCGGTTGTTCTGTCTCTTCCTTTCCCTCTTCTTTGTTCCTGTCTTCCAGTTCCTCTTCTGGCTGCCCTCCCTGTTCCTGTTCAACATCATCAATGTTCATTTGACCCGGAATTTGTCTGGCTGCTTCCTCCTGATTTTTCAGTTCTTTAACGTCTGGCATCGTCAGAGTGCCATTTTCCATAAAGATTTCTGCCGCCTGCTGCTGCCATTTCTCCGCTAATCCGCACACCTCATTTGCCACCGAAAAGGCTATGCGGTCTTCCTTAAACTCTGCCATTAATAGCGGGTGCAAGTTGTTATATACCGCATGGTATCTTCCCAGCTGGGCTTCTGTAATGCCTGTGATTTCTGCTAACAGTTCGCGGGTTCTGCCTTTCAGTTTGTGTTCCTCTTTCAGTTCCTTTGCCAATTCTTCTGCTTCTATGGCTTCATTCATTTTTTCCCAGTCTGTTTTATCCCGGAAACGGTTTGCCATAATAAGGGCTGTACGATCTTTTATGCTTTCTTTCTTGTAAATGCAAGGAACGTATCTGTATTCCTCTTTTCCCTCTTCCACAAGAGAAATGACGGCAAGTTGTCTTCTATGTCCGGCAATTATTTTGCATTTTCCATTCTCTGGTTTTTTAATCAGCAGGGGTTGTAAAACCCCTACAAGTTCAATGGTTTGTTTTAATCTGTCGTCCACATGGTAGAAATTATCCTTTGACGGTATTAAGTCGTAAACGTCCATCATTACAATTTCGCCCTTTTCCTGCGCTTCCTGTATTTCTATCGCTTCCTGCTGTTCCTCTTCAAGTGTCGTTACCTGTACTTCTCTTGACCTCTGGTTCAGCAGTTCTTTTAAGTTGAATTTATCTGCCATCTTCTATCCCTCCTTGTGTCCGAATTGGTCACACTTCCAAGTATTCAGCCACTAGGTTTTTATAATCCTGCGTTGCACTGCAACGGCTTGAATACAGCATGATTGGTTTCCGTGCAAATGTACTGGGCTTCATCTTCGGTGTTCTCCTGATATGGGTTTTGAATATCGGATATTTTAAAGACTTCAAATACTCTTCACCCTGCCTGTCCGCTTCGTTCTCCCTATCAAATTGTGTTACAAAGTAGCCACGAAAGTTTAATACCGGGTTTAAATCCTCTCTGGTATTGTCGATCTGCTCTTTTAACTCTTCCAGTCCATCAATGGCGAAATCATCAATCGTAATCGGCACCATAACATCATCAGAAGCAACCAGCGCATTAATAGTAGAAATATTTATATCTGGTGCATTATCAATTATGCAGAAATCGTACTGGTTCTTTACCTGCTCCAAAGCCTTTTTAAAGCGTATCTGCTGCGGTCTTTGCTGGTCCAGAAGTACTTCCAGATTAACTTTCAACAGGTTCATGTTAGCCGTTACTATGTCCAGCCCCTCATAATCGGTGTGCTGAATTACCTCTGCCATGTTCAAATTGCGCTCCGTCATAATATCAGCGGTTCCCTTTTTCTCATAGTTGTGTCGGTTTAAAATCTTGCTGGCGTTCCCCTGCTTGTCATTGTCTATCAGAAGGACTTTAAAGCCGTGTACTGCTGCCAGAATATGTGCCATGTTGACACTGGAAATGGTCTTTGCCACCCCACCTTTTAAATTGATGATTGATAAAACTTTCATTTCTGTTTCCTCCTTGTATCTGGTATGATTGTTTGATTTTTCCTGCCTTGCAGCGGCGTATATATCAAATACGGTGTAAATCTGGTCTTCCTCTGCTATAACCTCTTCCCGGAATATCCACGGGAACAGTTCAATGATTTCACAATACAGGGTGTCGATTGGTATTCCCTTTCTTCTATCAGTCGTGAAGCTGCCGACGTACCGTTGCAGCAGGCGCCGCCATTCCTCACGTCCCAGCTGACGTTTCAACCTGTCTGAAATATAAATTTTCTTTCCCAGCATATACCCGTAGAAATCTTGATATATGCCGGGTATCTCCAAATATCGCACCGTATCACCTTTCCTTATTTCTTGTAGGCTTCTTCTACCTTTTCAATGTATTTCTTTGTTATGCGTGGAAGCGTATACCCACTGCCGCCACACCCAAAGCACCTGCTGCCGTCCCTTTGGTTCCAGCTGTAATTTCCTGTACCTCCACACCTGCTGCAAACTTTTAATAACTCTTTGTGGTTTTTGAATATGTTTGCTTTCGCCGCCTTGTACGCTTCTTCCGGCATTTTGATATTTTGTCTTTCTTCAATAGCTTTTAAGATTTCCGGGAAGACAGCTAGAATTATTTCTTTCCGGTTATCTTCCATCTTTTCAAACCGTAGCTTCCAAAACTTTGTAAATGCCTGCTGCCCTTTCAGTTCCTCTAAAACTTCAAATACTGTTCTGCTTTCGTATTCCCGCGCGCTATATGCTACCGCTGTATTTCCACAATTTATCGCATTTCCTCTGGCGTTTGTGAATATGTATCCTGTTATTTCACCTTTTACACCATAAATTTTCAGATTAGTTTCAGACATACCATGCCACCTCTCTTTTTCTATCCTTGTTTCATATCAAGCTGTCAAAGTGTAATCTATTTGAAAGTGGCGCCATTTTATCCACTACGGCGACGGGTTCCCGTGACCTCCCCGGAAAGACCGGGGATTGTTTCGGCTGCCACCCAGACAGCCATCATCAGACGGGGTATATAATCTATGTTGTTTATGATCTTTCACACAAAAGCTTGCATATGCTCTTGTTTTGCCTGTCTGCTGCGGTGCATTTAGCTTGCTTGCTGCATTCTTGACAAACCGTTTGTTCATGCTTCCACTTTGCAGCCCATTCTTTCTGTGCTGTATTTGACGGTATCCACGGATTACGCTTTTCCATGATTTTTCCTTTCTTCCTCTGCCTGTTCATGCCACCACTGACTATATGTGAAATCCTCAATAACCGTTCTGTAATGGGCTGCATTGGTTAAACAATGATTATCCCATAACGGCTTGCAACCATCATTTCTAATGCATCTATAGAAGTTTTCTAACGCTTCTGCCCTTTCTGCTTCGTCCCGTTTTTTGTATTCTGCAAGCATTTTTACAATGGTCTTATCTGCAAAGTAACTGTGCAGATTATCTGCTAAATGCTGTTTGATATGGCAGTTCAAATCATTTGCGAAATATGCTAAATTAGATACAAATATTTTGAACTCTTCGTCATTGTGCATTCTTTCAAGAATGGTTTGATATTCTTTTTCAATCCCGTTCATATCATGTTCTTTGTAGAAATCTGCTATCTGCTGTTTGGTCTGGAATTTTTCACTGTTCATGTACACAAATTCAATTCTTTCGTATGCTTCCGGCGCTGTGGTAATCCCTGCTAATTCGTCAAATTCATGTTTCATCATAATTTTGTACCTCCGCTTTTCAATATTGTTAATTGGCTTTCTTTGATGATTTCATTATATACTTACGGAAGTATAAAAGCAACGTCATAACTCACAATCTTACGGAAGTATATTTGTGTATTGTGTATACTTCCGTAAGTATTTAATTATTTGTCTTGGAACTGAATGTGTACATACTCACCGCTATTGTCCAATTCATATGTAAATATCACTTTTCCGGTCTTCACGTAATGGATTGTAGCAATGTCTGTAATTGTGTGTTGC
>Ga0316613_10002226_pt1 | contig 12533 bp, 11 predicted proteins | sample OWC_soil_day10_C_2_FD_207647 | JGI IMG/M metagenome (GOLD analysis project Ga0316613, IMG submission 207647) | Wetland soil microbial communities from Old Woman Creek delta, Ohio, United States - OWC_soil_day10_CT_b | ecosystem: Environmental > Terrestrial > Soil > Wetlands | place: USA: Ohio...
ACTGTATTAATGAAGCTGAAAAATACAGATCACAAACGGTAGTAAAGAAGTTTATAGAAAAATTGGAGTTGCATTAGTGTTATGAATGATAAGCTAAAAGTTATTCTAAGATGGATAAGAATGATTACTGGCAGGAGCGTGTTTCATATGAGACAGGCAGCTGGATTGTATTATAATAAAGAGTCTGTTAAAGGCTATTATAGTGATTTAAGGCATAAAGTAACCGGAGACATTCTCCTGGATGACAAAGGTGTACCAATCAATATTACCAATAAGGGATATACAGTATACTTCGCAATTACGATATTTCAGTATGGACTAGGTTCATACGATTTGTATTTAGAGACGAAAGACAAGCAGTATCTTGACAAGTTTTATAATTCAGTTTCCTGGGCTTTAAGTGCACAAGAAGATACAGGTGCATGGGATGCTTTCGGATGGTGCAACCCTGATGCTAAATATTCTTCCATGGCTCAAGGTGAAGGGGCTTCTTTGTTAGTTAGGGCTTATTTGGAAAGCGAAGATAAGAGATATTTAGATGCTGCAAAGAGTGCTATTGATTTTATGATAATCCCTGTCGAAGAGGGAGGAACAACCTTATATTATCCAGATGGTGGTCTAACTTTTGAAGAGACAAAAGAAAATAGAACCATTCTGAATGGCGTTATTTTCTCGGTTTGGGGACTACGGGATTTTTGTATTGTATCAAAAGAAGATAAGTACAAAGAAATTTTAAAAACTGCCGTGAATTACTTATGCAAAAAGCTACCAATATTTGATTGCAAGTATTGGAGTAGCTACGATTTAGATGGGAATATAGCTAGTCCTTTTTATCATGATTTACATCTTGAACAATTAAAAGTAATGTATGATTTATTTGGCAATGAGGAATTTCGACAGTATAGAGAAAAATGGCTTACCTATCATAATTCATTCATTAAGTCAAAAAGGGCTTTTATTGTTAAGGCTATTCAGAAACTTCGAGTAATCGAAAATGAAGTAGCTTTGGTGAAATAGTATTTATTTTCAATACGCCCGGTAAAAACTACGGACTTCATCCGTACCGCTTCCAGCGCCCCGTTCTTTCATTTTTTCGTAGTTCCCGGATTTTAATCCGAAACGCTTCAGTCGGCTTTAGCCGAAACCAGCGACTTCTAGTCACAATATAACCCCTGTACTTCAGTGCAGGGTAGTTGAGTTAATAATTCAAAGTTGGGGTTGATAAGAAAGTGAAAAAACTAAAAGTTATGCAGATTATGCCAGAATTCGGACTAGCTGGTGCGGAAATAATGGCAGAAAACTTAACTTATGAATTGATAAAGCAAGGACTGGATGTAAAAGTTGTTAGTCTTTACAATTACTATTCTGCCATTACAGATAGGTTAGAAAGGAATAATATTAAAATATACTATTTGAACAAAAAGAGTGGTCTAGACTTTAGCCAAATTTTCCGTCTATATAAAGTATTTAAAGCGGAAAAGCCGGATGTTGTTCATACTCATAGATATGTTATGGAATATGTTATTCCTGCAGCAGTGATGGCAAGGGTTCCGGTGAGAATTCACACAGTTCATAATATTGCAAAGAAGGAAAACTGTATGATTCATAGGAAGTTAAATAAACTCTTTTATAAATTGTGTGATGTGATTCCTGTATCTCTTAGCCCAGTTGTGCAGACAACTGTCATGGAGGAGTATAAACTCAAATCAGAAGATACGCCAGTTGTTTATAATGGGATAGATTTAGAAAATTGTATTCCGAAAAGAGGCTATGAGAGTAATACTAAAACATTTACATATTTACATATTGGTCGATTTGCTCAAGCTAAAAACCATAGTGGATTGTTAGAAGCCTTTAAAATCGTTCATGAAAAAAGATCTAATACAAGATTAGTTTTAATTGGTGATGGAGATTTAGTGGATAATATCCGAGAAAAAGTTTTCGAATTAGGTTTAAATAATTGTGTTATATTTTTGGGGAGCCAGGACTCGGTTTATAACTACTTATACGATGCAGATGTTTTTGTATTACCGTCACTTTATGAAGGAATGCCAATGACTTTAATAGAAGCAATGGCCACGGGGCTTCCGATTGTTACAACCAATGTTGGTGGAATTCAAGATATGATTGAGAATGGAGTGAATGGTTTAATTACTAGTGTTGACAAAGACGCTATAGCAGCTGCGTTATTATGTTTAGAAGAGGATGAGGAGCTTAGAAGAAAATTGGGAAATGCTGCCATCATAGCCTCGAAGAACTTCTCATCTACTATAATGGCAAAGAAATATATATCTATTTATAATAATTACTTTAGTACTATTTGTGGAGAATAATATGGAATCTAATGCATCAATTAACAAATCAATAAAATTGCAAATTAATAAATCGCCATATGAGAAAATACATTTATTAATTCATTTAACTTTTTATATAGCATTGGTAATGAGTTCAGCAAGTTCAGAAAGTATGAGTAACACAATGGTTTCGCTGGCGATAGCCCTGTATTTCGTGTTTGCATCGCCTAAAGAACATTTTTATTTTCTTGTTGGTTTTGCGCCTTTTGAACTTTTAGCCAGAACGGGAGATATAAGTTTCTACTTTGTTTTTCTATTAATATCTTCGGCTAAATTAATATTAAAGAACATTAATAAAGGATATAACAAACAAGGAATCATAGCACTCTGCGGTTTGGTTTTATTGGAAGCTTTAGGAGACTTACAAGGTTCCTCACTGGGTTCGTTTGTGGTTAATGTATGTACTATTTTCTATTTTGCTATTTTTTTAATGAAAGCAGAATTAGTAAGCTTTACTGTGAAACGAATATTAACGAATTTTTATATTAGTTTCTTTACTGTTGTAGTGTACGTTGTCTCTGGATATGGCTCAATAGGGGAATTTTTCGATATGGTAACAGCAGGAATTACGGTTGTACGATTTGGACATGAAGAGGCAATTGCGGTTGGTGGAGCGATGGGAATTCCTCTCTACTCTGCTTTGTTAGTATCAATGTCTGTCAGTTATTACATGACAGAGAACAGAGTGGAAGTTTTAGAGAAAGTATGGATTTTTGTTGCATGTATTGCTGCTTCTGCAGTTGGGATATTTACAATTAGTAGATCCTTTATATTGTGTATGACCGTATGGTTTTTGATGGTATTTGTTTCTTTGATAGAAAAGAAAAGAAAACGAGTAGCGTTAATAATAATAATAATTATATGTGTTAGTACATTCATTTATATTAAAAATGCAGATTTAATAAATCAATTAATAGAAAATTTTATATTTAGAGAAAGCAATGATATGGGTGTAGGTTCGCGTGGCGAAATTTGGGTTAGTTGCCTTACTTATTTGTTCGAGCATCCGTTGGGATTATTGTTTGGATATGGAATTAGTCGTTATAGTGAAATTGGTGAAAGTCTAAACCTTCTATTTAGCGCCAAGGCACATAATCTCTATATTGATACAATTATGTCCGTAGGATTATTGGGCTTCATGAGTTTTTGTATACTGATTGATATTCTTAAAAAAAAATTATCGAGAGGATTCTCAAAAAGAGTAACTGTTATTTCTATAATACCAATTGTTGTTTTACTAACATTCGGTTGGACAGCATTAACTTTAAGTAATTTTAAAACTTGGATTTATATATTAATGGTAATTATATTTGCTTATGCATTATACGGTTATCCAGATAGAGAGGAGAAATAGTATGGCGAAAGAAGAATTGATACCCAGATTAATTCATTGTTGCTGGTTTGGGGGCAAGGAGATGCCGGCCCTTGCAAGAAAATGTATGAATAGCTGGAAAGAATTTAATCCTCAATATGAAATTAAGATTTGGAATGAGAATAATTTTGATATTAATTCTAATCAATATACTAGGGAAGCTTATGAAAAAAAAAAGTGGGCTTTTGTAACTGATTATGTGAGACTAAAAGTTTTATATGATTACGGTGGCATTTATATGGATACAGATGTAGAAGTATTAAAACCATTAGATCGATTTTTAACACTTTCGGCTTTTTCGGGATTTGAATCTAATGTAACTATACCTACCGGAATAATAGGCGCAGCTAAGAATAATTATTGGATAGAGATGTTATTAGGAGATTATGAAAACAGGAAATTTATAAAGTCCGATGGAAGTATGGATTATACAACTAATGTTGAGAGTATTACTGCCACCACTCAAAAAATGTATCCGATAAACTTAAATAATACATTGCAGAGCTTTAATGAAGTGACTATATATCCATTTGATTGGTTTTGTGCAAAGGATTTAACAGATGGGATTATAAAGAAAACAGAAAATACATATACAATTCATCATTTCGCAGGCTCCTGGTTGCCGCCGAGAAAACAATTTGTTAGCAAACTGACAGATATAATAGGAGCTAAATGCGTGATGAAACTGGTTGAGATTAAGCATTGGATAGAAGGATGCGAATCAAATAAGTGAATACGCTAACAATATTTACACCAACATATAATCGAGGATATCTATTACCAAACTTATATGAAAGTCTAATCAAACAGACCAATCACGATTTCTGCTGGCTAATCATTGATGATGGCTCTATCGATAATACAAAACAATTAGTTAATAAATTTCAAGAAGAACGAAAAATTAATATAATATATATCTATCAGGTTAATCGAGGAAAACATGTTGCACATAATACTGCATTAGCTATGTGTCATTCTGAACTGTTTTTTTGTGTGGACTCAGATGATATTTTAACGATAGATGCGATTGATACAATTCTAAAATTAAACGAGGAAGTTAAAGAGGATGATATTTTAGGCTTTTATTTTCGAAAATCAACGATGAATGGAAAGTATAGCGGAGAAAATTTTCCTGACAATATTAATAGGATAGGACTCATGGAACTATATGATCGTTATCGCTTTACTGGTGAAATGGCCATTATTTTAAAAACTAAAAAGATTAGCACATACAGGTTCCCAGTGTTTGATGATGAAAAATTTATTTCAGAATCAGTATTTTATGAGAAAATTGATTCTATTGCACCAATGGTTATTAATAAGAAAGTGATATATCTATTTGAATATTTAGATGATGGATATTCAGCTAATGCAATTAGACTATCGCATGATAATCCTAAAGGAACAGCTATTGCGTATCTGTCTAGTTCAATACATTATAAATCACCTTATTTAAAAATTAAAAAAATGGCACAGTATTATGCTTGGATTAAGGTTATGAAGCTCGACAAAAAAAAATTTGATACAAAAGGTATTTTGGTAGTACATAAGTTTGTAAGTCTTTTATTATCTGTGTACTATATAAGGTTGTTTAAGAGAAATTTGAAGACTAGGACAATTAAATGAGATTAGAAACATCAATTAAAAACACAATTTCATCTATAGTTATGCAATTTATGGCAATGGTTATTGGGCTTATTCTTCCACGATTATATTTAATAGCCTTTGGATCTGAAGTAAATGGATTAGTTAGTTCAATTACTCAGTTTATCTTATATTTTACTTTGGTTGAAGCAGGGTTAGCGAGTGCTGCAACCAATGCGTTATATTTACCGTTGGCAGCAAAAGATGAAAATCGTATAAATCGTATATTGGTTGCCGCAAAAGAATTCTATTTTAAAATCGGATATATTTTTAGCGGCTTGGTAATAGGGTTAGCTTTGCTGTACCCATTTTTTGTTTCAACTGAAAGTCTTTCAGCACTTAATATTTCTTTATTAGTTTTAATATTGGGATTTCAAGGTGCCTTTGATTTCTTTACTTTGTCTAAATATCGTGCCTTATTGACGGCAGATCAAAAGTATTACGTGATTGCCAATGCAACTACTGTTGCCAATCTTTTAAATTTTTTCTTGGTATTTGTTAGCATAAAGTTATCTTTTGGAATAGTTGTAGTTAGAGCTATAGCAGTAACCACTTACATTTTACGTAGTTTGATTTTGAACTTCTACGTTCGTAAACATTACAAATATATAGATTACTCGTTAAAACCTGATAATGGCAGTTTAAATAAACGATGGGATGCGATGATTTTACAGTTACTAGGCTTGGCTCAAACAGCTATGCCGATTGTTATGCTGACTATTTTCACAAGAGATTTAAAAGTTGTTAGTATTTATAGTATATACAATATGGTAGCAACTAGTGTGTTAGCAATATTGATAGCAATAACTAATGGTTTTGCTGCTTCTTTTGGGGAGATTATAGCCAAAAAAGAAGAGGAGACACTTAAAATAGCCTATAGAAAGTATGAATTTATGTTTTACTTTATTATGTCGTGGGCTTATTCTTGCATGAATATATTGTATATATCTTTTGTGAGATTATATACGGTAAATGTGACAGATGCGAATTATATTTTGCCATTAGTTGCATTTCTGTTTGTTGTAAACGGTCTGGCATATAATTTTAAGACTCCGGCAGGCACGCTTATTGGATCCGCTGGGTTATATAAGGAGACAAAACCCGCTACTATTATTCAGACGATGATCGCTGTATCACTTTCAATAATATTGATACCAAGTTTGGGTATTATTGGAGTATTAATTGCGCAAATAGCATCAAATTTATATCGAGATATTGACTTAATAATCTTTATGTCAAAATTTATGCATAAAGTTCCATATATGGAATCATTCGGTCGCATTATAAGATGCGTGATTATTTTTCTCATTACCAATGTCCCATTTGTTATTTACCAAATAAAACCACATAATTTGGTTATATGGGCGATTTGGACTATTGGTGTAGCAGTCTGGAGTTTCCTGGTTGCTGCAATAATAAACTTTATATTTGATAAGGAATTATTTAAAATTATTTCCATTAATTTAGCGGGTGTTATAACAAAAAGCAGGAGTTGAAATTCATGAAAGTTGGAATTATTACATTCCATAGAGCTTTGAATTATGGAGCTTTATTACAAACTTATGCATTGCAAAAAGTATTAGAAAATAACGACGTAGATGTTCAGGTGATTGATTATAGAAATTCTATCATTGAGAATATGTATTATTATAAGAGCTTTTCCGAAAGAAGAACGATTAAAGAAAAAGTCAAATATTTATTGCAGGCAAAAGAGGAATTAGCGAAAAGGGACAGGTTTGAGGAATTTCGAACGAACAAACTGAGACTTACTAAAAAACCGTATATAAATGACAGTGATTTATCTGAGATATCGGATTACTTTGATTATTATATTACCGGGAGTGACCAAGTATGGAACTATCGAGCACATAAATTCGATAAGAGTTATTTTCTGAAATTTGTGTCACAAAATAAGAAAAAAAAGTCCTATGCAGCAAGTTTTGGAATTTCCACTTTAGAAAGTGAGTATGTAGATGAATATCGAAGTGCTCTAGCTGACTTTGAGATTTGCTCAGTTCGTGAAAAAGAAGGAGTACAAATTGTAGAAGAAACTTTAGGACTTCGAGCAAGAGTTGACATTGATCCCACGTTATTACTAACAAAAGAACAATGGAAGTCGGAAAGTAGCTACCTGCATGAGGAAAATTATATATTGCTTTACTGTTTTGAATTGACGCCCAGTATGAAAAAGTTTACTGAAGAGTTGTCAGCGGGTACGGGGTTGGAAGTTCGATATTTTGGTCAATCTTTTCGCTCACCACTTAAAGTAAAATGTAAAGGAATTAAAAATGCTGGTCCACTTGAATTTGTAAAGAGCTTTATAGAGGCAAAATATGTTGTAACTAATTCTTTCCATGGTGCAGCATTTTCAATAAACTTGAACAAAGAGTTCTTTGTGGAGTTGCTTGTAAAAGGCAAAGACGTTAATAGCAGGATTAGGAATATTATTCGTTTGACTGGATTGGGGCATAGATATATAGTTGAAAATAAAGCACTCCAAGATTATGAAGAAATCAACTGGAGTGAAGTGAATCGGATACTCGATAACGAGCGTTTAAAATCAATTATGTATTTGAGAAGAACTATTTGCAAGGAGGATCCAGGAGTTGGAGTTATTGACAACTGAGAAAGATTGTTGTGGTTGCACTGCTTGCTTTCATATATGCCCCGCAAAAGCAATATTCATGGCTAGTGATGAAGAGGGTTTTATATATCCTAATATTAACAAGGGAAAATGTATTGATTGTGGATTATGCAAAAAGGTATGTGCATTTAAAAATCAGAATAGCCTAAATAGAAACAAAAATATTGGGGTCTATGCGGTTAAGCACATATCGGATTACGTAAGAGAAAAAAGTACGTCCGGTGGTTTTTTTAGCTTAATTTCACAGCGTATTATTGAAAAAGATGGAATAATTTACGGTGCTGGCTTTGACGAGAACATGGTGGTATGTCATCAGCGCGCAGTTGATAAATTTCAGTATGAGAAGTTTATGGGTTCTAAATACGTTCAAAGTGAAATGAGAGACACTTTGATAAACATTGAGGCAGACCTAAGAACAGGTTTGCTGGTACTGTTTACGGGAACTCCCTGTCAAGCCGCAAGTGTTTCATCTTTTTTGGGAATAAAGAAGATATCTTTAGATAATTTGTTATTGTGCGATATTATTTGCCACGGTGTTCCAAACCCCAAAATTTTCAAGGATTATTTAAACCTTTGCCAAAAAAAGATTGGGAAAAAAGTTGTAAATCATTTATTCCGTTCTAAAGAAAATGGCTGGCATAGTCATACAGAAAAAAATGTGTTTGAAGATGGAACAGAGGATTGCTCATCCTACTTCTCACAACTGTATAAAAGCATTTTTTACTCACATTTGGCTATGAGACCTGCCTGTCATAATTGTAAATACACAAGTCCCGATAGGGTGTCGGATTTAACTATAGCTGATTTCTGGGGGATTGAGCGTGTGATGCCTGAATTTGATGATAATAAGGGCGTTTCTTGTATCCTGATTAATTCGGTAAAAGGACAGATAATGTTCGAAGAATTAAGAGATAAAATGAATTATAGAATTAGTGATATTCAGTCATGTCAGCAACCCAATCTACAACAACCGACGAAGCCCTCTCCCAATCGTGAGCAGTTTATGGTGATTTATAAAACATGTGGGTTCGAAAAAGCGATTAGGAAATACTTTAGTTATGGAATTCTGGGAGATACAAAAAGGATCATTTCTAAAGTACTAGATCGATTGAATTTATTATCTTCAGCGAAAAGAGTTTTTAAAAGATAGAGCTCTTTATCGATATGCTTTTTTATAAATGAATTAGAAAAATAGCACATCTTCGATTTTATCAGTAATGTTGCCGCACGTTTTATGGGTTGTGCGTGATAACGTGTTCAGTGTTTAGAGATTTTTCCGGAAATGCGAACAGTTCCATGGAATGCTGTCCCCAATTGTAAATTCCAGTAGCCGGTGGATCTATTATAAGAGGAGGGAAGGCCTGTGAAATATCAATTTGCAGATGATTATTACCGCTATTATGGGTGTAAAATCAAATGGTCGAGCATATTAAATCTATTTAAAGACCAGAGCTTGTGGTTCCTGTATCTTTTTAGAACATTGCAGGCAGGTTGTCCCTCTATAATTAGGCAGATACTATATCTGCTACTGTTTTTTCACTCGAAAAAATATGGGCTTGAAATTCCACTGCGTGTGCAGATAGGCAAGGGGTTTTATATGGGACATGCCTATAATATAACGATTAATTCCGAAGCGAAGTTGGGTAACAATATTAATATCCATAAAGGGGTTACGATTGGGCAAGAAAATAGAGGGAAACGTAAAGGCGCACCGACAATAGGAGATTGTGTATGGATTGGTGTCAATACAACGATAGTTGGAAATATCAAAATAGGTGATGATGTGTTGATTGCTCCGAACTCGTATGTAAATACAGACGTTCCATCTCATTCGATTGTTATAGGAAATCCGTGCAAAATCATCCCGCGTGAGAATGCAACAGAGAACTATATTAATTGGATAGTAGATTATAATAACATTTAGAACTAATAAAGGATGGTGAAGTAATGTACAGAATATCAGTAGCAGGAGCAAGCTACGTCGGCGCAACAGAACGGATACGATCTTAGGACAGTCAAGACCGCCATTGATGTGAATACTGACCAGAAGACTTTATTATATAAGAAAGCAAGCAAAAGACTAATCACCTTTAATGGTCTGAAGGTAGCTGATCTTGGGCTTACATTCAAGTCTGGGGCTGATTGATCTGCGAGAAGCGCCATCGCTTGAAAATGTACCTTTATTATTGACGCCGGGAGTAGATATGCGACAGGGGACAGTTTGCAGTGCATCTAAAATAGTGGACACTGTCCCTACCCAAGATGTCTTTAATTTTTAGGCGAGTTGCTGTCTAAAAGTGATCGGAGATAAATCACGTAACTCTTTCTGGGTACGTTCGTGATTGTAATAAGCGATATATTCTTCAGTTGCTTCAAAGACGTCTAAGAACGACCTAAATGATTGTTTTCGAACCCTGACACACTCACACTTGAAATGACTGAAGAAGTTCTCTGCAATGGCGTTATCCCAACAATTGCCTTTGCGCGACATGCTTACGATAATGCCTTTTTCATTTAAGAGTTCTTGATAGCTTTTGTTGGTGTAGTGTATGCCCTGATCGCTATGTAGTAATGCTCCAGCTACTGCTCGCTTTTCCGAAAGACTTCTTACTACGACTAATCTTATAGGCAACTACTTCCCTATTAAATAAATCTAGAATAACTGATACATAGACCATAGAATTTGGAATCGGTATGTAGGTTATATCCGTAGCATATTTCACGCCAGGCCTTGTACTGGTAAAGTTACGACTTAATACATTAGCCGCTACTAAATTTTCTTTGGCTAACTGGCGGTTTAGTTTAATTTTTTTACGTCTGATACAAGCTAGCAATTGATTTTCCCTCATAATTTTGAGGACTTTATTAGCACTTATAATCAATCCATAATTCTGATATAGTTTTGTCTTCATCTGGCGGTAACCTAAAATTTGACGTACTTTAGCTTGCTCAAATGCAATGAGATCTTTTAAAGAGTCAACTTGTTTGGGCTTTTGCGTTAACCAGCGATAGTAGCCGCTTCTACTGACATGGGCGACTTTGCAAAGCAAGGTTATCGTGTATTTGACTGTTAGTTCAAGAATGGATTTATAGACGTCTATCCTTTTACATTCCACCCCTCGATTTCTTGAAGCTTTTTTTAAAAAACAATTTCAGCTCTTAGTCGCAAGTTTTCTTGATCCAGCATCCTTCCTCGAGGAGACGGCTCATGAACTTGGTAGGGATGTTTGATGCTTTGCTTTCCGGCAGTTGATTTTTTCCCTGCTGCAACCAGTTCCTCTTCTGTAACGAGTCCTAATTTGCTCAATTCTTTTATCCATCTTGTGATATAGTTCTTTGATGGAAGAGCAAATGATCTGGAGACTACACGTATGCCGTGAGGGCAGTTAAGGTATTCTTTAATTACCGAAAGTTTAAATTCTTGACTACACTCTCTCTTAACCATCTGCATGCACCCCTTTATATATAGTCTAATGTCCCCATTAGCTATTGTCCATTTTTTCAGATGCATTGCAGTTCTCCTTTGTCGCATTAATTTGCTTGTCATGTGAGTCAGAGGGAAGAGGGAGCGACCAGGCTGCGAAGCTAATGGCGTAAAAGGTCGTCTATCATCAGTATGCCAGAATCTGATGATTAGGATATTCGGAACATAGGCAAGTAACAAACTATGGTGCTCCCGGATGTAAAAGCCAAGGCGATTCAGGATAGCTGTATAACGTCGACCTGATACCGTCTTGGAAAAGTCGGAAGTTCTGTAGGAAGAAACGGTAAGATACACTGCGAAGTACTGGAGTATAAGGGTTCTAGCACCTATGGAAAGAATCTCAGAGATAATGACGGAAAAGTCTACTTGCAGCTCTAGTTGGCAACAAAAGCAAAGACCCATCTTATAGGGTACAACCGAATATGGTGGAGGATTTGGGACTGGTGCATGAATATTCTTGTTGACCGGTACCGGTCGTCCGGTGCGGTGGATACCGCTTGTCCGGACACACGATACCGCTAAATTATTATTCGCTTAAGTGCTTATCTAGTCCGTAGACTTCTCTCATAGATATATCTTTTGTTGGATCAACGCTTTCGATATTGATTTTATACGAATCATGAACAATTCGGTCAAGAATGGCATCTGCAAGTGGAGAATCGTCGCCACCAAGTTGCTCATACCAACCTTCATGGCGGTATTGAGAACAAAAGATTGTGGAAGAACGTTTTCTTCGTCTATGAAGAAGTTCGAAGATGTCCTTTGCTTCACTTGGAGTAGGCTTTAACAGCAGCCATTCATCAATAATCAACAGAATCGGATTTGAATATTTCACCATCACTTTTTTGTAATTGCCCTCGTTTCTTGAATGTTCAAGATCTAAAAGCAAATCAGGAAGACGCACATACTGAGTTTTATAGTAATGCTTACACGCCTCCATACCGAAGGCATTTGCAAGATAAGTTTTACCGCAACCAGTTGCGCCAGTGATAAAAATATTTCTGAATTCTGTGATGTATTCGCAAGTTGCAAGGC
>Ga0316613_10002230_pt1 | contig 12522 bp, 12 predicted proteins | sample OWC_soil_day10_C_2_FD_207647 | JGI IMG/M metagenome (GOLD analysis project Ga0316613, IMG submission 207647) | Wetland soil microbial communities from Old Woman Creek delta, Ohio, United States - OWC_soil_day10_CT_b | ecosystem: Environmental > Terrestrial > Soil > Wetlands | place: USA: Ohio...
GAGGTCCTGTCGATCGCCGCGCCCGAACCGGACCGACGCTTGCGGCGGCGGCGCGCCGCTCGCTTCGACAGCACACTGGACGCTCCGTCCGCCGCGTTTTCAGCGGGGTCGGCTCGTCCTCGCGTGGTATTTGCGCGGTCGCCTAAATCGCCCGCGTCACCCACTGAGATCACTCCGGCGCGCCGCGATCCGGGGCTAGCACACCCTTCTTCAGGTGGACTGGCCGTTCATCCACGCCTCTCCGTTTCGGGATCAGCGCGGGGGCTCGAGCGGCACGCATGCTCGTTTGTCGTCGGGTCGACAGTACCAGTTGCCGACTGTAAACGCCAGTGGAGGCCGTGCATGGCGGCCGGCCGCTTCGCGGATGGGCGCTCACGGCAATGGTGCGAAAGCGTCTCCGTGCCAAACCTGCGGCGCATAGGTCGCCCCGCTCCAGTCGCCCTTGCCGTCGAAGGTCACCTTGCCGAGCACGGTGCTGGCGCCGGGCTTGCGCAGGAAGGCCGCCTCATCAGCAAGATCGCCGCCCTTGCCGAGCGCCGCGATCGCCGCCTCGGCGGCGGCGTGCGCCGTGAAGATAATGTCGGTCGGCATCAGCTGCCGCTCCTCGAGCGACAGGATGAGGTTCACCGCCTCGGGACGCGACTTGTCGACGAGGGGCAGGAAGAACACCGTGCCCTCGGCGGCGTCAGCGGCCAGCGCCTTGAATTCGGACAGCGCCAGCGCCTCGTTGCCGATCAGCGCCGCGTCGAGGCCACGCGCGCGCATTTCGCTGGCGATCACCGCCGCGTCAGCCTGCAACGCGCCCAGGACCACCGCCGACACGGCGGCGTCCTGGATCTTGCCGATCAGGTTGTTCTGGCTCTTTTCGCCCGGCGTAAAACTCTCGGTCATGGCGACGGCGCCGCCATCGTCGGCGAACAGCTTGGCCGCCTGCTCAACCAGACCCTGACCGTAGACGCCACCGTCGTGGACGAAGGCGACGCGCTTGCCCTTGAACCGCGCGCTGAGATAGTCGGCGATCGCCGACGCCTCGCGGTCGGAGCGGATGGCCAGGCGGAACGCCCCGGCCTTCTCGTCGGTCAGGCGTGGATTGGTGGCGGCCGGCGACAGGAACAGCACGCCCCCCTCGGCATAGACGCGGGCGGCCGGCAGTGCCGCCGCCGTGCAGGCGTGGCCGATCACCGCCCGGACACCCTTGCCGATCAATTGGTTGGCTACCGCAGCGCTGGTTTCGGCTTCGCATTTGTCGTCGACGGTCACGGTCCGGATCTTTTCGCCGCCGATGCCGCCACGCGCGTTGGCCGTCGCCACGGCGATCTCGACACCGGCCTTGATGTCCCGCCCGACGTCGGCAAAGCTGCCGCCCATCGGACCGGCGATGCCGATCACCACATCGGCCCGCGCTGAAGCCACGGACGCGGCGGCCAGAGCCGCACCCAGAAGACAAGCCCGACAGATGCCACCCCAGATGCCCACCATGACCAACCGATGCCCTCTGCCGTCCATCCCGTCGCCAGCAGCAATAGCAGCTTGGCCACCAAAACGAAACGCCGCCGGATCGCTCCGGCGGCGCACGAAACAAGTCGCAGGTCAGGCCGCCGCGGCGGCCGGAATGCCGCTTACGGCAGCATCTTGTAGGTGATCTTGCCGTCGTCGGCCTTGTACCACTGGTAGACCGTGTAGTCGGCGTCCTTGCGGTCGCCCTTCGCGTCATAGGCAAGGTCGCCGATGACGGTGGCGATCTTCTCGCCCTTCTGGACGTTCTTGGCCACTTCCTGCGGATCGGTCGAGCCGGCCGCCTTGGCGCCAGCGGCGATGATCTGCACGGCGGCGTAGCTGTAGAGCGTATAGGCCTCGGGCTCGAAGCCCGCGTCGCGGAACTTCTTCACTGCGTCCGCGGCGGCCGGGTTCAGGCGCGGGTCGGGGCCGAAGGTCATCAGCGTGCCCTCGACGGCCGGACCGCCGATGGCGGCGAACTCGTCGGAGGCAATGCCGTCACCCGACATCATCGTCGCCTTGAGACCGGCTTCCGACGCCTGGCGAGCGATCAGGCCGCCCTCGGTGTGCAGGCCGCCCCAGTAGATGACCTCGACGCCGGCTTCCTTCATCTTGGAGATAAGGGCCGAGAAGTCCTTGTCGCCGACGTTGACGCCTTCATAGAGAGCTTCGGTGACACCGGCGGCGTTGAGCGCCTTCTTGGTCTCGTCGGCCAGGCCCTGGCCGTAGGTGGTCTTGTCGTGCAGCACGGCCACCTTCTTGCCGGTGAGCTTCTCGGCGATGTACTTGCCGGCGACGGCGCCCTGCTGGTCGTCACGACCGCAGACGCGGAAGGTGTTCCACAGGCCGCGCTCGGTGAAGGTCGGGTTGGTCGAGGCCGGCGTCACCTGGAAGATGCCGTTCTCGGCGTAGACTTCCGACGCCGGGATCGACACCGACGAGTTGAAGTGGCCGACCACGAACTTGACGCCGTCGCCCACGAACTTGTTGGCGACCGAGACGCCCTGCTTGGGGTCCGACACGTCGTCGCCGAGCTCGACAACCACCTTCTCGCCATTGATGCCACCAGCGGCATTGATGTCGGCGGCCGCCTGCTCAGCACCCTTCTGGAGCTGGGCGCCGAAGGCGGCGTTCGGGCCGGTCAGCGGACCGGCGACACCGATGATGACGTCGGCCGAGGCGGCACCGGCAAAGGCGAGGCCGGCGGCGAACACGACGCCGGACAGGAGGAACTTCTTCATCTTGTGGTCTCCCATTTTTCGTTCACTGGAAGTTAAGCGGGTTCAAGCCCGAACCCCTGGGTCTCAAAGTGGCGACCGGCGGAGAAACCCCTGCTCCATGACCGGTCACCACCCGGAACGTCTCTGCCAGGGCCGGAAATCCAGCCGTGGCGATGTCGTTTCGGTTCAGCCGCGCCCTTTCCACGAGAAAGGACCGGTGATCTCGTATAGCCAGTAATACTGCGTAGCCATTTGCCGGGCGCGCGTAAACTGGAATCCGGCGAAGGCGATGGCTTCCAGCACGATCGCATCGACGATGTAATAGTGCACCGACAGAAGCGTGCCGCCGAAGATCGAGAAGTGGATGAAGCGGATGCCGACGGTCAGGATCGCCACGTAAAGCGCCAGGACAATCCGCGGCCGCCATGTCTTGGCGCAGGCGCGCCCGGTCATCCAGGCACCGAGACCACCCAGCAGCAGCGTCACGAAAACGAACGTGAGGCTCGAGGCCTCTTCGTAGAGGATGCCCTGCATTGTCATTCTCCTTAATGGGCACCACCCTCGAGATACGCGGCGCGTACCTCGGGGTTCTCCAGAAGTTCACGGCCGGAGCCGCTCATGGTGACGACGCCGTTGACCATCACGTAGCCACGATGGGCGAGCTTCAGCGCGTGGAAGGCGTTCTGCTCGACCAGGAACACCGTGAGACCGTCGCGCCGGTTGAGCTCGCGGATGGCGTCGAAGATCTGCTTGACGATCAGCGGCGCCAGACCGAGCGATGGCTCGTCGAGCATCAACAGCTTCGGCCGGGCCATCAGCGCCCGGGCGATGGCCAGCATCTGCTGCTCGCCGCCCGACAGCGTGCCGCCGCGCTGGTTGAGGCGTTCCTTGAGGCGCGGGAACAGGTCGAACATGTATTGGATGTCGGTGTCGAAGAACTCCATGTTGTCGATCGACGCGCCCATCTGCAGGTTCTCGAGCACGGTCATGCGCGAGAAGATGCGCCGCCCCTCGGGCGACTGGGCGATCCTGAGACGGGCGATCTCATGGGTCGGCAGGCGGGTAATGTCCTGCCCGTCGTAGTGGATCGCGCCTTCGCGCGCCCGTGGATTGCCGCAGATGGTCATCATCAGCGTCGACTTGCCGGCCCCGTTGGCGCCGATCAGCGTGACGATCTCGCCCTGGCGGACGTCGATGTCGACGCCCTTCAGGGCAATGATGTTGCCGTAATAGGTCTTGACGCCCCTGACCGTCAGAAGGGGCTGGGTGTCCGCGCCGCTCATGCCCTGCCCTCTTCGCTACCGGCCGCTTCGTCGAGCTCCTGCTCGATCTCCTCCACGTCCTCGTCATCGACGCCGAGATAGGCGGCAATGACGCGCGGGTCGTTTCGCGTTTCGGTGGGGGTGCCGTCGGCAATCTTGATGCCGTACTCGAGCACGACGACGTGGTCGGAGATGCCCATCACCACCGACATGTCGTGCTCGATGAGCAGGATCGAGGTGCCGTCGTCCTTGCGGATCGACAGCAGCAGCGCGTTGAGTTCGGCCGACTCGCGCGGGTTGAGGCCGGCGGCCGGCTCGTCGAGACACAAGAGGTCGGGACCGGTGCACATGGCGCGGGCGATCTCCAGACGGCGCTGGGCGCCGTAAGGCAAGTCACCGGCCGGATCGTCGGCACGGGCGGTGAGGCCGATCTTGTCGAGCCAGTAGCGAGCCCGGTCGATCGCCGCCTTTTCCTTGGCCTTGTAGCCGCCGATGCCGAGCACGCCGAGGAAGGTCATGCCGGAGGCGATCATCAGCGGATTGTGCTGGGCGACCAGCAGGTTTTCCAGCAGCGTCATGCCCGAGAACAGGCGGATGTTCTGGAACGTGCGGGCCACCTTGGCCTTGCTGGCGACGACGAAGTCGGGCATCCGCTCGAGCAGATGCAGCGCGCCATCCTTCGGCCGCATCGACATCATGCCGGTGGTCGGCTTGTAGAAGCCGGTGATGCAGTTGAACACCGTCGTCTTGCCGGCGCCGTTGGGGCCGATCAGCGCCGTGATATCACCCCGGCCGGCGGAAAAGCTGAGGTCGTTCACCGCCACGAGACCGCCGAACCGCATGGTCAGATGCTCGACGGAGAGGACAGGATCGCTGTCCCAGGTCCTGTGAGAAGTCATCATGTCAGCCGTGGCCTTCCTTCACGAGATCGCCGGACACCGTCTTCCGCTTGAACAGGAAGGCGGTTGGCTGGCGGGCCGAGACGAAGCCCCTGGGCTTCCACACCATGATTCCCACCATGGCGAGGCCGAAGATCAGCATGCGGTACTGGTCGGGATTGAAACCCTTGCCGAACACGACCTGCAGGAAGTCGAGTTCGCGCAGGAGCTCGGTACCGCCGACCATGGCAACCGCTGCCAAGGCGACGCCGATCATCGATCCCATGCCGCCGAGTACGACGATGGCGACGATCACCGCCGATTCCATGAAGATGAAGGACTCGGGGGAAACGAAGCCCTGACGGGCGGCGAAGAACGAACCAGCGAAGCCACCGAACATGGCGCCGATGGCAAAGGCCGTCAGCTTGGTGTTGGTGGTGTTGATGCCGAGCGAGCGGCAGGCCACTTCATCCTCGCGCAGCGCCTCCCAGGCGCGGCCGATCGGCAGGCGGCGAAGCCGTATGGTGATGAAGGCAGTGAGCAGCGCCAACAGAAGGATGAGATAGTAGAGAAACACCTTGTAGTAGGCCGAGGAGGCCGCAAGGTGGAACACCTTGGCGAAGTTGTTGGGCGCGCTGACATCAAAGGAATAGATGCCGAACATCGTCACCTTGGGGATCGACGAAATGCCTGCCGAACCACCCGAGAAGTCCTTCCAGTTGATCAGCACCAGGCGGATGATCTCGCCGAAGGCCAGCGTGACGATGGCGAGATAGTCACCCCGGAGCCGGAGCACCGGAAAACCGAGGATGATGCCCCAGAAGGCGGCGAGAATGCCGGCCACCGGCAGCAGCACCCAGAAGCTCAGGTGGAAGTTGATGGCCAGCAGCGCATAGGAATAGGCGCCGACGGCGTAGAAGGCGACGTAACCGAGGTCGAGCAGGCCGGCGAGGCCGATGACGATATTGAGACCCCAGCCCAGCATCACGTAGATCAGGATCTGGACGCCGTAGTTGTCGACCCACTTGATCGAGCCCTGCACGCCGAACAACGAGATGATCAGGATCGGATAGACGAAGAGGAAGATCAGACCGGTAATGGACAGGCCACGGGTGACCCTGGCCCGCGCCTCGAGTTCGGCCAGCGTCGCCGCCGCCTTGGAGCGGTTGCCGCGGGCAGCAATCCGCGGATAGACGAAGGCCGACAGCAGGAACCGGCCGACGCCGACGACGGCCGAGAGAATGGCCGCAAGGCCGAGGTGGTTCTGCAGGATCAGCTCGTTGGCCATGTTCTGGTCGGTCTTGAGGCCGACCAGTGGTCCGAGCAGGGCGAAGGCGATGATGGCGATGATGACGCCATCCTTGAGGGCACGGCCGAAATCGGGCGCCGCCTTGTCGCTAGGCTTCACAGCTGAGTTCATGATCAGACCTTCTCGACTTCCGGACGCCCGAGCAGGCCCTGCGGCATGAAGATCAGCACGACGACCAGAATGGAAAAGGCAGCGACATTCTGGTAATCGGCCGACACGTATTGCCCCCACAACGTCTCGATGAGGCCGATCAGCAACCCGCCGAGCACCGCGCCCGGGAGAGAGCCGATGCCGCCGAGAACCGCCGCCGTGAACGCCTTGACGCCCGGCGTGAAGCCGTCGGAGAACACCACGACGCCGTAGTACATCAGGAACAGCGTACCGGCGACGGCGGCCAGCGCCGCGCCGATGACGAAGGTCAGGGAGATGGTGCGGTCGACGTTGACGCCGAGCAGCGACGCCATCTTGCGGTCCTGCTCGCAGGCGCGCTGCGCCCGGCCGAGCGCCGTCTTCTGCACAACATACCAGAAGGCGGCCAGCAGCAGTGCCGTCACCACCCAGATGATGATCTGCTTCAGGGAAAGGTTGACCGGATAGCCGTTGGCGCCTTCCCAGAGCGTGTAGACGTCGCGGGTGACCGGCGGGATCGGCTTGTTGCGCGGCCCCTGGGCAACCTGGATGAAGTTGGACAGCACGATCGACATGCCGATGGCCGAGATCAGCGGCGCCAGGCGGAACGATCCCCGGAGCGGCGCATAGGCTATTCGCTCAATTGCCCAGACAAGCAGCCCCGTCAGCACCATCGACACGACCATCACCAGGATCAGCGCCAAGGTCATCGAGGCGATGCCGAACCACGAGGTCAGCAAGAGGAGAAAGATCAGCGCGAAGAAGGCAGACACCATGAACACATCGCCATGGGCGAAATTCACCATGCCGATGATGCCGAACACCATGGTGTAACCAATGGCGATCAGACCGTACAGCGACCCGATCGTGATCCCATTGATCACCTGCTGGACGAAAACTTCCATGAAATTGAGACCCCCTGCAGTCGCCCCCAGCGGCAGCATTTTTAGCTGCTTCATTCGTGGGCGTTATGGATTCCATTAACAGCATCGATGGATCAAGACAACTGAGCCTACTTGTTAATCCGTACGGATTTCCCCGAGGGATTAATCGAGCGCAAGTCTGCCTGAACCTGGAGAATAAGACCGCTTTGCCCCCGTCCTGTGGTGAATTAAGCGCAATGTTCGGAAAGGAACGATCAGAGTTCCAGCCCTGTTCAGCAGCCTCCATGCAAGAAGTTTGCCGTTTTCAAAGTGGCCGCAATATGGGGGTCCGCCCACCGCGGTGTTCGTGATAAGCCTAGCGAGAACAATGGATTCGCTTAGCGAGAAGCAAGAATGGCAGCCGACAGAACAGCCGATCGCAACATCGCAGGGCAGGAAAGCGCCACGGCCGCCCTGCCGCTGGCTACTGGCGAGGCATTTCGCGACGCCATCGCCCGTCTTCCATCGGGCGTCAGCATCGTGGCGACCGCCGGTCAGGCCGGAAAAGCGGGCTTTACAGCCACGGCTGTCGCCTCGGTATCCGACGATCCGCCCACCGTGCTGGTCTGCCTCAACAGCAAGAGCCCGCAAAATAGACTAATGCAAGAAAATGCTCAGTTCTCGATCAATCTGCTACCGAAAGATGCAGTGACGCTGGCCAACATTTTCGCTGGCCGGACCGGCCTGCATCTGGAAGATCGCTTTCGTCATGGCGACTGGACTGTGCTTTCCACCGGCTCACCGGTGCTGAAGGACGCCGTCATGGCGCTCGACTGCCAGCTATTGTCCAGCCAGAACGTCGGCTCGCACATCGTCTACTTCGGAACGGTGGTCGCCACCCAGACCAAGCCGCGCGATCCCGATGGCGCCAAGGAAGTGCTGATCTATCACGACCGCCACTATGGCGAGGCCTGAGAGACCGTTTGGACAGTCCACTCCGACGACCGTGAGCGAATGCTCCGGGCGCGACGTTCCAAACGGTCTTAATGGCGTCCGGTGGCCTCTGCGGTTGAGCCCGCATCCCCTTCCTGCTAAACCGCGCGGCATCCCCTCCCTTTGAGAAGGCCGAGCCATGATCCCGCGCTACGCCCGCCCCGAGATGACCGCCATCTGGAGCCAGGAAACCAAATTCCGCATCTGGTTCGAGATCGAGGCGCATGCCACCGACGCCCTGGCCGCCCTCGGCGTGGTGCCGAAGGAAGCGGCGAAGACCATCTGGGAGAAGGGCGGCGCAGCAACATTCGACGTCGACCGCATCGATGAGATCGAGCGCGTCACCAAGCACGACGTCATCGCCTTCCTGACCCATCTCGCCGAGTTCGTCGGCCCTGACAGCCGCTTCATCCATCAGGGCCTCACCTCCTCGGACGTGCTCGACACCTGCTTCAACATCCAGCTGAAGCGGGCGGCCGACCTGTTGATCGCCGATGTCGACGCCCTGCTCGCGGCGCTGAAGCGGCGGGCCATGGAGCACAAGCGCACGGTCTGCATCGGTCGCAGCCACGGCATCCATGCCGAACCGGTCACCTTCGGCCTGAAGATGGCCGAGGCTTACGCCGAATTCGACCGGTGCCGCGCCCGCCTCGTCGCCGCCCGCGAGGAAATCTCCACCTGCGCCATCTCCGGCGCCGTCGGCACCTTCGCCAACATCGACCCGCGCGTCGAGATCCACGTCGCCGAGGCGCTCGGCCTCAGGCCCGAGCCGGTGTCGACGCAGGTCATCCCGCGCGACCGCCACGCCATGTTCTTCGCCACGCTCGGCGTCGTCGCCTCGTCGATCGAGCGTCTGGCCATCGAGATCCGCCACCTGCAGCGCACCGAGGTGCTGGAAGCCGAGGAGTATTTCTCGCCTGGCCAGAAGGGCTCGTCGGCCATGCCGCACAAGCGCAACCCGGTGCTGACCGAGAATCTCACCGGCCTGGCCCGCGTGGTCCGCGCTGCCGTGACGCCGGCACTTGAGAACGTCGCCCTCTGGCACGAGCGCGACATCTCGCACTCCTCGGTGGAGCGCTACATCGGCCCTGACGCCACCATCACCCTCGACTTTTCCCTCGCCCGCCTGACTGGCGTCGTCGACAAGCTGCTGGTCTATCCCGAGCGCATGGTCGCCAACATGGACCGGCTCGGAGGTCTCGTGCATTCGCAGCGCATTCTGCTGGCGCTGACCCAGGCCGGCACGTCGCGCGAGGACGCCTATCGCCTCGTCCAGCGAAACGCCATGAAGGTTTGGGAGAGCTATCACCACGGCGGCAGCTCGTCCGTCGACTTCCTGTCCGAACTGCTGAAGGACGCCGAGGTGCGCGCCGCCCTGTCCGAAGCTCAGATTCGTGACATGTTCGACCTCGACTATCACTTGAAGCACGTCGAAACGATCTTTGACCGCGTGTTCGGCGCATAGGCGGCGGGCGGCGGCGCTCTTCCTGAATCAGAACTTGAAGATGGCCGGGCGGCAGACCTGCCCGGCCATTTTCGTGCCGGCGGGCCTCATGTGGCAAGGACATGAATCAGCGTCTCAGCGCGCCGCCCAGCCATCGCAATTTTCGTCGGCAAGGCATTGATCCGACTCATCATCGCGACCTGACTCTCTACATGAACAGAAGGCCGCCGCGGCCTTGGGACCGGTGGGGTTTGGTGCGCAGGCAAAGCGCTCTCAGGCCTGAGGGCGCCGACGTAGCTGCCTTGCTTTCCAACGGATTCCCGGTCAAGTTCCCTGCATGAAGACCTCGGAATGCGACATCCTCATCGTTCCCGGCTGGAACAATTCCGGCCCCGATCACTGGCAGAGCCGCTGGGAAAAGCGCCTGCCGACGGCGCGCCGCGTCACCCAGCGCGACTGGGCCCACCCGGACCGCGACGCCTGGGTATCGGCGCTGGGCATCGCCGTCGGCAAGGCGAGCCGGCCGGTGGTGCTGGTCGCCCATTCGCTCGGCGTCGCCACGGTGATCCACGCCGCGCCTTACGTCGGCCGTAAGGTGGCGGCCGCCTTTCTGGTCGCCCTGCCCGATGTCGACCGGCTCGAAGCGCCGGAGATCGCCAGCTTCGCCGGCCTCTCCACCGATCCCTTGCCGTTTCCCTCAATGCTGGTGGCCAGCCGCGACGATCCCTATTGCGCCTTCGAGCGCGCGGACGAATACGCCGCCAGCTGGGGCTCGGACTTCGTCGACGCCGGATCTGCCGGACATATCAATGGCGACAACGGGTACGGTCCGTGGCCGGAGGGGCTGACGCGTTTTGCGATGCTGCTGAAGCGCGTCAGCGCACCGGCGGCGTCCTGACCGCCCGGCTCAGTCCTCGCTCTCGACCTCGGCGATCGCCGTCTTCACCGCCCCGGCGATCAGGTCCATGTCGGTCGACAGCGTGACAAAGGTGAAGCCGGCCTCGAGATAGCGACGCACCAAGGCCGCGTTGGCTCCGAAGGCGCCGCACACCTTGCCAGCCGCCTTCGTCCGCCGCGCCACCCGTTCCATGGCCGCAATGGTGTCGGGCCGGTCGAGGCCCGGCTCGCCATCGGCAGACAGCGCGATCGACAGGTCATAGGGACCGACGAACACGCCGTCGATGCCCGGCACCGCCAGGATGGCATCGAGATTGGCAAGCGCCGAGCGCGTTTCGATCATCACGATCGCCAGCGTCGACCCATTGGCCGACGTGCGGTAGGCGTCGGCCGACAGACCCGACAGCTGCACGGCGCGGGCCGGTCCATAAGATCGCAGGCCGTCCGGCGGGTATTTCATGAAGGAGGCGAAGGCACGCGCATCGTCCACCGTCTCGATCATCGGCGCCACCACCATGTCGGCACCCCAATCAAGAAGGCGGGACGCCGACTGGTATTCGCCGACCGGAATGCGAGCGAGCGCAAAGCCGCCAGCGGCGCGGATGGCGGCCAGCATGGCCGGCGCAACGCCCATGTCGATCACGCCGTGCTGCAGGTCGATCAGCACCGCCTCGAAGCCGGCACGAACCATGGTCTCGCTGGCCAGCGGATCGGGCAGACACGACCAGCCAACCCTGAGCGGGCGAGCGTCGGCGAGAGCGGCGCGCAGAGACGGACGTTCCATCGGCTTCCTTTCGGACGGATCAGGGTTCGGTCCTGATCTCAAGTTCGGCGAGCGCCATGAAGTCGCGCATCGCCGCCTGTATCTCGTCGTCCGTCACGGCAACACCAGCGGTCGCGAGATCATCCGCCAGCTTGGCGGAAACGTCACGGCCGCCGACCCGGTTGAGATCCGCAAAGACGACGGCCCGAGCATAGTCGGCCGCCTCGGGATCGCCCATCCCCAATTTGCGCGCCGCCCACAGGCCGATGAGCTTGTTGCGACGCGCCGTGGCGCGAAACTTCAGCTCCTCTTCGCGGGCGAACTTGATCTCGAACGCTTTTTCACGGTTATCGAAGACTGCGATGGTACCGTTATGGCCACTTTCGCCCGACAAAGGTAGGCTTCGGCTCCAAGTCGTGGACATCCGAACCTCCTTTCTCTGAAAGGCAAAAGCTCAAACACTCTCCGCCCTTTGAATATATGCTTTCACGGCCCTGTGATCAACTTGGACAGAAGTCGGTAAACAACCATCAGAGTTAAGGAATGACCACTACGCGAAATTGCGACGCGACGGGATTGTTATCCAGGACCCGATCGGCTAGTGTGCGGCTTAGGCGAGGGAGCGGGCGGACGTCAGTTCGCCCGCTTTCTGTGCTTAGAATGTGTCCACGCTGGCCGACGTTTCGCACGCCAGTCATGGTGTTGACGCATCCTGAACTCCCGCCGAGGCGACAAGCGGGCTAATGTAATGATTCGGACGCGGAGCCCCGGCCTCATGGATTTCATCAACAGACCACGGTATATTCCCATGAACCGCCGTCGGCGTATCTACGAAGGCAAGGCCAAGATCCTGTACGAAGGTCCCGAGCCGGGTACATTGATTCAGCACTTCAAGGACGACGCCACGGCGTTCAATGCCAAGAAGCACGAGATCATCGACGGCAAGGGTGTTCTGAACAACCGGATTTCGGAATTTCTCTTCACCCATCTCAATAACATGGGCATTCCCACCCATTTTATCCGTCGGCTCAACATGCGCGAGCAGCTGATCCGCGAGGTGGAGATCATTCCCCTTGAGGTGGTGGTGCGCAACGTCGCCGCCGGCTCGATCGCCACGCGACTCGGCATCGAGGAGGGCACGCAGCTGCCGCGCTCGATCATCGAGTTCTATTTCAAGAGCGATGAACTCAAGGACCCGATGGTCTCTGAGGAGCACATCACCGCCTTTGGTTGGGCTTCGCCGCAGGAAATCGATGACATCATGGCG
>Ga0316613_10002231_pt1 | contig 12521 bp, 10 predicted proteins | sample OWC_soil_day10_C_2_FD_207647 | JGI IMG/M metagenome (GOLD analysis project Ga0316613, IMG submission 207647) | Wetland soil microbial communities from Old Woman Creek delta, Ohio, United States - OWC_soil_day10_CT_b | ecosystem: Environmental > Terrestrial > Soil > Wetlands | place: USA: Ohio...
TCCGCCCAGAGCTGGACCGTGCGCAGTGCGACTTTCAGCAGCTTGGCCGCCTGCCGCGTGGTATAGAAAGCCGATTGGGACTTGTCCATGAGTCTCTGCTCCTTGCCGTTTAGCGGGCATCGCAAAAACGGTTTTTGTCATACACAGATTATTGCTCTTTAGTACTATCGTTATCGAGTTTTTTCATTTACTATCATATTTTGGCAGATTATAGCATTTATAAGGCAATTACCAGTCATTATTGGCAACTATTTTCCGGTGAGGCATAAGGGCTTCATCCGCAGCAAGGCAAGACCGGGGCCGGGCGGCGGCATCTTCAAGGAGCGTGCGATGGTCGACAAACTGAACGGATTTCGGGGTGGTGTTGTCGCCTTCCTGCTGGCGCTGTTTACACTGACGTCGCATGCGCAGGAACAGGCATTCAAGATTGGCGTTGCGCCGCACAGCAGCGCGCGCCTGATCCTCAAGCTGTACCAGCCGCTGCGCGAGCACCTGACCCGCGAGCTCGGCAGGCCGGTCGAAGTAGTCACTGCACCCAACTTCACTGAATTCCTGCGGCGCGCCATCAACCAGGAATACGACATGGTCGTGACGACTGGCAACCAGTCGCGCATGCTGCAAGTCGATGCCGGCTACCGGCCTTTCCTCACGTATAAAGCCGACTTCAAGGCGGTCACGGTGGTGGATGTCGATAGCCGCTACCGGAAGGCGCGCGATCTGAAAGGACAGGTGCTGCTCGGGCTCAACCCGGCGTCTTTGGTCACCCAATGGGGCATGCACTGGGCGAGGGATCACGGGCTCGGCAGCAACGAGGTCCGGTACGTCAGCGCCGCCGACAGCGTGGCGCAGCTTCTTCTTGCCGGAGACGCCGCCGCCGGGTTCATCTCGCTCGCCAATTTCCAGCAACTGACGCCCGAGGTCCAGCAAGGGCTTCGCATCATCGCGCGCAGCCCGACCATGGCGGGGCGCATCTATTCCCTGAACGGGCGCAACGCCGCGTTGGCCGGGACCATCGAAGCGGCGGTCTGGTCTTTCGCCCGGACGGAAGCGGGAAAACGTTACTTCAGCCAGTATAAGCTGAAGGGCTACCGCACGCTGCGCCCGCGTGAACTGGAGTCGATGGACCCCTACGCGGATGATCTGCGCAAGACGCTGAGGCGGCTATGAAGCGCATCAGGGAATTCATCGACCGCTCTTCGTTCGGGCGCACGGTCCGGGCGCGCCTGCTGCTGTCGGCCATCCTGGTCGAGGCGGTGATGCTGCTCCTCCTGGTCAGCAACAGCCTGCGCCTGATCCACGAGAACATGACCACGCAGGAGCGGCGGCATGCCAACGAGCTGGCCCCGGTCCTGATCGCGGCGCTGGTCGCGCCGATGGCGCAGCGCGACTACGCGACGGTGCAGGCGGTGCTGGACGACAGCAAGACGGACAGCGAAGTGGAATACATGGTCGTGACCAACAGCAGCGGCACCGTGGTGGCGTCGAGCGGCTGGAATGAAAGCCGGCCCTTGCCGCAAGCCGACAAGACCTTCGATACCACTCTGGATGGCAAGGGCAGCATTTACCAAGCAGTGCGCCCGATTAAGGTCGAATCGCAGCAGCTCGGCACGCTGCATTTCGGGCTGGACCTGTCGCCCATCATCTCGGCGCGGCGGGCCATGCTGACGCAGGGCATTACCATCGCGCTGATCGAGCTGGTGCTGTCGGTCTGTATGCTGACTTTCCTCGGCATCTGGCTGACACGTCATCTTGCGGCGCTGGCCCGGGTCAGCCAGGAGGTCGCCGACGGCAACCTGTCGCCCGCGCCGCTGCCGGAGGGCAAGCACGATATCGGCCAACTGTGCGCCGCGTTCAACGCCATGTCGCGCGCTGTTGCCGAGCGCGTCAACGAACTGACTTACGCGCGCGACTTCCAGAACGAGCTGACCGAAATTATCAAGCAGGAGCAGTCACGCATGACCGCGCTCCTGAAGGCGATGGATATCGGCGTGATGCTGCTGGACATGAACGGGCGCATCATCTATGAAAACCCAGCTTTCCGCACCATTTTCGCCATCCCGCCGGAAGCGGGGCTGGCCGGGATGACCGGGCGCGAGGTGCTGGCCGGGGCCGCCCCGGAATTCGCGCAGGATGCGGCCCTTGCCCCGTGCGTGCAGGCTCCGCCCGACGGCAGTTCGAGAGAGATGACGGTGCGCGGGACCCGGGTCGTGAGCGAGCGCATCCACGTGGTCACCAGCGACGAGGGCGCGATCATCGGCCACCTGTACCTGTTCGAGGACATCACCGCGAGCAAGCAGATCGCGCAGCAGCTGATCGCCGCCAAGGAGGCGGCGGAAGCGAGCCGGAAGACCCAGGCAGCCTTCCTGGCGACCATGAGCCACGAGATCCGCACGCCGATGAACGGCATCATCGGCATGACCAACCTGGTGTCCTCGACCTCGCTCAACGCCGAGCAGCAGGAATACATGGGCTGGATCAAGGCGTCCGCCGAAAGCCTGCTGACGGTATTGAACGACATCCTCGATTATTCGAAGATCGATTCCGGCCAGATGAGCCTGGAGTCGATCCCGTTCTCCCTGACAGGACTGCTGGACGAAGTGGTCGGCATGTACAAGACGCTGTCATCGCGCAAGAACATTGCGCTGTCATGGGAGGCGGATGGCGACGCGCCCGGCGTGGTGATCGGCGATCCGGTGCGGCTGCGCCAGATCCTGAACAACCTAGTGTCCAACGCCGTGAAATTCACCGAGCAGGGGACGGTAGCGGTGAGCGTATCGGCGGACAGCCCTTCTGGGAACGGATTGCGCGTGTTCCGCTTTGCCGTCGCCGATACCGGCATCGGCATTCCCGAAGCGCTGAGGGAGCAGATCTTTTCGCCGTTCCTGCAGGCCGACAGCTCGACCGCGCGCAAGTTCGGCGGCACCGGCCTGGGTCTGGCCATCGTCAGGCGGCTGGTCGGACTGCAGGGCGGCGACATCCAGGTCGAGAGCGAAGTCGGGCGCGGCAGCGTGTTCATGGTATCCATCCCGCTGGACGTTCCTTCGGCAGCCGTCCTCGATGCCGCGAAGGAGAAACCGGCCGATGCCGGCACCATCGGGCGGCGGCGCATCTTGCTGGCGGAAGACACGCCGGTCAACCAGCGCCTCGGCCAGTTGTTGCTGTCGAAGCTCGGCCACGACGTCATCCTGGCCGAAGACGGTTTCAAGGCGGTGGACGCCTTCCTGCGCGAAAAGCCGGACCTGATCCTGATGGATATGCAGATGCCGGAGATGGACGGGCTGGAGGCGACGCGGCGCATCCGGGAACTGGAAAAGGAAGGCGTGGTGGGATCGCACGTCCCCATTGTCGCCCTGACCGCGAACGCGATGCAGAGTGACCGCACGCGCTGCATCGACGCTGGAATGGATGACTACATCGCCAAGCCCTTCAAGCCCGACCAGATCGCCGCCATCCTGCAGGCTTTCCTGGCGCGGGGGTAGGAGCGGGTGTGTTGAGAGAGTCCGGTGCCGGCTGCTCATTGATTGAGCGGCTCATGCGGGTGATGGCGGCGCTCGAACAAGAGAGACGGCTCGTCGCATCCGTTACCAGTCCCGGCGCCAAGGTGCGATAATAGCGAATTCCATATTCAGGCAAGACAAGACAAATGGCCATTCAACGGTTTCATGGTGACGGCGCGCCGGTGCGCAAGAAGACTGCCAAGGTCGGCGCACCCGAGGGAAAAAGCACGGCGCAGCGGCAAGCCATCGAGTTTCACCTGCGTGATGAATTCGTCGAATTGTGCAACCTGCTCAAGCTGGTCGGCATTGCCGATAGTGGCGGGCAGGGCAAGCAGATGGTGGCGGAGGGCATGGTTCGCGTCGACGGGAAACCGGAAACGCGCAAGACTGCCAAGATTCGCGCCGGACAGCGCGTCGACTGCAACGGCATCCGCGTCGCTATCCTGGCTGCGGAAAGCTGAACGACAGCCCGTTTTACCTGCAACACATGCATCCTTGCCCGTATTACCCTTGCCGGTACACCTTACACATCCATTCCGACCGACAGCGTGCGCGACGGCATGCCGTCAACTTACTGACATGACGACAAAATCCTACGAAGTGCATCCGGAGCAATCGGTCGAGCTGCTCAAGGAGCTGCATATCCTGACGCGCGACGGCAAGATGAACCAGGACAGCCGCCGCAAGATCAAGCAGGTGAACCACCTGTTCCAGTTCATCGAGCCGCTCCTGAACGACGTCCTGCAAAACAAGCCGTCGCTCAGTCTGGTGGATCACGGCGCGGGCAAGTCCTATCTGGGGTTCATCCTGTACGACCTGTTCTTTAAGCGGCAGGGCGGCGATTTCCGCGTGGTCGGCATCGAGACGCGCGACGAACTGGTGCAAAAATCGCGGTCGCTGGCGGCGCAACTGGGTTTTTCCGGCATGTCCTTCCTGCCACTGTCGGTAGCCGATTCGATCACCTCCGGCGAACTTCCCGCCGAAGTCGACGTGGTCACGGCGCTGCATGCCTGCAACACGGCGACCGACGACGCGATCCGTTTCGCGCTGGCCAAGCGGGCGCGGCATATTGTTCTCGTTCCCTGCTGCCAGGCGGAGGTGGCCGCCGTGCTGCGCAAGCACAAGGGCAAGATGCTGGCCAATCCGCTGGCCGAAATGTGGCGGCACGCGCTGCACACGCGCGAGTTCGGCAGCCACCTCACCAACGTGCTGCGCTGCCTGCAACTGGAAGCCCACGGCTACCACGTGAACGTGACCGAGCTGGTCGGCTGGGAGCATTCGATGAAGAACGAACTCATCATCGCCAGCTATAAGGACCTGCCGCGCCGCAAGGCGGCCGAACGCCTCGGCGAATTGCTGCACGCGCTGGGCTTGGACGAGCTGCAGGAACGGTTCTTCACCGCACCCTGAGATTGCATCCCTCCGGGATTCGCTGCCCGCTACTATTCGCTTCCGGCAGCGCCGTCGTCTCCTGAATTTCCGGGCGGGTGCGCAGGGCCGTCTTTTCCGTTCAGCAAACAACGGCGAACCCCGGCCGTTAGAAGCCGTCATGCCGCCTCCACGAGCGGGCGGCATCGATGCCGCTCGTCTTTTTCCGTCAACACCCCGCCATGTTTGCAAACTGACAGCGTCCCGCTTCTGATCGGATCGCCATGCGCCGTGACAGGACGGGTATTGCCGGGGATGAGGACGGCAAGCGTGGTTGCTGCGCCACGGAAAGTCTGAATTCCCACGCAGCAACATGATAGTATTTTGCCGGTAGTGACGTGCGAATCGCTTTACGGCATTCGATGCCGCGCGTCACGACGGCCATGCCCGCTCGCCGTCGCCATCATCATGGGGCCGGACCGGACATGCAACCGTATCGTAATCTGTTGCAACGTGAACGGTTTTCACCAGAACGAATGGCTTCCCTGATACCCAGCTTCGGCAGTGTGAGCGCGAAAATGACAGGCGGAGAGCGGCGCTTTGCGCAGCGCATGGGGGACAAGCTGGAACGCGATTGCGTGTGCTGGTACGACGTGTCTCTCGGCGAAAACACGCCGTCCCCCGATTTCATCGTTTTTCATCCCGGCCGTGGCCTGCTCGTGCTCGAGGTCAGGGACTGGCGCCTGGACACCATACTGAGCGTGGAAAAGTCCAGCGTGGAACTCATTACGGACACCGGCACCGAAAGCGTTCCCAATCCCTTGGAACAGGCCAGGCAGTGCATGCTGCTCATGGGGAAAAGGCTGGAGCGCGATCCGCAGCTGGTCTGGCCGTCCGGCTCACTGAAAGGCCAGCCGTTCTTTCCGCACGGGTACGGCGTCGTCCTCGCCAGCATCACGCGCAGGCAGTTCGAGAGCACCGGCCTGCCGAATATTCTGCCGCCGCATCTGGTGATCTGCCGCGACGAGATGCTGGAAGACGCCGATCCCGAGGCGTTCCGGCAGCGGCTGTGGAACATGTTCCCCGTCAAGTTCACGATGAAGCTGTCGCTGCCCCAGATCAGCCGCGTCCGCTGGCATCTTTTCCCTGAAATCCGTATTCAGTCACGGCAGGGCGAGCCCGAGGAGGGCGCGCCGCTCCCCGATATCCTGGGCGTCCTCGATCTTCAGCAGGAACACCTGGTCCGCAGCCTGGGGGACGGCCACCGGGTCATCCACGGCGTGGCCGGTTCCGGCAAGACGCTCATCCTGGGCTACCGGGCGGAACAGCTCGCCAGGACATGTCGCCGTCCCATCCTCGTGCTTTGCTACAACCGCGCCCTGGCCGCCAGGATGGATGAGACGATGCAGGCGAAGGGGCTGCAGGGCAAGGTGGACGTCATGAGCTTTCATGGCTGGTGCGTCCGTCAGCTCAACACCTACGGCATCGCAGTGCCGCCCGAGGGCAGCAATCTGGACGCCTACTTCGACGAGTGCGTGAACCGGGTCATTCATGGCGTCGGACGGCATGCCATTCCCACCGGCCAGTACGATGCCATCCTGGTCGACGAAGGGCATGATTTCAGACCGGAATGGTTCCGGCTGATCGTGCAGATGGTCCATCCGGACTCGAATTCGCTGCTGGTGATGTACGACGACGCGCAATCGGCCGACGGCGGCAAGGAAAAACCGCCGCTCTCGTTTTCCAGCGTCGGCATCGAGGCGAGGGGGCGCACGACCGTCCTGAAAGTCAACTACCGCAATACCGTCGAAATCCTGTCGGTCGCCATGGCCTTTGCCGGTGAACGGCTTGCACCCGCCCCGGCGGAGGAAGACCGGGCCCCGACCATACGTCCGACGACAGCCGGACGGCACGGGCCGCTGCCGACCTTGGTCAGGCTGCCGTCCGTCCAGCGCGAGGCCGACTATCTCGCGACCCGGTTGCACCAGGCCAGCGAGTCGGGTCTGGCGTGGAGCGACATGGCAGTCACCTGTCGCAGCGCCGATATCGCCGCGACGATCGACGGGGTTTTTCGCATGCGTGGCATTCCCGTGCAGCGGCAGGGCGGCAAGAAACGGACGTTCGTCAGCCAGGACAGCGTCAAGCTGATCACGATGATCGGCAGCAAGGGCCTGGAATTCCCGCTGGTGTGCATCCCGTGCTTCGGCGTGGTGCCAGTCAATCCCGATGACGAACAGGACGAGGTCAATCTTCTCTACGTCGCCATGACCCGCGCTACGCAGAAGCTGGTCATGACATACAGCAAGCCATCCCCGCTGGTGGGGCAACTGCTGCTGGTCGGGAAATTGCTGAACGCGATGGCCGCCTGAGGCGGTTGCCGCTTGCCGTGGCGTGTCGATCCGGCGATGCCGCTAAACCTCGTCTTCCGCGCATTTTTTTGCGTCGTGATGGTGTGTGTAAGTGGAATCTGATTATTGGTGTAATCCGCTTCGGACTCGGTGCGGTGCGCTGCTTTTCCGCCGCATGTCGTTGTTTCTGACGCTCCCGCCATGGAACAGGGGGAGCAACCTGCCGTCCGAATATGTTGCTAAATGGAAAAAATCCTAGACGATGTTGCTATAAAGTATTACATTTATTGCGCGGATTTACCTTTGTTAACCATTTATTACGCAGATTTAACATTGTAACCATTTATCGAGGAGATAACGTGTTCATGAACAAGGCCATTGCATGCCTCACTGCTGCATTGTTGCTCGGCTCGCTTGCAGGCTGCGCGACTGAGGATTTCCGTACTATCGTTCCGCAGCAGACGGCAGCCGCTGTCCGACCCTATGCCGGTCCCCGCCAACCGATTTCCGTTGGCAAGTTCGACAATCGCTCAAGCTTCATGCGCGGCGTATTTACCGATGGGGTTGACCGTCTGGGCAGCCAGGCCAAGACCATCCTGATCACGCATCTCCAGCAGACCAACCGCTTCTCCGTACTCGATCGCGAAAACATGTCCGAGATCAAGCAGGAAGCCACCATCGGCAGGAGCCGCCAGGCGATCAAGGGTGCGCGCTATGTGATCACGGGCGACGTGACCGAATTCGGTCGCAAGCAGGTGGGCGACCATCAGTTGTTCGGCATTCTGGGCCGGGGCAAGGAACAGATCGCGTATGCCAAGGTGGCGCTGAATGTGGTTGACGTTGCGACATCGGAAGTCATCTATTCCTCGCAAGGTGCGGGCGAGTATTCGCTGTCGAACCGTGAAATCATCGGCTTCGGCGGCACCGCCAGCTATGATTCCACGCTGAATGGCAAAGTGCTCGATCTCGCCATCCGCCAGGCTGTCGACGGACTGGTGAACGGCATTGACACCGGCGCATGGCGTCCCGGCAACTGACGGGAGAGACAGCCATGACTTACCAATACACCAAGCGCCTGCCGGTCCTGCTTGCCGTGCTGGCTGCGCTCCTGCTGTCCGGATGCGCGACGAAGCAAGAGCCGCTCTATTACTGGGGTGACTTCCAGAGCCAGCAATATTCCTACCTCAAGGGCGACAAGGGGCCGGAAGAAGGCATCATCAACCTGGAAAAGGTACGCGAAGAGGCAAAATCACGTGGCAAATCCGTACCGCCCGGCCTCCAGGCCCATCTGGGCATGCTGTACGGGGTGACGGGACGCACCGATCTGTTCCAGCAGAATCTGCTGGCGGAGAAAAGCTTGTTCCCGGAAAGCGCGGCCTACGTGGACTTTCTGCTCAAGAAAAAACAACAACAGAAGGTGGTGAAATGATGATGAAACGTATCTTCGCGCTGCCTCTGCTTGGCTTGGCGGCGGCGCTGCTCTTGGGTGGTTGCGCGACGCGCCAGCCGTACGATTACTCCAACTTCAAGGAGGCGCGTCCCGCGTCGATCCTGGTCCTGCCGCCGCTCAACAACTCGCCCGACATCCAGGCGACCTTCGGCATGCTGTCGCAGACGACGCAGCCGCTGAGCGAATCGGGCTACTATGTCTTTCCAGTGACCCTGGTCGAAGAAACCTTCAAGCAGAACGGCCTGACTTCCCCGAGCGATATCCACGAGGTGCCGATCAAGAAGCTGCGGGAAATCTTCGGAGCCGATGCGGCGCTCTACATCAACGTCAAGGACTACGGGACCAAGTACCTTGTCATTTCGAGCGAGACGCGCGTCACGGCGGAGGCCAAGCTCGTTGATCTGCGCAGCGGAAAAACGCTGTGGTCAGGTAACGCGACGGCGTCTAGCGCCGAAGGAAACAGCAACAGCGGCGGCCTGGTCGGCGCGCTGGTGGGCGCCATGGTGCGGCAGATCACCGATACGGTCACCGACAGGGGCGTCCAGATCGCGGGCGTGACCAGCGCCCGGCTGCTGAGCGCCGGCTATCCGAACGGCATCCTGTATGGGCCCCGGTCGCCCAAGTACCTCAAAGACGGGGTGCCTGCGCCTTAACAGGCTCCGCGCCCCGTACGGGATGCAGATTCGGCGCGTGTGAACAACGGCAGCGCATTGCGCTGCCGTTTTCATGCAGATCATGCGTATACGCTTGCCGAGTCGATGCGCATGGCAGAAAGTCAGGCAACATCCTCCCTCTTCGCCAAATAAACTTCATGCTATCCGGAAATGGCGGCTGTTGACTTCCGGAAGATAAATACCGGCGGCAGGCTCGTCTATTTCCATCGTTGCATGACCTCCCCCTCCCCGGCAGACACCATTCAGAATAGTGGAATCTGTTTCATGGCTCGCCAATCTGTCCTGATTCGGCACTCACATCCCCGTCCTTTTCCTACCATTTCTATATCACATCCGGATTTGATAACGAGCAGCTTTTCATTGAATCGGCTGTTTCTTGATGAATTCTTGATACCCATAGTGGGATTCTCTTCACCATATTTACGCGGCTTTTCCTAGCATCCTGTCCAAGCCTGTTTTAAGGAGGTTTTGTATGGATATTCTCTTTCTTGCACTGTTCGCCGTACTTTTGCTGGCCACGTCCGGCCTGGCGTACGGTTGTTACCGGCTTCAAGGCCAGGAGGGTAAGTCATGAGTGGAATGGTCATTTTAGCTACGGTCGTCGCCGTTGCCATTTTTGTCTATCTGGTTGCTGTGTTGATCCGTCCGGAGGCATTCTCATGACAGCGCAAGCCTGGTTATTGCTTATCGTTTACACGATCATGCTGATAGCGCTTGCATGGCCGCTTGCCTATATGATCGATATCGTCATGGCTGGCCGCTTCAGGCTGGGAGCCCGTATCGAAGCCCCGCTGTTTCGCCTGGCCGGCGTCAACCCCGGCGAGGAAACCGGCTGGCTGCGTTATTGCATGGGCCTGCTTGCCTTCAACGGTATCGGCGTCATTGCGGTCTATCTGCTTCAGCGCCTGCAGCATTTTCTGCCGCTGAATCCACAGAAAATGCCAGCCGTCCCGCCCGATTCCGCCTTCAATACGGCAATCAGCTTCGTCACCAATACCAACTGGCAGGGCTATGCCGGCGAAAGCACGATGAGCTATCTGACCCAGATGCTGGCGTTCACCGTGCAGAATTTTCTGTCGGCAGCCACCGGCATCGTCGTGGCGATTGTGTTGATACGCGGATTCGCGCGCCACTCAAGCAAAGCCATCGGCAACGCCTGGGTCGACCTGACCCGGGTCACACTCTGGATACTGCTTCCCCTGTCGCTTGTTTTCTCGCTTATCCTGGCCAGCCAGGGAGTTATCCAGAATTTGTCGTCCTACCAGGAAGTACAAACCGTGGAAGCGCAGACATGGCAGGAGCCGGCAGCCGGCCCCGATGGCTCGCCGCTTCTGAACGAACAAGGACAACCTATCCAGGCGGCTAAAAGTGGGCAGATGCAAACGCTAGCCATGGGCCCGGTGGCATCGCAGCTCGCCATCAAGATGCTCGGCACCAATGGCGGCGGCTTTTTCAATGCCAACTCGGCGCATCCATTTGAAAACCCGACGCCGTTCGTCAATTTCCTGCAGATGCTCAGCATTTTTGCGATACCGGCCGCACTTTGCTTTGTATTCGGACGCATGGTGGGCGATATGCGCCAGGGATGGGCCTTGTCTGGTGCAATGTGGCTGCTTTTCATCGTGTTTGCCATAGCGGCCATCTCTCTTGAGCAGCATGGAAACCCTCAATTGACGGCTCTGGGCGTCGACCAGATGGCCAGCCATACACAGGCTGGTGGCAATATGGAAGGCAAGGAAACGCGTTTCGGCATAGCTGCATCAGGTTTGTTCTCCGTTATTACGACAGCTGCGTCTTGCGGAGCCGTCAATGCTATGCATGACTCATTCACGCCGATGGGCGGCGCGATGCCTCTCATGCTGATGCAGCTCGGTGAAGTCGTTTTCGGCGGCGTCGGATCGGGTCTGTACGGCATGCTGCTTTTTGCAATCATGGCCGTTTTCATCGCCGGGCTGATGATTGGCCGTACGCCCGAATACCTGGGCAAGAAGATCGAGGTTTTCGAGATGAAAATGGTTTCGATAGCCATCCTGATCACACCGATCCTGGCTCTTATCGGGGCAGCCGTCGCCGTCACGACCGAGGCCGGCCGTGCAGGCATCCTCAATCCTGGCCCTCATGGGTTTACGGAAGTGCTGTATGCATTGACTTCCGCTGCGAACAACAACGGCAGCGCCTTTGCCGGGTTGTCGGCCAATACGCCTTTCTACAATGTCCTGCTTGCCGTGGCGATGTGGTTCGGCCGTTTCGGCGTCATCGTTCCCGTGCTTGCCATGGCCGGTTCGCTGGCGATCAAGAAGCGGCTTGGCGTCACCGAAGGCACCTTGCCGACGCATGGACCTTTATTCATTGCTCTGCTGATTGGCACTGTGCTGTTGTTCGGCCTTTTGAACTATGTGCCCGCGCTGGCGCTCGGTCCGATAGTCGAGCAACTGATACTGTCTTTCCGCTGAGAGGAATCGATCATGGCTCGTAAGAACTTCACTTTGTTCGACCCGGAATTGCTGCGTCCTGCGTTCATGGATGCATTGCGGAAAATGAACCCGAAAACCCAGTGGCGCAACCCGGTCATGTTCGTCGTTTATATCGGTAGCGCCTTCACGGTATTGCTGGCGTCTCAGCGACCCGATGCATTCACTATAGCCGTAGCGATATGGCTATGGTTTACCGTGCTGTTTGCCAACTTTGCCGAAGCGCTGGCCGAGGGACGCAGCAAGGCGCAGGCCGCCAGTCTTCGCGGCCTGAAGCAAAGCACGTGGGCAAAGCGCCTCGATGTGTTCCATGATGCGCCTTTTACGCCCCATACACCTCGCGAAAACATCCATTGGTCGCCTCTCGAAGCAGACAGCCTGCGCAAGGATGACATCGTACTGATCGAAGCCGGGGACTTCGTCCCTGCCGATTGCGAAGTCATCGAGGGCGTCGCCTCCGTCGATGAGAGCGCCATTACAGGGGAGTCGGCACCGGTGATCCGCGAGTCGGGGGGCGATTTCTCCGCTATGACGGGCGGCACGCGTGTCCTATCGGACTGGGTGGTTGCCCGTGTCACCGTCAATCCTGGTGAGACGTTCGTGGACCGCATGATCGCCATGGTCGAGAATGCCAAGCGCCAGAAGACGCCCAATGAGATCGCGCTTACCATCCTGCTGGTCGCTTTGACGATCATCTTCCTTGGCGTTGTAGC
>Ga0316613_10002233_pt1 | contig 12509 bp, 14 predicted proteins | sample OWC_soil_day10_C_2_FD_207647 | JGI IMG/M metagenome (GOLD analysis project Ga0316613, IMG submission 207647) | Wetland soil microbial communities from Old Woman Creek delta, Ohio, United States - OWC_soil_day10_CT_b | ecosystem: Environmental > Terrestrial > Soil > Wetlands | place: USA: Ohio...
TGACCGCAAGCGAAATAGCGCTGGACAACAGCACGGTATCGATGAGGTGCGGCAACACTCTCGCCCAGCGCCGCTGCCAGAGCGGCGAATCGACAAGCCGCCACACCCCGCGCAAAAGGAATCCCATGCCGCTGAGTACGACACAGGTGACATGCAGGTCGCGTAGCACCAGATAGCTCATGTGTTCGCACGTTTCTCGGCAATCAGCCGGCTATGACGGCGAAACACACGCACGGCGGAACACAGGTTCATTGCCAGCCACGCCTGCGACACCACCACGGCTGCACCGGCCGGCATTGCCATCGTTTCCGGCCAGAAAACCGCCAGCACCAGCAGGATACCGGCGAAAAAATGGGAGAGCATTTGCCTGTGCATGGTGCGCTCGGCGATGATCTTTTTCATGTTTGGCGCCATCAGGACGCCCTGTCCGAAATTCTGCAAATGCAGCCAGGTCAGAAACGGCACGATCTTGTAGAGCATGCCGGTAATGACCGAAACGAATCCACCGTACATCACGAGAACTCCGCACAAGATCGGCAGTCCCGGCCATTCGCCGATCTCGGGCACAGACCGCGCCGCCAGCCACACCCCGCCTCCCGACAACAGGGAGAGCATGGCGCCTCGCCAGCAATGCTGATTGGTATCGAAACTCGCCCGCTTGCTGCGGCGTTGCAGGAAAAGCGTGACCCCGGCAAAAAGTCCGAACATGCCAATCAGTGCCAGCGCCGCAACCAGCAACGGAACATCCCATCCGCCAAAGACCGCGATCGTCCAGGCGCTTGCCACCACGAGCAAGGATGGGACGAACCGCCTGACGAACCATTCCGGATACGCCGGCGTAATCTGAAACATGGGAACAACGACATATGCCACCGCCGCCAGCAAGCCGATTCCCCACACCAGAAGCCCCCATCCAAGGTGAATATCCGCCAGTTGCATCAATGGCAGATCGAACCAGCCGCTCATTCCGAACGCCATTGCCACGCCAAGCGCGACGGTGACGGCCAGACCGCTGATCGCAGTTTTCAGACCGCTGATGGTGGGTCCGGTCGCCGGCACACCGCGCATCGCCCATCCGGAAGCGCCCAGAAACACCGCGCCGCCAGAAAACAGGAGCAGGCTGGAACCAACGAACATCCATGGAGCGAAGGTCAGAAACGCAGCGGCGAGCAACAATGCGCCAACCGTAATGGCGCAATGAACGACGCCGGCAATCAATGACGGGCGAACAATGTTCGCCCCGGCCACGACGGGGAGAATCTGGATCAGCGCTCCCAGCATCACCTGCAACATGAATCCAACCGTTATCAGATGCGTCAACGCCAGAGCCTCCGGGGTCCAGCGGGACATGAAAGCATTCGGCCCCGCGTGCATTACCAGCAAGCCGGCCAGTATCCCGAAAACCGGAGCGGTCAAGAAAAACCGGAACGGCGCGGCGATGGGGGGCGACTGATCGTACGAAAGCAACGCCTGCATGTCTGCCTGTCTATCTGAGCCGGTTACTCAGCCCGATGCCGGATCAGGATTTCAAATGTCCCGTCATCGAGGCACGACGTTTCCCACGCGTACCCGTTGAGCTGCAACGCCCGATAAAGAGGTAAAGGCTCGCGGCATAGCCGCAGCAACACAGTCTCGCCAGGGCGAATGGTATCGAGCGCTTCCATAGTCAGCAGAAACGGCTCCGGGGGCTCCAGGAAGCGGCCGTCGACGATCTTGTCGGCTTGAGTTTCGTCCACAGTCACGCGCCTTATCCCGAAATTCCGTCACGCATCCGTGACACCAGCCCGGAGGATTGCGGCGACAGATGCTCGTCGCACATCGGATACAGGACGTTTTCCTCTTTCATGTTGTGCTGCTGGGTCATGATATGCAGCGTTTCTGCGTACCCCGAATAATCGTCGGCATCGCGGCACTGGATCGCAGCTCCCGCCGCTTCAAGCAGTTCGCGAATCTGAGCGTGTTCGTTGCGCATCACGACCGTCGGCCCCATGCGCATGCCCGTCGTCGCTTCGAACGCCGGGAAGAGAATGGATTCCTCGACATCGAAATGCTGGTTCATGGCCTTCTTGAAACGAGAGAAACCTTCCTCCGCCTGTTCCCAGTTTCCAGCCGCCATCGCCTGCTCAATCACCGCAAAGAGTCCATCGCACTGGCGATGATGATTGCCAAGCAGTTCGCGGATCGAGTCCATTTTCGTGTCCATTTTCATCCTCGTTTCTCGTTTGCACGTTGCGGGGCCATTGTCGAAGATGCTCCCCTGCGTGCCTTTGACAGACATCAAAATCACTCGTTTTGCCCGAGCGGGAACCGGATCGCGACGATCACTTGTTTTTTGAACTTTCAGCCAACTATAGTGAAAGTGTAGTGATAACAACGAAAGGGAGTTGCCATGTTCAAACACATTCTCGTTCCCACCGACGGGTCTGAACTCTCGCAAGACACGGTGCGGCGCGCAGTCTCTTTTGCAAAGGAAGCCGGTGCGCAGATAACCGCGTTCTATGCAAAACCTGAATTCCCCGTGACCTACTACGGTGAAGGCGTGCTGATAGACACAACCTCTCCGGAAAAATTCGCTGAACTGGCGGAAAGCCAGGCGCAGGAGATTCTCGGATTCGCCGAAAACCTGTGCCGGGAAGCCGGCGTTCCCTGCACCACGCTCTCGCTGACCAGCGACATTCCGTACGAGGCCATCATCGAGGCCGCCAATCAAAGCGGATGTGATTTGATATTCATGGCGTCACATGGACGTAGAGGATTCACCAGCCTGTTGCTCGGCAGCGAGACGCACAAGGTACTGACGCATTCGACGATTCCGGTGCTGGTCTACCGTTCGCCGGACTGATTGCAGGTCTGCGGGGAAGATGGCCCGCCGGATTCTTCCCGCTTCGCTTCAGCTTCGGCGGACCGTCCAGTAAGTCACTTGACGGACCTCATAAAAGAAAGGAGTCATCATGTTCAAGCACCTTCTGGTCCCATCCGATGGTTCACCGCTTTCTCAGGAAGCTGTCCGGCAAGCAGTTCGCTTTGCCAAGGAAGCAGGCGCACGCATCACTGCCTTTTACGCGAAACCGCATGCTCCGATGCCGCAGTATGTCGAAGGAATACAAATCGACAGAGCCTTGCAGGAACAATATGAAACCATCGCCGAGGAGCAGGCCCAGAGAATTCTCGGTTACGTGGAAGGACTCTGCCGCGATAGCGGCGTGGCTTGCACTGTGGCGAAATCAACCAATGACAGCCCGTACGAAGCGATCATCGAGGCCGCAACCGCCAATGGCTGCGATCTGATCTTCATGGCGTCGCACGGACGCCGCGGCATCAGCGGCTTCCTGCTGGGCAGCGAAACCAACAAGGTGCTGACCCACTCGAAGATTCCAGTGCTGGTCTTCCGCTAGAAAGCCCTCTCGCCGCCCATTGCGTGCGTTGATCCGGCTCAACCGGCCCCTCGCTTGAAATAGCGGGGGGCTTCGAAAAGCGAATTGATTTCGACACGCGATATTTCAGAATTGTCGGGCACGACATAGAGAATCGGCGTCATCAACTCCTCGAAGATGCCACGCAGGCTGCGCGCGCCGGTTTTATACTCGATAGCGATTTCCGATATCTGCTCGAAAACACGCGGAGCGATGGTGAGTTCCACGCCTTCCGCACGGAAAATTTCGTGGAATTGGCGAAAGATCGAATTCTTCGGCACGCTCATGATGCGCACCAGCATTTCCTTGCTGAGTTCACGGAAGTTGGCGACGATGGGTAAACGCCCGGTGAATTCGGGGATCAGGCCGAATTCAAAAAGATCTGTCGGCTTGATCCGATTGTTGAGACGCTCGAGGATGCTCTTGTTGTCCGCCTCGGTAGTCGCAATGAACCCGAAGCCATGTGTCTTGGACATGATTTTTTCCAGCCCGACAAAAGCGCCACCGCAGATGAAGAGGATATTGGTCGTATCGACATACTGGCCGCTCGCCAGCTTCACCGGTGAGCCTTCCATGATCTTGAGCAGCGCGTGCTGAACGCTTTCGCCGGAGGTAGCCCGCACCTCGCTGCCCGTGGCTTTCAACTTATCGATTTCATCGATGAATACGATCCCCTGCCCGGCCTTAGCCGTATCTCCGCCGGCTTTATCCACCAGGCGCTGCAGAATCGCTTCAATCTCCTCGTTGACATACTTGGTCTGTGCCAGTGAAGTCGCATCGCCCGTAACGAACGGAACCGAAAGCATGCGCGAAAGCGTCTCGCAGGCAAGCGTTTTCCCGGTACCCGACGACCCGATCAGCAGCACGTTGCTCTTGGCAATCGTCCCAGCCTCCTGCCGCAACGCGGAAATCTTCCGGTAGTGCGAGTAAACCGCTACAGCGAGAATCTTTTTGGCTTCATCCTGACCAACAACGTATTGATCAAGATATCTGACAATCGCACTGGGCGTAATTTCCTTGGGCAGCAAAATCGTTCTCCGTCGGCGTTCTTTTCAAAACCACATGGTATTCCGAAAGCCTGAATAATGCCTTGTGCAGCGCGTACAGCCCCTATAATGCTATAGACTTTTTCAGCTTTTAACGTGGAGGCGGGACCTATGTTTGAATGGTGGCACTGGATCGTGCTCGGGTTGTGCCTCTCGATTGCCGAACTGGCGGTTCCAGCGTTCTTCATCATCTGGTTCGGCATCGGCGCTCTCGGGATCGGGGTGCTGCTCCTGTTTGTTCCTGATCTGGCACTGGCGAACCAGTTGTTGCTGTGGGCGATAGTATCCAGCGCCCTCGTCGGACTCTGGTTCCGTTATCTCAGACCCAAAACCATGACCGCCGTGGGAACATCGGCGGCCAACATAATCGGCGAAGTCGGCGTTCTCGTCAGCGACCTGTGCCCCAATTCCCGCGGTCAGGTGCGTTTCCAGAAGCCGATTCTCGGCGCAGACACCTGGGAGTGCTACGCCGATACAAAGCTCAAGGCCGGTGAGCGCGTGCGCATCGCCGCTGTGGAAGGCAACTTCATCAAAGTGGAGGCAAACAAATGATCGGCACGACAATCACTTCCGTTGTATTCCTGCTTTTCGTCGTCATTACCATTGCCCGTGGGGTACGCATCGTCCCACAGGGCGAAGAATGGATCGTCCAGCGCCTCGGAAAATATCGCGTCACGCTCCTTCCCGGCTTGCGTTTCATCATTCCCTATTTCGACACGGTTTCGTACAAGGTCACCACCAAGGACATCATCCTCGACGTGCAAGAACAGGAAGTCATAACCCGAGACAACGCGGTTATCGTGGTCAATGCCATCGCCTTCATCAAGGTCACGGACCCAGTCAAGGCCGTCTATGGTGTGGAAGATTATTCGGAAGCCATCCGCAACATGATCATGACCACCCTGCGCTCGATCGTCGGCGAAATGGAACTCGATCACGCCCTGTCCTCCCGCGACATGATCAAGACCCGCCTGAAGGCAGGAGTAGCCGACGAGGCTCTGGATTGGGGGCTGACCGTGAAGTCGGTGGAAATCCAGGACATCAAGCCATCGGAATCGATGCAGCGCGCAATGGAACTGCAGGCTGCAGCCGAGCGGGAACGGAAAGCGATGGTCACGAAGTCCGAAGGGGAAAAGCAATCGATGATCCTCTCCGCGGAAGCCCGCCTGGAATCGGCCAAACGCGATGCCGAAGCGCAAATCATGCTCGCCGACGCGTCATCGCAGGCCATCACCAAAGTGACTGCGGCATTCGGGGAAAACGAATTGCCAATGCTTTATCTGCTCGGAGAAAAGTACATCGCCAGCATGGGCAGAATGGCGGAATCGCCAAACGCCAAGGTCGTGGTGCTTCCTGCCGACTTGCAGAACACGCTGCGCGGCTTGTTCCAGAAACTGCAAAAACCCTGACAACAAACCATCTTCGCTGAAAGCTTGGCTTGACGGAAAAAAAGAAACTCATCTGGGGATACTTCTTCGCCGCGGCAACCCTGCTGATGTGGGCCGGGTTTTCACTGATATCGCGAATGGGGGGCAAAAGCCCCCTTACGCCGTATGATATTTTCGCGCTGCGCCTGATCACCGCTGCCTCGTTGCTTCTGCCGTTTGTTCGCAGCATGCCGTCCCGCTGGTGGGCAGACAAGCGGCTATGGTTACTGACCTGCCTGTGCAGCCTGGTCTATTGCCCCCTGGCCTACACCGGATTCAAATATGCACCAGCTTCCCACGGCGCAATCCTGCTTTCAGGATTGCAACCTTTTCTGATCAGCGCGGTGGCCTGGCTGCTGACGGGGACACGACCAGGCCGGATTCGCAGCATCGGCCTGGGGCTTATCGGTTCCGGCATTCTGTGCGCAGCCATGCCCTACCTCACCGAGTGGTCGCCGGATTACGCCTTTGGCGATCTTTTGATCCTGCTCAGTTCCATTTGCTGGGCCTTTTACGGCGTGCTTGCAGCCCGCTGGAAGTATTCGCCCTGGACACTGACGCGCTCGATCGCTTTCGGATCGGCCATGGTCTATCTTCCGATCTACTGGGCATGGCTTCCCAAGGGGATGGCCAATGCGCCGCTTTCCATGATCGTCCTCCAGGGAGCCTTTCAGGGCATTTCGGCAACCATCCTGGCCATGCTGACCTATCTCAAGTCGCTGGAACTGCTTGGCCCGGAACGGACAGCCTCGTTCCTCGCGCTGGTTCCGATAGTCATCGGCGTTCTGGCCGTCCCGTTGCTCGACGAAGCACTGACTCCCTGGCTGGCCAGCGGCATCGCATTCGTCTCTCTGGGCTCTTACGTTGCTTCAAAGGCCGGACGACACGCCTGAAAGCCTGCCGCGATCACGAACACCACGCACGCATCAGCGAAAAGCCGGCGACACCAAGAAGGACCGTCCCCAGCACATGCAACAGCGGCCGCCAGAACTTCACGGCGTAGGGCTGTCTCCCCGGCGCCCGCGACATGCGCCGCTCCTCGACCCAATTGATGACCTCTCCGAGCGTAAAGAGACAAGACAGGCTGAAGGCAAATCCGCCGATGATGATGGTTGCCAGTTGCCCCTCTCCTGTCCGGCACGACAAACGTATCTGCAGCAGGCCTCGCGTGAGCGGGTCGAATCCGAAGGCCACCCAGACGCCTGCCGCAGCAATCATCACGAACACAACGATGACTGCAACGTAAATCCAGAACTCGCGCGTCCTGATAATCTCGTTGACCGCGATGATCTGGCGTTTCAACTCGTACAGGAACTCCCGGAACATAGTTGATACTCCGCTCTAGGTTTAGAGCCTATGTTCTTATTCAAGCACATAAAAATCAAATTCACCAGCACAGAGCGAAGCGAACCCGGACAACATTGTTACAATGCCGGCCGCACGCCTCTTCCATAAGCCCGAATCCACCACCGATGCCCGAACACTTCATCCCCGGAAAAGACGCTTCGCTTGAAGCCTCGATCAAACACATGCAAACCCGGCTTGCCGAAATCGGGTTCCAGGTGAAGGAGCATTCCTGGCTCAATCCTGTAGACGGCATCTGGTCTGTTCATCTTGTCGACAGCGACTGTCCTTTGCTATTCACCAACGGGAAGGGCGGAACGCGCCTGGCGGCGCAGGCCAGTGCGCTGGGCGAGTTTTTCGAACGCGCGTCAACCAACTACTTCTGGAGCCACTACTACCTGGGTGAAAGCTTCGTCGCACGCAGTTTCACGCATCACCCGCAAGAGCGCTGGTTCCCGATTAGCGATGACGGCACGTGGCCGCAGGAACTGCTTACATTGGAACTGCAGGACTTGTACAACCCGGAGGCGGCCATCCCGGCACAAACGCTGGTCGACCACAACTCCGGCAATGTCTCGCGCGGCATCTGTGCCCTGCCCTTTACTCGCCTCGCCGACAACGAAGCCATATGGATGCCGATCAATATCATCGGCAATCTTTACGTCAGCAATGGCATGTCGGCGGGCAACACATCGGACGAAGCACGCGCCCAGGCGCTCTCCGAAATCATCGAGCGGCATATCAAGTTCCGTGTTCTGCGCGAGGGGCTGTGCCTGCCGGAAGTGCCCCACAGCGTAATCGCCCGCCACCCTCGCCTGGCCGAAGACATCAGGGAACTGCGTGAGGCCGGCTTCGGCATTCTCGTCAAGGACGCCTCGCTCGGCGGTCTCTATCCGGTCGTTTGCGTCGCACTGCTCAACCCGAAGGACCAAGGATGCTACCTCAGTTTCGGTGCTCACCCACGTTTCGGGATTGCCCTTGAACGCGCGCTGACCGAACTCCTGCAGGGACGCGCTCTGGATGCGCTCGACGGTTTCCCGGAACCCGGTTTCGATCTCGACGAAGTCGCCAGTGCGCCCAACCTGGAGATTCACTTTGTCGATTCCAGCGGCCTGGTACATTGGAGCTTCCTCGGGAATACTCCGGATTTCGACTTCAGCGACTGGAATTTCAGCAAGTCGACACACGAGGACTACCAGTGCCTCGTCAATCTGATCCAGGACGAAGGTTACGACATTTACGTTGCCGACTACACGCACCTCGGCATATATGCCTGCCGGATCATCGTTCCCGGCATGTCGGAGATCTACCCCATCGACGACCTGGAGTACGAAAACAACAGTTTCGGCAACGAAGTCCGCGAAGCGATACTGTATCTGTCCGACCTCGATGAGGAGGAACGCGAAGACCTGCTCGGCACGCTCAATGATTCAGGCATTGACGACCAGCGTCCGGTCGCGGCGCTTATCGGGCTTGCGCCGGACGCCGGCTCCCTGTGGGAAGATCTGCGCGTCGGCGAACTCAAGACGCTGCTCGCACTCGCCATTGCCGATGAGGACGCAACACGCGAGGGCTGCAACTGGATTCGCCATTTTGGTCAGATAGATACCGAGCGGCTCAACGTGTACCGCTGTATCGAAACGCTCCTCAACCTGAGCGATATCGGGGAGTTCGACACTTACCGCGACGCACTGGAAAAACTCTACGCGCCCGCAACGCTCGACAAGGCCCGGGCCATGCTGACCCGGGAAGAACGGTTTTTCGGGATTACTCCGCCGGGAAATGAACTGACCGGATGCCTTATGCACCAACGCCTGCTTGAGGCTTACGACAAGGTTCACCGCCAACATGTATCGGGAGAAAAGGCATGACTTACGAAGAACACCTCGACGAAGTCGCCACACTACTGACAGAGATCTATACCTTGAGTGACGATGTCGCCATCGATATCGTCATGCGCGCCCAGGCCGACGACTATTTCAGCGGCCACGACGACGATCCATCGATCTGTACCCAGGAGCGGGCGGAACAGGATGCGCGAACCATTTTCAAGAAATACCGTCCGCCACGCATTGCCCCAAAAACGGAGACGAAAGCAAAGCGACGATAGACTATTCCGCCACCAGGCCACAGCCCGGAAACAAGCGCCGCCACGTGCTTTCCTCATGATATCGCGGCGGCCCGATTTCCTTGGTATGATGAACGCATTTTGCGGAATACATGACGCTGCAGCCATCCTTTGAAGGCTGCGCTTCCCGAGAGATATCTCTGCGAACACCCCGGTAAAAGTGCACCGGAAAATCCTGCTGCTGCGAACCCAAGAAAGAATCTGACGTCAACGTCCCTGAACGCGCTGGACTGCCTTTGGCACTTCGTCTTGACGGTACCCCTTATTTCTATTTTTTCCATATCCCCAAAACCCATGCCGCCTCAAGCTCATCACCCCGATAACCCACCTCCTCGTGGTCGTGGCCAACGCCTGCTTTTCCTGGACGCCTTGCGCGCTTTTGGCTCGATTGCCATCCTGCTGCACCATTTCTCGCTTTACGCGCCATTGCGCGATCTTGCCGCACCGTTGCTGGGAACCTGCCTGAACTGGCTGGAAAGCCATGCACGCACGACACAGATCTTTTTCGCAGCAAGCGGCTACGTCCTGGCGCGCAGCCTGTCCAGTCAAACCTGGAATCTGCGCACGCTACGCACCTTCGTGATACAGCGCTATTTCCGGCTGGCACTGCCCTATTTGGCCACCATCGCACTGGTTCTGACGGCTTATTCCTTTGCCCGTGACTATCTCCCGGCTCAGGTGACCGGTAGCCCCGTCACCCCCTGGCAATTGCTGACACACTTCGTCTTCCTTCAGGACATTCTTGGACAGGAACAGCTTTCGGCCGGATTCTGGTTTGTGTGCATCAACTTCCAGCTGTGCCTGATGTACGCGGTCATGCTGTGGGTGCGCGATTCGTTGTCCAGCAGACACTTCGACGCTGCGACGTTGATCGGCTGGGGACTAGCCGCCTTTTCGTTGTTCAGCTTCAATCTCGATGGCAGCAATGACGCCTGGGGACTCTATTTCTTCCCTTACTTCTTCATGGGTATCGTCGTGCATCGCGCACTGCAACCGAACGCCAGGCAATCGGAATTCTGGCTGTATCAACTTCTTTTCGTCGGCGCCTTGTGCGTCAACTGGCGCTGGCGCCTGGTGATTGCAATGATCGTCGGCCTGGTGCTGTATCTCGCCGAAAAAACAGGCTTTGGCGCACGATGGCCGAAGAACCCGGTGGTTTCCTGGCTTGGAAAAATATCCTACAGCCTGTTTCTCGTCCATTTCCCGGTACTGGTGCTTGTCGCCACAGCCTGTATCCGCCTCGACTGGACGTCGCCCCGTGCTGCAGTTGCCGGTCTGTTCGTTGCCATTGCGCTCAGCCTCGCGGCGGCGACCGCTTTCCACCGCTGGATAGACGCCCCGTCAGGACGACTCGCGCGGATACTGTCGCGCTCCGAGCGTTCTGAACGGAACCGAAACGCATCGGCACCACATCATGGGGAAACGGCTTACGCACGTTCCTGAATAGGCAGAGATCGGCCCGTCACAAGATCGGCCTCTTCTGCCGATCGGCACGCGGCCTGGCACCACATCACCGGCCGGGAGTACAGGCCTTGAGTTCGTTCGCGTTGTCGAGCCGGTTCAGCCAAGCGCCAAGTTGCATCCCCAGTTCCCGCCCTGACAGGACCAACGCCTTGACGCCGCCTTGAGCATCGGCCGTTGCCGCAGGACTCTCGATGCTGACAGGAAGCGCGGCGATCTGACGGCGTTTCGCGTCGATCAGGCTGACCTGCGCTTGCAGGAGCCCGTTGCTTGTTTTCGGTGACACGAAGACATGCGAAAACTCCTGGAGCTCAACACGCAGCAGGCAATCGGTGGCCACCCCGCCATTGACGCTGACCACTCCCAGCTGCTGCCGTAGTTGCTGCCCAAGAAGTGTTGCCGGAGTCCCCGCCCAGCGGCTGCTCGCATATTGGTGCCGTTTGAGAGCATCGTCATAGTCCATCCGGTAGTCAATGGCGGACGTATCGAGCCAAGGGGCGGCTCGTACTTCAACCGCCAGGCGTCCGGCGGTCTTCGCCACGCCGCTTTGTCCAGCCAGACGCTCGGCCTGTCCAAAGTCGTAAACACTCAACGGCGCCACATCGCGGGAAATCCCCGCACAACCGCCGAGAAGCAGCACCAACACGCTCAGAACGTTCTTCATGGCATATCCCTGGTCGGCACAGGCACAACGAACCCCGTCTCGCCCGGTCCCGGCGGAACGGTCTGGCGCCCGAAAATCAGGCTTTGCGGCGAATCCTCGAGCATTCGAAGCACCCGGTTCAATTGCAGCGATGTTGAAGCAAGCTCCGTGGTCAGTTCGTTCAGACGCGGCGGAAGCGAACCAATCCCGCCGGAGCTGCCATCACTCAGGAGCGTATCCAGTTTTTCACTCGCCGTATTCAAGCGCGCGACCAGACCACGCGCTTCGGAAAAGAACGGCGCGGCCTGAGCCACGGTCTGCTCGGTATGCGCCAGAACAGATTCCATCCGGCGCGTGTTTTCCGGACTCAGCAACTTTTGCAGGCGGTCGGAAGTCTCGCGAGCGTTCTGCGAACTGGCTTCCAGATTGACAAGCGTCCGCGTGATCGTCTGACGGTTTTCCGCACGCAAGAGATCGTTCATGCCGGCGAGCAATTCGCGGGTCTGGCGCAAGACATCTCCGCCCACATCGGTCAACTCCTGAATCAGCGAGTCCTGCATGGCAATGCGCGCCGGGCCGGAACTGCCGGCTTCCAGGGGGCGTTCATCCTTGCCGTCATCCTCAAGCAGCACGTGCGCAATGCCCGTCACCCCCTGAAACCCCAACTTGGCCACGGTTCCGCGCGTGATAGGAATGTCCTTGCGCACGGTAATTCCGATCAGTGTTGACCGGGCATCACGTGGATCAAGAAGGATCGACTCCACCTTGCCGACCCGAATGCCTCGATATCGGACCTGCGCCTGCGGGTTCAAGCCGGTGACATTACGCCGGGTCTCCACGATATAGCTGTTGCTCTCTTCCTGCCTTCCGCTGAACCACCACAGGGCGCCAATGGCAGCCACCCCGAGTGTCAGCAGAAACAATCCGGCGATCAGTGCGTGCGAACGATTTTCCATGAGTAATCCGAATCCCAGTTCCTCTAGTTCCGTGCGCGCATGGCCGCCCGGATGTGCTCCGAGCAAAAGAAACTCTGAACGAAGGGGTGAT
>Ga0316613_10002236_pt1 | contig 12490 bp, 7 predicted proteins | sample OWC_soil_day10_C_2_FD_207647 | JGI IMG/M metagenome (GOLD analysis project Ga0316613, IMG submission 207647) | Wetland soil microbial communities from Old Woman Creek delta, Ohio, United States - OWC_soil_day10_CT_b | ecosystem: Environmental > Terrestrial > Soil > Wetlands | place: USA: Ohio...
TAATGGCCCATTCCCCATGCTATGATATCTCATTTGATAAGCAATTTCTTCATTTTCAGTGGATACAGCAACGAATACACCAGGAGCAATACCATTTACGTATTCAACAACGCCATGTTTGTTTAGCATACCACCATCTTGTTTCAATCTTAGCAAGTCAGCTAAGCCTTTTACATCAGATACAACACCATGACCCCCGATTACATCTGGAACTAAACCTGTAGCATTGGACATAGCAGTCATTTCTACCATCGTTTTTGTACCATCTTTAAACGAGCAAAGCATCTTAGGACTCATTACCCTACGAGTTGCTTCTTCCAGAACAGTATCAGGGTTGCAGTCATAATCTAATTTATTATTTTTACCTTTACCCATTACTTTAACATCCATACCCATTGCTTTTGCAAAGCAGTATAGTTCCATAACAGCACCAGGTTCATCACCAGCAGAACCAGTATAAATAACCCCTTGCTGCGCTGCTAATTTTTTAAGGTAAGGTCCAATAACAACATCAGTTTCTACATTTAACATTACACAATGTTTACCATTTTTCATTGCATCTGTAGCTACTTTAGCACCAACATCAGGTACACCGGTTGCATCAATCGCGCATTCTATTAAGTTGACTTGTGAAATCAAATCCGCATTTACTGTAGCAACATATTTGCCAGCTTCTATCCATTTATTTGCATCAGCAAGTGTTTCAACAATTGCGATTTGATCATCTTTTATTCCAGCATAATTAAATGCATGTACTGCATTTTCAATATTGATATCAGATACGATGGCTGGCATAATACCTTGCATCAATGCCATTTGTGTTACCATACCTCTCCCCATCTGCCCTGCACCAACGATACCAGTACGGATAATTTTGCCTTCTTGTTGGCGTTTGATCAATTTTTGGTTCATGTTTAACATATAAATCACTCCTATTGTTTATTTTTATTTAAAATATTTCTATAGAACTGCCTTTAACTAAATCTTTCGATGTAAATTCATCGCCTTCTAACATAATGCACCCTGGTCTTTCAGGTTCATTACCACCTTTAAAAGACAAAGTACAATGGCCAAGTTCTTTTAAAGTATGCAATGCTTCGTCACCAATCGCTGTAATGGTAAATACCTTGTCACAAAGAATCAATGTATCTGAAACTTTGATATCAGCTAAAATTGGAGATACTTTATGCAAAACTGAAATTTCAGCCAACTCTGGCGGTGCTGTTTCATTAAAGATGATGATAAAATTTAAGTCCTTATCATTTAATAATGCGATTACTTCTGAACCCCACCCAGTAATTTCAGCATTATATTTCATTGAATCGCCTCCTTTGATAAATTTTTAATCATTTTATATGAAAAACTTACACTTGCTTTAAAAACACCTATAAGTCTTTTCGCCTCACTAATTTTCTATTGAATTCAAGCGTGTATCCAAAGCATCAATTGCCTGAATATGTGCTTTATAAATCTTTTGTTTCTTTTCTGGTAAAGCCATATATTCTATTTTTAGATCATAAATGCTTTTCCCAACAATATCTTTAAGTTCTTTAAACCCATTAAAGATTGTGAACCCTTCCATAATTTCACCACCGGTAATTTCCCCTTGATTATCACAAGCAATGACCACAATATTACCAGGGCTCAATTTTGACTTTCTACTGCCGATACCAACATTTCCAAGTTTATGCAACCTTTGCACAGCTTTTTTATATTGCTTGACTTGAAGATATGTCCCACCAGCTTGAATTCCCATAAAAACCAACAGCACTATAATCAATGTTGTAAAATCCATATAAGATCCCTCCTTTACATTTCTAATAATGCTTTCGCACAATCAACATCGGTAATTAGAATATTTAAGAAATTTCCTTTTATCGCACCATATACAGCCTCTGCTTTTTCTGAACCACCAGCGATTCCAATCCTTCGTGGCACTTTCTTTAATTGAGCAATTGGCATCCCTGCAACCCGTTCATTGAATCCTCTGAATTTTTCAACATTTCCAGATCTATCGAAAAATTGTAACGATATATCGCCAACAGCCCCTGACTGAAGAAACTCTTCTAATATACTTTCATCTACATAACCAGTTTGCATCAAAGTTGAACCTGCTCTGTCCGGTATGCCAATTCCCATAATAACTGTATTTATTTTTCTAAATATTTTGAAAATACTTTTCACTGAATTTTCCTTCATAAATCCATTTAACACATCAGCATTGGAGAATACTGCCGGGGCAAAAAACTGTATACACTCGCCACCAAACATTTTAGCCAATTCCATCGCAATATAATTCGAATGAATATCTGCTCTACTTTCACCAATACCACCAACAATTGGCACAAAAGTACATTTGATTGGCTCTTCAATAACCTCTTGCATTCTCGTAAGATTTTGTAAAGTCATCCCCATTGTGACGCCAACATACTCACCATCTTCTAATGATTTTTCTAAAAAACCAATAGACTCTTCAACTAGTTTACTGCTTGTCCGCTCATGCCCCGTTGCAATTGGACTCGAATCAGCAACGATCACTTCCTTTAAATTGAATTTCTTTTCTAAATCGCGCTCTATTTTTCCAAATGTAACACCATAAGGACTTTTAATTTCAATTTTCACAATGCCTTGTTCTTTTCCCATTTTTATCATACGAGAAACAGATGGTCTTGATATTCCGAGTGAATGACAAATCTCTTGTTGACTTAAACCATCTTCATAATATAAGCTACAACATTTAAATATCATTCTTGTATCATCAATAATTTTTTTCATTGAAAAACCTCCGATACAGAGTAAGTAAATCACTTGATTTATATTTAGTATTATATCGACATATTATTATGTTTTCAATATCTTTGATGTAGAACATATGCAAAAGTAAAATGTGCTTATTTTCACTTTTTACATATATTCTATGTCATTTATTTCGTAATAACAGGATTGCTTTCACACCAATAAAAAAGAACGATTCATATGAAATAAAACATACGAATCGTCCTCTTTTACTTTATAAAATTACGTATTGCATTACTAAGTTTTCGCCATTCGTGATGATCTTGTCTATTCTTAAACTCTTATCTTACTTTTGACCATAATAAGCATTTTTACCATGCTTTCTTAAATAATGCTTATCTAAAAGTACTTGCTGCATCTGATGGGTAACTCCATTATTTAAGAGCTTAGAATGCAAGGCCATAAAGGCAACTTCTTCTAACACTACAGCATTATGTACGGCATTGAATGCATCTTTGCCCCAAGAGAAAGGACCATGTGAATGTACCAAAACACTAGGAATATCTTTAAAATTTTTATCTTTAAATGTTTCAATAATAACCTTGCCGGTTTCTTTTTCATATTCGCCATTAATTTCCGCGTCCGTCATGGGACGAGTACAAGGGATATTGCCATAAAAATAATCTGCATGTGTTGTTCCTAGTGCAGGAATATCAAGACTCGCTTGCGCCCATACCGTCGCATAACGAGAATGTGTATGCACAATTCCACCAATATCTGTACTGGCCTTATATAGTTCAAGATGCGTTGCAGTATCGGATGAGGGTTTTAGTTTTCCTTCCACTACATTCCCGTCAAGGTCTACGACTACCATATCACTTGCTTTCATCTCGCTATATTCTACCCCAGATGGTTTGATAACAACCAGCTTAGCCTCATGATCAATTGCAGAAACATTGCCCCAAGTAAAGGTAATCAACTTATATTGCGGTAACATCATATTGGCTTGGTACACGGCTTCTTTTAACTCTTCTAACATGATTTATCCCCCTGCTATCAATTTGTGGCAACAGAAGAACTCTGCTGCCACAAATATTTTTAATAAATTATTTTAATTTCCAAGCAATATCGGCAAGCAACAAGTCTTGCTTGAAACGATGAAGATCAATATCCTCTGCTATGTGAACAAACTCAATGTCCATCATATTCGCCCAATCTCTAAGTTCGTTTGCAGTAAGACTAAAGCTAATGACACTATGATGTGCGCCTCCAGCAGTGATCCAAGCTTCAGCTGAAGTTTCAAGATTCGGAAGCGGCTTCCACATTACCCGTGCCACTGGCAGATTTGGCATTTCCATAATTGGTTTCACTGCCAATACATCATTTACGATCAAACGTAATCTTCCGCCCATATCAATTAATGAGGCACAAATCGCTTTCCCACTTGCCCCTTCAAAGACCAATCTTGCAGGATCATCTTTACCACCAATACCAAGTGGATGAACTTCTATCCTTGGTTTTGTCGCAGCAACTGTAGGACATATTTCAAGCATATGCGAACCTAAAATCAAACTTTCTTCGCCAGCAAAATGGTATGTATAATCTTCCATCAGTGAGGTACCACCCTCAAGCCCCTGCGCCATTGTTTTCATTATACTGGTCATAGCAGCTACCTTCCAGTCACCTTCAGGGCCAAAGCCATAGCCTTTTTCCATTAATCTTTGCGATGCAAGCCCTGGAAGCTGTTTCATGCCATTTAAATCTTCAAAGGTATTGACAAAAGCATCGAAGCCGCCTTTCTTCAAGAACGTTTCCATCCCAATTTCAAGTCTTGCCTGATAGCGCATAGATTCAATATTATCAGTTTTTATTGTATATGCTTGTTCATATTCTTTTACTATAGCATCAATCTCAGCTTCGCTGACAGCATCAATATATGCTAATAAATCACCAACTGGATAGGTATTCACTGACCAGCCAAGTTTGATCTGTGCTTCTACTTTGTCACCTTCTGTTACCGCAACATCCCGCATATTATCACCAAAACGGGCAACTTTTAACTTTTTACTCGTCATGACACCGATTGCACTACGCATCCATAAACCAATTTTTTCTTTTATATGTTTGTCTTCCCAATATCCCACAATAACTTTACGTGGTAAGCGCATTCTCGTACCGATGAAGCCATGTTCACGATCTCCATGGGCAGCTTGGTTCAGATTCATAAAGTCCATATCAATCTCTTCATTAGGAATTTCACGATTGAATTGCGTGTGTAGATGCAAATAAGGTTTTTGCAATTTACTTAAACCGCGAATCCACATCTTTGATGGAGAAAAGGTATGCATCCAAGTAATAATACCAGCACAATTTTTATCATAATTTGCTTCTTCCATAATATTTTCAATTGCGTCTGAATTTGTTGCCACAATTTTAAAAGTAATTTCTACGGGAAGCTCTTGGGCTTGATTTAACTTTTCAACCATAATTTTAGAATGCTCTGCAACTTTTTTCAGTGTTTCTTCACCATAAAGATGCTGACTACCTGTAATAAACCAAAATTGACTTTTTTTCAAATCTTTCATCATAAAACCCCCTACTTATTTTAACTTTTGTTTATAAAATGCTGAAAACGTTCTTACTTTCAAGACTATTTTATTTAGTAGCTTCTTTTTTAATTGCTTTTAGGCGTTTCATCACATCATTTTCCCCTCGCCCAAAATAATCATGAAGCCTATCATATTCTGCATAAAGTCGGTCATACACTGCAACATGCTGCGGAATTGGTTGATAAACAATATCTTTCAAATTCCCCATTTTTTTCGTTGCATTAAAAATATCATCATAACCGCCTTCTGCTTTGCCCGCAGCAACAGCTGCAAAGATTGCCGAGCCAAGTGCTGGCCCCTGCGTAGATCCAGCAATTTTCACTGGAATATTGCAAATATCTGCATAAATTTGCATTGCCATCGGATTCTTCTGTGAGATTCCACCCGATGCATAGAACTCGTCTACTGGTACGCCACTATTACGGAATGTTTCAATGATTTTTCTCGTACCATACGCTGTAGCTTCAATCAATGCACGATAAATTTCTTCTGGTTTGGATTGTAAGGTAAGTCCTATAATCATACCGGTTAAATCAACATCAACCAAAACAGATCGATTGCCATTCCACCAGTCAAGCGCTACCAGCCCACTCTCACCAACCGCTAGCTTACTCGCTTTTTCTGTAAGGTATTGATGTGCACTGATATTTTTCTGTTTTGCAGCTTCACTATAGCTTGCTGGTAAACAATTGTTTACAAACCAAGCAAAATGATCGCCGACACAAGATTGTCCAGCTTCATAGCCATAGAAACCAGGTAAAACACCATCTTCTACAACGCCGCACATGCCAGGAACAATTTTTTCTTGATCACCAAGTAAAATATGGCAAGTCGAAGTCCCCATGATTCCAAGTAATTTGGCCGTACGATCAATTTTCACCGCTGGAATTGTTACATGTGCATCTACATTTCCCACAGCTACTGCCGTTCCAACTTTAAGACCTGTAAGCTTCGCAGCTGCTTCTGTAATTGAGCCAGCTTTTTGTCCGAGTGGTGTGATCGGACAATTTAATTTATCTTCTACCACATTCTCTAATCTTGGATCCAAGGCTTTAAAGAATTCTTTCGATGGATATCCATCTGTTTTATGCCAAATTTCTTTGTAGCCAGCCGTACAAGAATTTCTCGTTTGCACACCACACAACTGCCAAATAACCCAATCAGCTGCTTCAATAAAGTAATCCATTTCTTCATAAACCTCAGGTGCTTCATCAAGAACCTGCCATAACTTCGGAATTGCCCATTCTGATGAAATCTTTCCACCATACCGAGCCAACCATTTTTCACCGCGTTCCTCTGCAATTCTATTGAGTTCATTTGCTTTATCCTGTGCAGCGTGATGTTTCCACAATTTTATATAAGCATGCGGATTAGAACTATATTTATCTAAAAAACATAATGGCGTACCATCTTTTAATACTGGAAGTACTGTACAAGCTGTAAAGTCAGTACCAACACCAATGATATCTTCTGGTGATACCCCGGTTAATTTAATCAGTTCTGGTATCGTATGAGCAAATACATCTAAATAATCTTGGGGATGTTGCAAGGCCCAATCAACACCTAACGGAGTTTCATCTGGCAAAGTTTTGTCCATTACTGCATGTGGATAGTCATACACACTGCTCATAATTTCTTCACCAGTATTTACCTCTACTAAAACTGCTCTGCCTGAGAGGGTCCCAAAGTCAACACCAATTGTATACTTCTTCATTCTAAGTCCTCCTAATCTAAATTTCTAAACCCCATAAAAATAATATGTGACTACAATTAATATTTTATTCTTATATTTGTCATACAACTTTTAATATTAATATAACAAAAAAAGAAAATATCCACTGGATTTCATGAATAATAAACAATATTTTTTCAATAATCAGATTTTTTTAAAATTGTATGATTTACTTACAACTTTTAAATAAGCAACAAAACTATTTAAAAGTTGTATAATCCATCTGACCTACTTATCATACAACTTTTTTTATAGCTCTTTGAAATACTCATCCCAACTCGCGCTTCATCACACGTATAAGTGAAATAATTTGCTACAAATAGTAAAACTAAACAATTATAATTTCTACTCTAACTTTTTAGAAAAAACCACTAACAAATTGATTAAAACTCGATCATTCACTCGTATAAGTTGTATGCAATATTAATAATTGTCATACAACTATTAATGTAAATATACACCATTTTTATTTATTTGGCAATAGGGTTGTGGAAAGATCTCGAACAGAATTTCTTATAACGAGGTCTGGTTTAAATTTTACATTCGCATCAAAATGTTCTTGATTGATCAAACGAATTAAATTGCTAGCAGCTACTTTGCCTAACTCTACTTTCGGATGGGAAAAAGTCGTTAAACCAACATTCGTACCAACACCCAAATCTGAATTATCAAAACTAATAATCGATATATCCTTCGGTACCTCTTTTTGATTATGTGCTAAGATATCGATTACCTTTAACGCAATTTGATCATTATAACAAATAAGAGCGCTGCAACCTTCTATACGATTCAATACCCGTTGTTCAAAACTTTCGGCAAAGGATAGTTTAATATCTTCGGTTGTATACCATACCACATTATCTTCATACAGTAAGATCGAATGCTTTTTCAACATTTTTGCACAACCCGCATAACGCAGATGCCCCTGAATATCATCAGATTTAAAAATGCCAGCAATTTTCGTATGATGCTTGTTTAGTAGATACTTTGCCGCTTCTTGCCCACAAGCATAGTCATCCATAGCTACATAAGGAAACGATACATCAGCGTAATAACCATTAATAAAAATGCAAGGGATACCATGTTTTTTTATTTGCCTAAACAAATCAGCATTTAAATTTGGTAAGCCACTTTTGGTAGGTTCAATAATGATTCCGTCGAGGCCATTATTGAGCATAGATGATAAAATTTTCATTTCATTTTCAATCTTGTTGTACGTAATAGATAGTTGCATAGTATAGCCATTTTGCGTTAATACAGTATCAATTCCTTTAATAATGCTAGGGAAAATATAATCATCCAAATAGGTCGTAATCACCCCTATATTCATTGTACGTGACTTTGGTACTGCCATTGTAGCTGCTATATATGTACCACTGCCTCTTTTACGCTCTAGTATCCCTTCATTTTCTAAAACACTTGTCGCCTGCCTAACCGTTTGCCTACTAATAGAAAATCTTTCTCCCAACTCATTTTCAGATTGCAATCTATCCCCTATACAAAGATCACCATTTGCAATTTGCGCTCTAATCCAATTCATTAGCGCTAAATATTTAGGCATATTTTCCTTTTTCATAATATAAAATAGTCCCTTCTCCAAACATAGATTACACCATACCGTAAAATCATAACTTTGTTAGCTATTAAAACTACACTTTTTTCAATAATCTCTATTATATATTTTAATAATCATATTAGCAAATAGAATCTAAAAAAAAAGACGGCATATTTGCCGTCCCATAAATTCAATTAATAAAACATCATTTATTCTTCAACTGTATCCGTTATTACTGTTTCATCTTTTTTGATAAGCTTTATGTTACGATATCGACTCATACCAGTACCAGCTGGAACAAGTTTACCGATAATAACATTTTCTTTAAGACCAAGAAGCGGATCAACTTTACCTTTGATTGCAGCATCCGTAAGAACACGCGTTGTTTCTTGGAAAGATGCAGCAGATAAGAAGGAATCCGTTGCAAGAGAAGCTTTTGTAATACCAAGTAAGATTGGTCTAGCCACAGAAGGTTCACCATTGGCTTCAATTGCTTTTGCATTTTCGGCTTCAAAGTTATTTACATCAATATACTCACCTGGTAAGAAGTCAGTATCACCAGATTCTTCAACCTTAACTTTGTGAAGCATCTGACGAACCATAACTTCAATATGTTTATCATTGATTTCAACACCTTGAGATTTGTATACTTTCTGAACTTCATATACAAGGTAACGTTGTGTAGCTTTTAAACCACAAACACGTAATATATCGTGTGGATTAATAGAACCTTCTGTAAGTCTATCACCAAGTTCAACAGTGGCACCATCTTTCACAATAACACGCGCACCATAAGGGATTTGGTAAATACGTTCTTCTCCTGTTTCAGGGAATACCGTAACCTTACGAAGACCTTTTGTTTCTTTTACCTCTATGCGACCTTCAACTTCCGTAATGATAGATTGACGTTTTGGTTTACGTGCTTCAAATAATTCTTCAACACGCGGAAGACCTTGCGTAATATCGTCGCCGGCAATACCGCCCGTATGGAATGTACGCATTGTAAGCTGTGTACCAGGTTCACCGATGGATTGTGCTGCGATAATACCAACAGCTTCCCCAACGTCAACTTGATGACCAGTTGCCAAATTACGACCATAACATTTAATACAAACCCCGAATGGAGATTTACATGTAAGTACGGAACGAATCACAACTTTTTCACGAACTTTAACAATTTCGTCAGCCAAATCTTCATCAACTTCCTGATTAATAGAAGCGATGACTTTGCCCGTTGCAGGATCAGCAATATCTTCAGCAAGAACACGACCAACGATACGATCTTTTAAGTGCTCAATGATCGCAGCGCCTTCTTTAATCGCCTGTACTTCAATACCACGAATATTGTTATTTCTAACCTTTACTTCACGAGCATCACTAGCTAAAATAGCTTCAATATACTCTTTCGTAAGCGGTACATTAGTCGGAACAATTTCCTCACCTGCGCTATTTTTAACAGCAACAGTAGTATTTTTACCAAGCATTTCACGGATCATTGATTTTTTAATAATCTCACGTACATGTTCTTCTGGTGCACCAAGGGTAATCGTTTCTGTTGCCGTTGCATTACTAATTGCCCCTTCATAACCAATCGAAGTACCACGTACAACAATTTCAGGAATACAATGCTGTCCAATCAATTGTAAATTTTCTTCATTAAGAATCGTTTCTACTTCAAGAAGAACTTCACCAGTTTTCGGATCTGTTACTTCATTAGCAAGTAGACGCCCTAACAATGAATCTTTTAACACTTCAATAGCCCCAGTTGTAGATTTCGCTAATTTCGCACGTTCACGAATTAAGTTAATTCCTACAATATCACAATCGTCTTCACGAACGATAACATCTTGAGCCACGTCAACAAGACGACGAGTTAAGTAACCAGAATCCGCTGTTCTAAGTGCAGTATCGGCCAAACCTTTACGAGCTCCATGTGTAGAAATAAAGTACTCTAATACTGTTAAGCCTTCACGGAAATTCGCTTTGATTGGTAAATCGATAATTTTACCGGATGGATCAGCCATCAGACCACGCATACCAGCTAACTGTCTCATTTGTTGGATATTACCACGAGCACCAGAGTTGGCCATCATACTTATTGGATTAAATTCACCAAAATTATTCATCATAGCTTTGGTTACATCCTCTGTTGCTTGTGTCCATAAATTAATAACTTTGTTATAACGTTCCTCGTCAGTGATCAGACCACGACGGAATTGTTTTTCAATGGAACTTACTTGTGCTTCTGTTGCTGCAAGAATTTCTTTCTTTTCTGGTGGAATGATGATATCAGAAATTGCAACAGTCATCCCCGCACGACAAGCGTACGAATAACCAAGTGTTTTCACTCTATCAACAACTTCAGCCGTTTTGGAACTACCAAATTTACGGTAACAGTTCGCAACTAATTTACCAAGATTTTTCTTATCCATTAGAATACCAAGGCACCATTCGTCATTTTCTTTATAATAATAACGAATTTCTTGTGGAAGACTTTCATTGAAAATCATTCTGCCTAAAGTTGTATTTACCATACCATAGCCGTCAATACGAACTTTGATTTGCGCTTGTAAGGATAATTCTTTATGTTGGTAAGCAAGTAATGCTTCATTGATACCAGTCATCACTTTACCTTCACCAAGAGCGCTTGGTCTTACAATTGTTAAATAATAAGCACCAAGTACCATATCTTGCGTAGGAACTGTTACTGGACGACCATCTTTGGTAGAAAGAATATTATGTGCCGACAGCATTAACACACGTGCTTCCGCTTGTGCTTCTGCCGATAGTGGTAAATGGATTGCCATTTGGTCACCATCAAAGTCGGCATTGTATGCTGTACAAACAAGTGGGTGCAATTTTAAAGCGCGTCCTTCTGTAAGTACTGGTTCGAAAGCTTGAATACCTAATCTATGAAGAGTTGGAGCACGATTTAAAAGTACTGGATGTTCTTTAATAACTTCTTCTAAAACATCCCATACTTCTGGACGAATTCTCTCAACCATACGTTTTGCACTTTTAATGTTATGTGCATGACCAGCATTCACTAGTTTTTTCATAACAAATGGTTTAAATAATTCAAGTGCCATTTCTTTTGGTAAACCGCATTGATGCAATTTAAGTTCAGGTCCTACTACGATAACCGAACGCCCAGAATAGTCAACGCGTTTACCAAGTAAATTTTGACGAAAACGACCTTGCTTACCTTTTAGCATATCGCTAAGAGATTTTAAAGGACGATTACCAGGGCCTGTTACAGGACGACCACGACGCCCATTATCAATTAAGGCATCAACAGCTTCTTGTAACATGCGTTTTTCATTGCGTACAATGATATCTGGCGCACCTAAGTCTAAAAGACGTTTTAAACGGTTATTTCGATTGATTACACGACGATACAAATCGTTTAAGTCAGAAGTCGCGAAGCGACCACCATCAAGTTGCACCATTGGACGTAATTCTGGTGGAATTACAGGTACAACATCCATGATCATCCATTCTGGTTTATTACCAGATTTACGGAATGCTTCTACTACTTCTAAGCGACGAATCGCACGGATCTTACGTTGACCACTTACTTCTTTTAACTCTTGACGTAAATCTCTTCCCATTGTTTCAAGGTCAAGTTCTTCAAGAAGTTTTTTGACAGATTCAGCACCCATACCAACTTTAAATGCTGCACCATATTTGTCACGATACTCCCTATATTCATTTTCAGTTAATAACTGTTTCTTCATAAGGGGAGTATCAGCTGGATCTAATACGATGTACGAAGCAAAGTATAATACTTTTTCTAAAGAACGTGGGGAAACATCTAAGATTAACCCCATACGACTCGGTATACCCTTGAAATACCAA
>Ga0316613_10002238_pt1 | contig 12485 bp, 1 predicted proteins | sample OWC_soil_day10_C_2_FD_207647 | JGI IMG/M metagenome (GOLD analysis project Ga0316613, IMG submission 207647) | Wetland soil microbial communities from Old Woman Creek delta, Ohio, United States - OWC_soil_day10_CT_b | ecosystem: Environmental > Terrestrial > Soil > Wetlands | place: USA: Ohio...
ATCGCCAACCTCGACGCCAGCACCGCGGAGGAGTTCATCCGCACGGTGAACACGCTGCACGGCCACGTGACGATCCTGTTCATAACGCACGCGCTGCCGCGCAGCCTGCAGGTCGACCAGGTCGTTCGTCTGGGACCCAAGCCGGAAGTGCTGACCGCGGTTCCGCCCAACCGCGAACAGGCGAAGTCACGCACGATCACCGATTCCATCGAGCCACCGCACTCGGAAAGTTCAAATTGAGCGCCGCTACCGAAGCCGCAGAGGCTGACTTGCCGTCCGCGCCGTCGCGCCTCGGCAACGCACTTGATTTCATCGAACGCATGCCACCAGCGAGGGCGCCGCGCATCGTGCTGTGGACCGTGTGCGGGCTCTTCGCATTCATGCTGGTTTGGTCGCTGGTGGCGCAGCTCGACATCGTCGCCGTGGCCGAGGGACGTCTCGTACCCGCGACCTACTCCAAGATCGTCCAGCCGTCGGAAAGCGGCGTCGTCCGCGAGATCCTTGTCAAGGACGGCGACGCCGTGACAGCCGGCCAGGTGCTGGTACGGCTCGACCCGACGATTGCCGGCGCCGACAGCCGGAGCCTCGCAGGCGATATCGCGATGCGTCGCCTCACCCTGCGTCGCATCGACGCCGAGCTTGCCGGCCGGCCAATCGATGTGACGCCAGGCGATGACACCGCCCTCTTCCTGCAGGTGCAGGCGCAGGGGAACGCGCGGCGCCAGGCCTACCTCGACTCACTAGCGCAGGAGAACGCGCAGCGCGACCGCATCAGCGCCGAACTGCGCGCCGCCAACGAAGCGCTGAACAAGCTCGCGGCCACGGCCCCCCTCGTGCAGCAACAGGCCGATGCCTACGAGAAGCTCGTCAAGGAAGGCTTCTTCAGCCCGCTCGCCGTGCAGGACAAGCGCCGCGAAGCGATCAACCTGCAGCAGGATCTGAAGAGCCAGCAGGCCACCGTGGCCGGCCTCGCAGCGCAACTCGCCGCGCAGGACAAGCGCATCGCCAACCTCACCAGCCAGTACCGCAGCCAGTTGCAGAACGAGCGCGTCGAAGCGCAGGGACAACTGGCGCGGCTGGATCAGGAAGCCGCCAAGCAGGGCTACCGCGAAGCGATGCTCGAGCTGAAGGCGCCGCAGGCCGGCATCGTCAAGGACCTGGCAACTACCACCGTCGGCGCCGTCGTCGCCCCTGGCACCGTGCTGCTTACTGTAGTGCCGAAGGACGAACCGCTGATGGCCGAAGTGCGCATCCGCCACGACGACATCGGCTTCGTCGAAGCCGGCCAGCGCGTGAAGCTCAAGCTCGCCGCCTACCCGTTCCAGAAGTACGGAATGCTCGAAGGCACCGTGCGCACGATCGCGCCGGACGTGAGCAACGCCACCACGCAGGACCCGAAGTCGCCCGGCCCCGCCGACCTTGGCTTCAAGGCCGTGGTGGCACTCGACACGCAACAGCTGCAGTCACGCGGACAGCCGTTTGTGCTGAACCCCGGCATGCAGGTGGTGGCGGAGATCCGCCAGGGCGAGAGAACAGTGATGGAGTACCTGCTGAGTCCGGTGGCGGTGACGGTGATGCAGGCGGGGCGGGAACGTTAATCGAGGCAAAAGGAAACGCCAACGCCGCTGACATTCGTTTAGCCAGACGGCCCAGAGCAACGTTGTACTTGATAGCAATTGGCAAGGAGGCAAGCAAATGCCGACGACTGAAGAGCTGTTTGACTATGCCCGTCTGGCCGACGCTGCTTACATCGATCTCAGCAAGGTCTTGTATTGGGACCCGGCCGCCGTCGCCGCTGCCGCAGTCAGCCAGGAGCGCCTGCCTCTCAAGCTGGCAGAAGACACCTTCACTCTAAGCGGCTGGCAGGTTGTCGCATATGACGATCTCGACAACAAGACAACTGGGTTTGCGTCAACGCTGTTCAAAGGCCCCGGCGAAGAGTACGTCCTCGGGATCCGCGGGACGGAAAGTGGTTTGGGGAGCTGGGAGGATCTCTTTAAGGCCGATCTCAAGGAAATAGGCTTCCTCGGCCTTGCCTTGTCGCAAGCGGTTTCAATGGTCAACTTTGTACTGAGGCTGACCTCAAGCGGCACCAACATCCTGCAACTCGACCTGAAGTACAGCACCGCCGACACACCTCCAGCCGCGGCAAATCATATCGGAACAAAAAACGCCTGGCTCTGGTTGGAACCTCGAGCGACCGGCGCAACGGGGCTCAACGCAATTCCGGCCAACACGCAGATTGACGTCACCGGCCATTCGCTCGGCGGCCATCTTGCTGGCCTGGCAACTCGACTCTTCCCGAACCTGTTCGATCAGGCGGTTCTCTTCAACGCTCCGGGCTTCGACCCACCTACGGCCACTTGGGTTAAGACCGCCCTCAATGTCACGCCACTCGGAGCGATCTTTTCGCAGCAAGTGCTGCCCCCCGTGCAAGCGCTGACCGATGAAGCGATGGACATGTTCAGGGCGTGGATACCAAGTGTCGGCACAAGCTTCGGCAACATCGCATCCTTTGTGTCCGAAGACATTGCTAAAGACAACGATGCGGATGTCATCTCGGGGCTGTTTACCGGCCCTCGCTTTGGGCCTGATAGCACGATCGCCGTGGAAATGAACAGCCACGGCATGGGGCAGATCGTCGACAGCCTCGCGTTACAGCAGCTGCTGGCGCGAGTGGATTCACTGCTGCAAATCCCACAGATCGCCCAACTCACTTCCGAGGGAGTCTTTCGAGACGGCAGCCCCTCCGACAACGCCGCTCTCGAGCGAATACTGGTTGCGCTCGAACGTCAGTTGCTGCAGCCAGACGCGCCGAATAACCTGCCCATCGTTGAAGCAGGTGGATTGTTCAATATCTCGAGCGGTGATTTCGCGAACCGGACTGCCTGGTACAACCGCTGGAGGCCGCTGCAGGATGCTCTCAACGGGACGTCGCTCCCCTACTTAGTACCACTCCAGGGACAGCTTGAGACCTGGTCGATCACGGCCTCGTCCGACATGGGGTCGGCAGCCAAGGAAGACTTCAGCGACTTCATTGCGCTCAAGACCCTTTCGCCGTTCTCACTGCGGCCGGAGCCCACCGCCGCTGCGGCGGCGGCGCTGGAAACCGTTTGGACCACGATTCACAACGCAGACTACGCCGCATGGACAGCCGACAAAGATGCCGGCACTCATGCCAATTTTTCACCGGAGTGGTACACCGATCGCGCGGACATGCTCAGGTGGATGCTGGTCGCCAACGACCGCAACATCGACTATCCGTCAAATAACAACCGGATAACGGGCCAGCCCATCGGTGTGCCAATTCGCTACGACGACAAGGCCCTCAACACAACCTTCACCGTCAGCGTTCAACCGCTTTCCGACTCCGCGCTGGGCGTGCGCCGGGTAATTTTCGGCGTCGACGGGAATACAAGCCTGCAGACGCTAACGGGTGCCGACGCCAACGACAGGATTTACGGAGGCAACCGCGCAGATGCGCTGATCGGGAACGCGGGCCGTGATTATCTCGAGGGCCGGACTGGAATTGACGACCTGCAAGGCGGCTCGGGAAACGACAAGCTCATCGGTGGCGCAGACAGCGACTTGATGAAGGGCGGAGCCGACGACGACGTCCTGAACGGCGGCCAAGGTAATGACAGCTACTTTCTCTACACCTCCGAGAGCGGCGTTGACACGATTCTCGACAGTGATAACAAGGGACGGCTGCATGTCGATGGCATCGAAATACTCGGATTCAACGCGATAACGTCGGGACTCTACGAGTCCACGGGCGGAGCACTCTTTCGGCTCGCCGTGACGGATGCAGGAAACGGCAAGAAGAACGCGACGCTCTTTCGCAAGAGCGACGGCAGACTGCTGGCGAACATTGTCGGGGTGGCGGGCCCCTCAGTACTCGGCTATACGCTCCAGGCACCGACACCTGCCTCTTACGACGTCCAGTTCATCCGAACCAACGAGCCGGACCGGATTCGGATCTGGTGGCTGCAGGACTACCGGGATCCGCTCTACACGTACAAAGTCATCGTTCCGCCACCGGATTCTCGAAGCGCGTTTGTCGACGCGGGCAGTTCAAATGACTATGTGACTGCGGGAACGTTTCTGCGGACCGAGATTCGCGGTGGCGCCGGAAGCGACTTCCTGCATGCGTTTCGTCAATCCGATGCCGTGGTGAATTCCATGACGGTCACCACTCTTGTCGGCGGTGATGGTTCGGACATGCTTGAAGGGGGAGTCGGGACGCTTACGATGGACGCAGGCAACGGCAATGACTACGTCTCGAACGCCCGCCATCGGAGTCCCTATTTCTTCATTGCCGGACTGGACGCCCAAGGCGGTTTGCACCGGTTTGCCGGTGGTCAGGACGGCTACCCACAGCTCATTCCCGACGCCGGAAGCGCAATTGAGATGCGCCCGATCCAGTTTCAGGGAATGTCACAGGGGTACGACCCCGCCTATAGCAAGACCTTCTTCTACAAGAGTTTTTTCAAGCCGGGCACCTACACATCGGCCGGGCTGAACCACGGCGACGGCAGTCCCAACTACTACGTTTCTGCGTTCTGGGGCAGCGGTGACGTCTTCTACTCGTTCACCGGGACGACGAACGCGACTGACCCGAACCGAGTCGTCAACTACACGTTCTTTGAAGATCCTTCCGACCCTCGCAATACACGGATGGACGTCAAGCTGTTGTCCGGCAGGGTGGTTCATGGAGTGATCTTCTGGAACTACGGATACCAGGGAACCGCGGCGGAAATTGACGCGCAGATGGCTGACGCGAAACTGGACGGCACAGGAAACGAAAACGGTTTCGCATACGTAAGTCTTGGCGCTGGCAGCGACATCTTCGAAGGTGGCGCGGGCAAGGACGTCGTCGACGGCGGTATAGACAACGATTTCATGGATGGCGCCGGCGGCGAAGACATCCTCGACGGCGGGGCCGGCGACGACGTGATCGCAGGCGGTCGGTACACCGACGTGCTCTACGGTGGTGCGGACAACGACAAGCTCTTTGGCGGAGGAGAGGCTGATCGGCTGTACGGAGGTGACGGAAATGACCTCATGTACGGCGAGTACGACTTCGGGTCCGGTGAACCGGGAGGCGACGACTGGCTGGACGGTGGCGATGGCTGGGATCAGCTGGTGGGCGGCGAAGGTGCGGACACGCTGCTTGGAGGCAGCGGCAACGACATCCTGATGTCCGAAGGTAAGGATGCCGAGCTCGACGGCGGTGACGGCGACGATCTGTACGTCATTCGGGACAACCTGACGACGCAGTGCGAGTTCATCGGCAATCTCGAGCTGGATTCGACAAACGTCATCGAACTGAATGGCAACGGGCGCGATGCGCTGGTGACGAATTTCTTCAGGGCGGACCTGCCGGAAAACGTCGAAGACCTGACGCTTGAATCGCTCGGTATCCAGGGCGGAACCATTACGGGTTCGGACTGGGACCGCTGGGGCGGCGATACGCGCGCTAAGTACACCGGCAATTCCGCCGACAACACCATCGATGCAGTATCCGTCGGTAATAACTCATTTGTTGAGTTCTTCCTCGACGGAGTTGTCATCGATGGCGCCGGCGGGGCCGATCGGATGAAAGGCGGGAGGGCCAACGAAACCTACGTTGTCGACAACGCAGGCGACATTGTTGACGAGACCGGCGGCTCTTTCTCGACCAAGGACCGAGTCAAATCGACTGTTTCCTGGACGCTCGGCTCGAACCTGGAGGATCTGGAACTGGTCGGCACGGATCCTGTTCAAGGATCTGGCAATGCACTGGACAACATTCTTCAGTCCTTTGAGAACAGCGCTGCCAATGATCTGCAGGGTGGCCTTGGAAATGACACCTACATCATCGGCCTGAATGATGTCGTGCGGGAGAACCCGTCAAGTGGCAACGACACGGTCGTGATTGCAGACACTCTGGGCGCCACCGGCGTCACGGTGCGCGTGAGCGACTACGCGAATGTCGAAAACCTCCATGCCCGCACCGGCGGTGTCACCACGGTGCTTGGCGATGCAGGCGCCAACGTCCTGATTGGGTCGAACGGGCTGGTCGATGGCGGTGCGGGTGACGACATCATCTCCGACCTCGACTTCAGCGTTTACAACACGCGTGGAGTGAAGCTCGGCTTCGACCTCCTCGAACTTCCCATGGCGCGCGCAACGCTGCTCGGCGGGCTGGGCAACGATACCCTGACGTCCGTCTCCGGGTTCTCGGTGCTCGATGGAGGTGCCGGCAACGATGTCATGGGTGCGGGCTCGTACGCTGTTAATACGACCTACGTGTTTGGCGTCGGCTACGGCGCTGATCGGATCAACGACTCTTCCGGTGTGCGCCAGACCTCGCAAGACCCTGCCGAGGTCACGTTGGACAAGATCCAGGTGACGACCGCGACCGATGCACGCCAGCTGCGGTTCGCCAGGACTGGCAACGATCTGGTGGTGTCCATCTTCGGCACCACGGATACGTTGACGGTGACAGGCTTTTGGAATACGGACGGCACGGTCCGCTCCACGGTGGACACGATCGAGTTGCCCGGCGGCGGTTTGCTGACCCGCGAGTCGATCCTGACTGGTTTGCTCGGAAGCTCGCGCGTTACGGCAACAGCCGGAGACGACCTGCTCATCGGGTCCGCCGCAGCTTCAACCCTGGCCGGAGGCAACGGGCGAGATCACCTCATCGGCGCGGGACAAGCCGATACATTGCGCGGCGACGCGGGTAACGACTACCTGAGCGGCGGTGCCGGTAATGACACTCTCGATGGTGGAACTGGCGATGACATCCTTCGGGGCGGCCAGGGCGATGACATCTACATCGTGGATAGCGCCGGCGACCGGATAGTCGGGGAAGAGGACAGCATCATCGATCCACAGGCAGGTATCGACACCGTGCGCGCGTCGGCCTCCTATCAGATCAGCATGCCCATCGAAAACCTCGAGCTCACCGGCACCGCGAACATCGATGCAACGGGCAACGGGTACGCCAATCGGCTGCGAGGCAACAGTGGCGCCAATCGCCTTGACGGGTTCTGGGGTGCGGACGACATGGCCGGCGGCGCCGGCAACGACACCTACGTGGTCGACAATTTCGGCGATCTGGTGACCGAGCTTGCCAACGAGGGCACGGACACAGTCGAGGTGTCCGAGACCTACTTCACCAATTCGAACTTCTATGCGTTGGGCTCGAATGTCGAGAACCTGATTTTGACATCGAACAACGGCGTAAACGGCCTCGGCAATGCTCTTGCCAACAACCTGCGCGGCAACGCGGGGGACAACCGGCTTGAGGGCTACGCTGGTCTTGATGTCTTCGAGGGTGGCGAAGGCAATGACACTCTCGTGTCCCTTGGGCAGGGATCACGCTTTGTCTTCAACCGCGGCGACGGGCATGACGTCATCATCAACCAGACCAGTGCGACCTTGGCGTTGGGGACGCTCGAACTCGGCGCGGGTATCGCATCTAGCGACCTCCTGTTCCAACGGGGCGGCACAGATCCAGGCGTAGGCGCGGATGATCTCGTCATCCAGATTGCGAACAGTTCCGACTCGATCGTCGTCAAGAACCACTTCACCTCCCAGTCTGGCGTGCGGACCGGCGGCTTGTCGACACTCTCGATTTTCGGCGGCGGACTTTTGACGCGCGCAGATCTGGATGCGCTGGCGGTGACGTCGGCGATCGGCGGTGGCGGGTCGCCGGGGAGTCCACCGAGCATCCAGAACGTCATCACGGGCACGGCGGGCGCTGACTCGCTCAGTGGAACGACTTCGAACGACTACTTCGACGCGCTGGACGGCGACGATTTCGTGTCGGGCCAGAGCGGGGACGACTCGATCTATGGCGGCAACGGCAACGACTCGCTCAACGGTGAGGACGGCCGTGACTGGATCAACGGCGGCGCCGGCAATGACTTCCTCCGTGGGGGCAGCGGCTTCAACACTGTCTACGGAGGCGCCGGCGATGACTGGTATTTCGTGGACAGCATCACTGACTATCTTTTCGAGTCTGTCAACGAAGGATCGGACGGTGTCCAGGCGACTGTCAGCTGGGCGCTGGCGCCGAATTTCGAGAGGCTGTCGTTCACCGGTTCGGCTCCGTTGCAAGGGATTGGCAATGATCTCAATAATTCGATCAGCGGCAATGCGGGCGGCAACAATCTGTCCGGCGGCGCGGGTGATGACTACATCGCCGGCGGCGGAGGCAACGACACGATCCTCGGCGGCACTGGGTCCGATTCGCTGCGGGGCGAGGCCGGCAATGACACGATCGACAGCGGTTCGCGCGGCGCATCGCTGCCCGATTTACTTGACGGCGGCACGGGCGACGATCTACTGATCTCGGACGGCAGCGGCGCCAATTTCGCATTCTTGCGCGGCGACGGCATTGACATCATCGACAACCACGCAGCGACAGGAGCCGCCTCCGGTCTAATTTCGTTCTACAGCTCCGGAATCAATCCGAGCGACGTCCTGCTTTGGCGCGGCACTGGCGCGAATGTCAACGACCTAATCATCTCCCTCAAGACCACCTTGCAGACGATCACGGTCCGAAACCATTTCCTGACGACTGCGGGCAATCGTGCGGACGGTCTGTCCGGAATCAGTTTCTCGGACAACACGTTCTGGATGCGCTCGACGATCGATGCCAACACCATTAGCAACGGCCCCGTGCCAACGGAGGGCAACGACACCCTGGAGGGCACAAACGGAAACGACAGCATCAACGCGCTGGGAGGTGACGACACCGTCTATGGCTATGACGGCGATGACGGCCTGCAGGGCGGCTCGGGTAACGACACGCTTTACGGCGATGCCGGCAATGACGCCCTCGACGGAGGTGCGGGCAACGACACCCTATTCAGTGGGGGAGGCAACAACATCTTGTCGGGCGGCCCCGGCAACGACACTTACTGGGTGAACTCGACGGCCGACCTGGTCATCGAAGCGGCGGCTGAAGGAACCGACATCGTGAAGAGCGCTGTCACCTACATGCTCAGCGCAAATGTCGAGAATCTCTTGCTGACCGGAACGTCGTCGATCAATGGCACCGGCAACACGCTGTCGAATGCACTGACCGGCAACAGCGGCGCTAATCGCCTGGACGGGAGCATCGGTGGGGACACGATGGCAGGCGGCGCCGGCGACGATGTTTATGTCGTCGATGACACGGCCGACATCATTACCGAGGGCGCAAGCGCAGGCAACGACCACATCGAGGCGTCGGTCAGCTATACCTTGAGCGCCAATGTCGAGAGTCTGACTTTGACCGGGGCAGCGGCCATCAACGCGACCGGTAACTCGCTTAACAACGCTCTTACCGGCAACGTGGGCGCGAACCGTCTCGACGGCGGCGCAGGTGCGGACACCATGGTCGGCGAGGCCGGCGATGACCTTTACGTGGTTGACAGCTCGAGCGACATCGTTACCGAGCTCGCCAGCCAAGGCACCGATACCGTGCAATCGTCGATTGCCTACACGCTGGGCGCGAACGTCGAGAATCTTGAGCTGACCGGGACGGCGGCGATCAACGGTAACGGCAATACACTGAACAACGCGCTGTTTGGCAACAATGCCGCCAACCGACTCGACGGCGGCGCGGGCGTGGATGCGATGACCGGCGGTGGTGGCAACGACACCTACGTCGTCGACAACGCCGGCGATCTGGTGGTCGAAGCCGCCGGCGGCGGAATCGACACAGTCGAAGCCAGCATCACTCACACACTCGGCCTCGAAGTCGAGAATCTCGTGCTCACCGGGACATCGGCCATCGATGGGACCGGCAATATCCTTGCAAACGTCCTCACCGGAAATACTGCCGTCAATGTCCTGATCGGCGGAGCTGGAGACGACACAATCAATGGCATCTCTGGCGCGGACACGTTGGACGGTGGCCTGGGAAATGATGTTCTGAACTCCGACGGCAGCGGGGCCACGTTCTCGATGCTTCGCAGCGACGAGGTCGACGTGATCAACAATCATGCGGCCAGCGGCGCAGCCTCCGGCGTCCTTTCATTCCTTGGTACCGGCATCCGATCGGGAGACGTCCAGCTGACGCGCGGCGCGGGCGTCGATTCGGATGATCTGATCGTGTCGGTTGGAATTGGTGGCCAGGCAATCATCGTGCGACGCCATTTCCTACTGACCGGTGCGAATCGCTCGGACGGCGTCTCGACCATTCGTTTCGACGATGGGACCTCGTGGTCTCGCTCCACGATCGATGCCAATACGCTTAGCCCTAACGTTCCCACGGAGGGGAACGATGTACTAAACGGGTCGGTCGGAAACGACAGCATCAATGCACTCGGTGGTGACGACATTGTTTACGGCGATGCCGGGAATGATGTTCTGCAAGGCGGCACTGGCAATGACCGCCTCGACGGTGGCGCCGGTAGCGACAGCCTGGTGGGCGGCGCCGGCAATGACACGTACGTGGTCGACAACGTCGCCGACGTCGTCACCGAGGCGGCGGCCGGCGGCACCGACACGGTAGAGTCCAGCATCACGTACACGCTCGGCACTGAGGTCGAGAACCTGACGCTGACCGGCACCGGTGCCATCAACGCCACCGGCAACACGCTCGCCAACACACTGCGCGGCAATGCGGCGGCCAACGTGCTGAGTGGCGGCACCGGGGCCGACACGCTGATCGGTGGTGCCGGCAACGACAGCTACACGGTGGACAACGTCGGCGATGTGACTACGGAGCTTGCCAACGAAGGCACCGACCTCGTCAACTCCTCGATCACGTGGACGCTCTCGGCCAACGTCGAGAACCTGACGCTGACCGGCACCGGTGCCATCAACGCCACCGGCAACACGCTCGCCAACAGCCTCACCGGCAACTCCGGCGCCAACCGGCTGGATGGCGGCGTCGGCGTCGACACGCTGGCCGGTGCAGCCGGCAACGACATCTATGTGGTCGACAACGCCGGCGACCTCGTGGTCGAAGCCGCCAGTGGTGGCACCGACACCGTTGAATCGAGTGTCAGCTACACGTTGGGCACCGAAGTCGAGAACCTGACGCTGACCGGCGCCACCGCCATCAACGGCACCGGCAATACCCTCAACAACACCCTCACCGGCAACGCCGCCGCCAACCTGCTCACCGGTGGCGCCGGCAACGACACCCTTAGCGGCGGCGCCGGCATCGACACCCTGGTCGGTGGCGCGGGCAACGACACCTATGCCGTCGATGTCGTGGGCGACGTCGTCACCGAGCTGTTGAACGAGGGCACCGACACGGTGCAGACCGCCCTCACCTACACCCTCGGCGCCAACGTCGAGAACCTGACGCTGACCGGAGCCGCGACCGTCAACGGCAGCGGCAACGATCTCGCCAACACCCTCACCGGCAACAGTGCAGCGAACGTTCTGACCGGCGGTCTCGGCAACGACACTTTGAACGGTGGTGCCGGCGTCGACACGCTGGTCGGCGGAGCCGGCAACGACATCTATGTTGTTGACGTCCTGGGCGATGTCGTGACCGAGCTGGCCAACGAGGGCACCGACACGATCCAGACAGCGCTTACCTACACGCTCGGCGCCACACTCGAAAATCTGACCTTGACCGGCTCGGCAGCCGTCAACGGCACCGGCAACACGGCCAACAACACGATCACCGGTAACACCGCCAACAACGTGCTGACCGGCGGGGCCGGCAACGACACGCTGAATGGGGGTGCCGGAGTCGACACCTTGGTCGGCGGTGTGGGCAACGACACCTACGTGGTCGATGTCGCTGGCGACCTCGTCACCGAGCTGGCCGGCGAAGGCACCGACACCGTGCAGTCGGCCATCACCTACGTGCTCGGCGCCACGCTGGAGAACCTGACCTTGACCGGAGCCGCAACAATCAACGGCACCGGCAATACGGTCGACAACCTGCTGACCGGCAACAGCGCGGTCAACACCCTGACCGGCGGTGCCGGCAACGACACCCTCAATGGCGCCGCCGGCGCCGACACGCTGGTCGGCGGTACCGGCAACGACAGCTACACGGTGGACAACGTCGGCGATGTAACAACGGAGCTCGCCAACGAAGGCACCGATCTCGTCAACTCCTCGATCACGTGGACGCTCGCAGCGAATGTCGAGAACCTGACGCTGACGGGCGCCACCGCCATCAACGGCACCGGCAACACGCTCGATAACCTGCTGACGGGCAACAGCGCCGCCAACGTGCTGACCGGTGGCGCCGGCAACGACACGCTCAATGGCGCTGCCGGAGCCGACACACTGGTCGGCGGTATCGGCAACGACAGCTACACGGTGGACAACGCCGGCGATGTCACCACCGAGTTGGCCGGCGAAGGCACCGACCTCGTCAACTCCTCGATCACGTGGACGCTCGCGGCCAACCTCGAGAATCTGACGTTGACGGGCGCCACCGCCATCAACGGCACCGGCAATACGCTGGACAACCTGATCATCGGCAACAGCGCCGCCAACGTGCTCAGCGGCGGCGCCGGCAACGACACGCT
>Ga0316613_10002239_pt1 | contig 12483 bp, 10 predicted proteins | sample OWC_soil_day10_C_2_FD_207647 | JGI IMG/M metagenome (GOLD analysis project Ga0316613, IMG submission 207647) | Wetland soil microbial communities from Old Woman Creek delta, Ohio, United States - OWC_soil_day10_CT_b | ecosystem: Environmental > Terrestrial > Soil > Wetlands | place: USA: Ohio...
ACGATTTGCGGTTCGGCAAACCCTCGACAGGCATCTTCAACTTGACAATAGCCTCACAACCCGCAAAACGGGCGTAATCGGCCACTTTTTTCAACGGGCGATCCAGCCCTGGAGAGGAAATCTCCAGTCTTTCATAATCGACATTCTCAACCATCAACACGTGCGACAACTGATGGCTAACCTTCTCGCAATCCGAAACCGTAATAGGGCCCTTGCCCGCTTCTTCCGGCGGAAAATCGATGTACACGCGCAGCAACCCACGCTCCGCACGCTCAACATCGATAAGCTCGTATCCAAGCCCTGAAACCGTTTTTTCTATTAATTCCTGCAACAGCAAATTATTTCTCCAACAACCGGGCAAGCAGCATCACCAAGCCGTGTTCGTTATCCCTCGCAATGTGCAAAAAGAAAAAAAAATGGGCGCAAGCCCATCTTCGTTCATTACAGCCCTTTTTGCACGCCATTACATGGGCACTTATCCGTTAATCGTCTGATTATAAACCAAAAGACACCCAATCGCAATGAAAGTGCCCGTTCCGCAACCTGAGTCCTGTCGATTTCCCGCCACATTTTTGAGCAGCAGGATGCTGGGAAAAATGCTTTTCTGTACCAGTCCGTTTCATGATCACCTCGTTCGTCATCAAGACCGTTTTCGGCTTATACTGTGGTTTTATACATCCATTGCAAGCACTATCCCGGCAGATTGCCTATGTGCAGAAATAAGAAAATGCAGCGACCGACATGTTAAAACAAGATGGAGAGCGACTCGTCACCCCTATCCGGCCCAGGCCATGCCTTATCGACAAGCTTGTGTTCGATTGTTAAAACGTGATGCTCAGCATCAATGTGTTGCAAAAATGGCTTCCCGTCCCGCTGGCAGACAGACGCAAGCATTTCAAGTCCCCTTTTTTCCCTGATTTATATCAAAATCTTGCGCACCGAAACCACGTGCGTCTTTTAAGCATAAGAACCTGATGGCAACAAAGAAATCCGTGTATAGCGAAGCGTCGATCCGCGTCCTGAAAGGGCTTGAGCCTGTCCGCCAGCGACCGGGAATGTATACCCGAACTGAAAATCCCCTGCATATTGTGCAGGAAGTGATCGATAATGCATCCGATGAGGCGCTTGGCGGCTTTTGCACCCATATTATCGTCACTCAATATCCCGACGGGAGCGTCAGCGTCGAAGATGACGGGCGGGGAATCCCGACCGGATTGCATCCTGAAGAAAACATTCCGACCGTTGAAATCGTCTTCACACGTCTCCACGCAGGCGGCAAATTCGACAAGGGGCAGGACGGCGCCTATGCCTTTTCAGGCGGTCTGCATGGCGTCGGCGTTTCCGTTACCAACGCGCTTTCCAAGAGATTGGAAATTACGGTATGGCGCGAAGGTCAGGTCCACCGCATGGCGTTTGCCAACGGGGAGGTGGTAGAGAAGCTTGAATCGCGTCTCATAGCCCGGGGTGAAAAAAAACACGGTACCCGCGTGGCAGTCTGGCCGAATCCGACCTATTTCGACTCCTCCGCAATTCCGCAACAGGATCTCCTGCACCTGCTGCGTTCGAAAGCCATTCTTCTGCCCGGCATCAAGGTCACGCTGATCGATGCCAAAAATGGCGAAACTATCGATTGGCAGTACGAGCAGGGTTTGCGAGGCTACCTCACAGAAGCACTGGCGCTTGGGCAGGACAAGGAAGCGCTGATTCCAATATTCGAGGGCGAACAATATGCAGGCCCCGATAATGAAGGCTTTGCCGAAGGAGAGGGCGCTGCCTGGGCTGTAGCCTGGACCGAAGATGGCCTTGTCGTCCGGGAATCATATGTCAACCTGATCCCGACGCCGGCAGGAGGCACCCACGAATCAGGATTGCGTGAAGGCCTGTTCGGAGCGGTAAAAAGTTTTGTCGAACTCCATTCACTCCTCCCGAAGGGGGTGAAGATGTTGCCGGAAGACGTGTTCGCTCGCGTTTCCTTTCTTTTATCAGCCAAAGTGCTGGATCCCCAATTCCAGGGTCAGATTAAGGAACGCCTTAATTCACGCGATGCAGTTCGCCTCATTTCCGGCTTTGTCCGGCCATCGTTCGAACTCTGGTTGCACCAGAACGTCGAGCACGCCAGAAAATTGGCTGAACTCGTCATCAAGCAGGCTCAATCCCGGCTACGATCGGCGCAGAAAGTCGAAAAGAAGAAGTCGTCCGGGGTCGCTGTGCTGCCCGGCAAGCTGACCGATTGCGAATCGGATGATATTTCCCGCAATGAGCTGTTCCTGGTGGAGGGCGATTCAGCGGGTGGATCAGCGAAGATGGGCCGCAACAAGGAGTTCCAGGCAATTCTGCCCCTGCGTGGAAAAGTATTGAATTCGTGGGAATCGGAGCGCGATCGATTGTTCGCCAACCAGGAAATCCACGATATGGCCGTCGCGATCGGCGTCGATCCGCATGGCATCAACGACAATCCTGACTTTTCGGGGCTGCGCTACGGCAAGATATGCATCATGTCGGATGCAGACGTGGATGGATCGCACATACAGGTCTTGTTGCTGACTCTTTTCTTCCGGCATTTTCCGCATCTGATCATGAAGGGCCACATCTTCATTGCCCGGCCTCCGCTTTATCGCGTCGACGCACCCGCCCGCGGCAAGAAACCCGTACAGAAACTATACGCGCTTGACGAGGACGAACTGATTGCAATACGCGATAAACTGCGCAAGGAAGGCCTCAAGGATGGTGCGTGGTCAATTGCCCGCTTCAAGGGACTGGGTGAGATGAATGCCGAACAACTATGGGAAACCACCTTGAATCCGGACACGAGGCGCCTGCTTCCCATCACGCTCGGTGACTTCGGCCTCAGTGCATCGGAAGAGCGTTTCAATATGCTGATGGGAAAAGGTGAAGCCGCCGCACGCCGTGCCTGGATGGAAGAACACGGCAACGAAGCGGAAGCGGACATTTGAGCGCAACATCCGCCCTTCCCTAAGGGTTTGTCATCCTGAACGAAAATGATGAATCGAAACACACTCGTTACTTATCAACCGGAACACCATGTCATCACAACCCAGTCTATTTGACCAGATACAACCTGAGACGGACAAGGAAACGCTGACTCTGGCCGACTTTGCGGAAAGGGCCTACCTCGAATACGCGATCTCCGTCGTCAAGGGCCGCGCCTTGCCGGACGTATGCGACGGCCAGAAGCCCGTGCAACGCCGTATTCTCTATGCGATGAACGAACTGGCGCTGAGCGCTTCCGCCAAGCCCCGCAAATCGGCTGCTGTGGTTGGCGACGTCCTTGGAAAGCTTCATCCTCACGGGGATCAGTCGGTTTACGACGCATTAGTCCGCATGGCGCAAGATTTTTCGCTGCGCTATCCACTGGTAGATGGCCATGGCAACTTCGGATCGCGCGATGGCGATGGCGCTGCCGCAATGCGTTATACCGAAGCAAGACTGACCCCGATCGCACAACTGCTGCTGGAAGAAATCGACCAAGGCACGGTCGATTTCCAGCCGAACTATGACGGCTCGACGAAGGAGCCAAAACTACTTCCGGCACGTTTGCCAATACTTCTGCTGAACGGTTCCTCCGGCATTGCCGTTGGCATGGCGACAGAGATTCCTTCTCACAATCTTTGCGAGGTCGCGAAGGCAGCGGTCGCCATGGTGCGCAATCCGGATATCAGTCATCAGGAACTGATGGCATTCGTTCCTGGGCCGGATTTTCCCGGCGGCGGTCAGATCATTACAGCGGCAACGGCTATCTCGGAAATGTACGAGAGCGGCCGCGGCAGCCTCAAGGTCCGCGCACGCTGGAAAATCGAAGAGCTGGCGCGAGGGCAATGGCAAGCGGTCATCACCGAGTTGCCGCCCGGAACATCGGCTCAAAAAGTCATGGAAGAAATCGAGGAGCTGACCAATCCCAAGGTCAGGCCTGGCAAGAAAGCGCTAACGCCTGAACAGGCTTCGCTCCGCCAGACCTTCCTGAATGCGCTGGATACAGTCAGAGATGAATCCGGCCGTGATGCGCCGGTTCGTCTGGTTCTCGAGCCCAAATCGAAGAACCTGAACAAAACCGAATTCATGCACATGCTGCTGGCGCACACGTCGCTCGAGAGCAATGCTCCTTTGAATCTGGTGACGATCGGCATTGACGGCAAGCCGCGGCAGAAAGGGCTGCGCAACCTGATATCCGAATGGATCGAATTTCGCTTCACCACGGTCACGCGCCGTACCACGTGGAGGCTGGAAAAAGTCGACGACCGCATCCACATCCTCGAAGGCCGAGAGATCGTGCTGCTCAACATCGACGAGGTGATCCGCATTATTCGGGAATCGGATGAACCCAAGGCGGCATTGATCGATGCGTTCAGGCTTTCGGAACGTCAAGCCGACGATATTCTGGAAATCCGTCTGCGCCAGTTGGCTCGTCTTGAGAAAATCAAGATTGAACAGGAACTGGCCGATCTGAGAAAAGAAAAATCCGCGCTTCACGACCTGCTCGACAGCCCCCCTTCCATGAAACGCTGCATCATCCGGGAAATCGAAGCCGACCAGAAGAAATATGGCGATACCAGAAGAACATTGATCGAGGAAGCGGAAAGGGCAACGGTTGAACAGAAAGTGGTCGATGAACCGATTACCGTCATCATTTCGCAGCGAGGCTGGGTACGCGCCCGAACCGGGCATGGACATGACGCCTTGCATTTCGGTTTCAAGCCAGGAGATGCGCTTCACAAAACGTTTGAATGCCGTACTATCGATCATCTGCTCGCGTTCGGTTCGAGCGGACGCATCTATTCCATACCCACATCTCAACTTCCGAGCGCACGCGGAGACGGAACGCCGATCACTGCGTTGGTCGATCCGGCGCACGGCGAGCGTATCCTGCATTACTTTGCCGGGCCGGACAACACGAGACTCCTGATTGCTTCCAATTCCGGCTACGGTTTCGGGGCTAAGGCGGAAGATATGGTGAGCCGCGTTAAAGCAGGAAAATCGTTCGTTTCACTTGAGTCCGACGACGAACTGTTACCGCCGCGCGTCATTCGAGGAGACGACAGCCACATTGCCTGTCTTTCTGAGCAAGGACGCTTGCTCGTGTTCGGCACCGACGATATACGCATGCTGGCCAACGGCGGCCGCGGTGTCATCCTGATGGGGCTGGTCAAGGGAGAATCGCTTCTGGACGTCATGCCAGCCGGACCGAAGGGCATCATGGTAAATGCCGTCGGACGCAACGGAAAGGTTCACGAAATCAAGCTGAACGCGGCCGGCATCCAGCCATTCATCAGCAAACGGGCGCGGAAAGGCAAGATCATCGACTCGAAGAACAAACCGGAGTCCTTGGCCGCAATCGCCTGAAAGACCTTTTTTAATTGAAATCGGGCATCCCACCCGCTAAAAATCATGCCGAAACACAATGGGCTTTCTGTAAAGAAGGGAGGCGCTGACAGCCTCCCTTTTTGATCAGGCGATTTCCGCGATCAACTCCATTTCCAGGCACGAACCCATCGGTATCTGGGCGACGCCAAATGCGGAGCGCGCATGCTTTCCCTGATCGCCAAACACATCTGCCAGGAGCTCCGATGCGCCATTGGTGACAAGATGGTGTTCGGTGAAATCGGCCGTAGAGTTGACGAGACTCAGAACTTTAACAATCCGTTTGACCCGGTTCAGGTCGCCGCCGCAAGCCGCCTGCAGCGTTGCGATCATATCGATGGCGACGCCGCGTGCCGCCTTTTTGCCTTCCTCGACACTCATGTTCCTGCCGAATTGGCCAACCCATGGCTTGCCATCCTTTTTGGCGACATGTCCGGACAAATAAACCAGATTGCCTGACTGGACATACATGACATAGGCCGCTACCGGCGCTGCCACAGAAGGCAATTCGATCTGCAATTCTTTTAGCTTGTTGTAATAAGACATTTTATCTCCCGGGCTTTGCCGTTTTCCCGGCATGGCGTCCCATAAATTGAGAAAATCCACTTCACGCCGGTAAAGCCATGCCGTACATATTTAGATAATCTGCATTATATGCCCGCGATTGAGCGACTCTTAGCGCTTTCAACTAAATATCGACAAGGCAGGCCATGCTTTCATACAATCTTCCGGATTGAACAGCCATCAGGCAAAAAATGAAAAAGAAGAACAGCAGAAAAAAGGACCGTTTCGATCTGGGCAACATTACCACACCCATCGACGAGCATTTCTACCGGCTTGAAGGACATCAACCCATTCGCTGCACCCTTGCGGAGTATGCTCAGGCCATGGCCGACGAATTGAAGCGCATAGTCCTGCGAACCAATGTGGACGGCATCCATATCTCGACCGTTTTCACCGGCATCGACCGGAATTTTGGCAAAGGGCCCCGGCTTCTGTTCGAAACAGTCGTGTTCGGCTTGCCGGACGACTTGCACCCGCAGTGGCTTCATTCGACCTGGGACGAAGCGACCGGGCACCACATGCGCCTTGCCGATGCAATCAGGGAGGGTGGAGCTGTACAGCTTCTGGAAGATATCAGAAAAAAAACCGGGCAAACGACAGGATCACAAGGTTAACCAGACCGAAACCGAAAGACAGCGTCAACATCCTTCCCTTGCGAATGCGAGTCGCTGTTAACGGCGGCGGAAAACCCAGTTGCCGGCATCGGAAGAGGCTTGATCGTAAGCGTACCCTTCACTGTCGAAAGCCTTCAGCATTTCCACATTATCGATTCGGTTGATGATTGCATATCGTGCCATCAGGCCGCGAGCCCGTTTCGCATGGATGGGAATGATTTTCCACTTTCCGCCATGCCATTCCTGAAACAGCGGCGTGACCAGTGACGCATCAAGCCTTTTGGGATCAATCGCACGTGCGTATTCGTCGGAGGCAAGATTAACCAGCACGCTCGTCCCCTGCCGTTCAAATTCCTTCTGGATGCCATTTGTTATAAGCGACCGCCAGAAAGCATAAAGGCTGTTCCCGCATGGATTCGGCATTCTCGTTCCCATTTCCAGCCTATAAGGCTGAATCAGATCGAGCGGGCGCAAAATTCCATACAAGCCTGAAAGTACACGGACATGGCGTTGTGCATAATCGAGTTGAAGGTCATCAAAGGTTTGAGGATTCAAACCGCGATAGACATCGCCATCATATGAAAAGATCGCCTGCCGTGAGTTTTCCGGCGAATGATCTACAGACCATTCTGCATATCGGCCTGCGTTCAGAACAGCCAGTTGATCAGACACTTTCAACAAGTCGCTCAATTGATTGGGCGAATACGACTTCAGCAACGAAACGAGTTTGGCAGCGTGAAGGACCAGATCCGGCTGACTATGACTTCGGGATGCATTGCCGTATTCACTGGAGATAATCCTTTTGGCAGGAGAGAGAATAAACAGCATGGTTTCAGCTAGTGATAAAATTTCCCTATGATACCTATTAACGTCGTATTGGACACGAATGTTTGTCTGGACCTATTCGTGTTTCGTGACCCTCGTTGGTCTTCCTTGCTCGCCGCCCTGAAAAGCGGCACAATCAAAGCGGTAACAAGACAAGACTGCCGGACGGAATGGCTCCGCGTTCTTGATTACCCACACCTGCCCCTTGATCCGGTTTCCCGAGCTCGATGTACCGTTGAATTCGACAACCTGATCACCTGTGTCAACCCACCCACACGCCCAGGCACCGTTCTGCCGATTTGCAGCGACCACGACGACCAGAAGTTTCTCGAACTGGCCAATGATTCTCATGCCGCCTTTCTCATCACGAAAGACAAGGCATTACTGAAGCTTTCCAGAAAAACAGCCAAGTCGGGTTTATTTCATATTATTCAGCCCCACGATTGGCGGGAACAAGAATCACCGGATCATTGTCATAATCTCGTCTGAATTATTTTCGACTTATAGGTATATTTAACCAAGAGAGAAAGCACTCGAAACAGAAAACATTTGAAAAATTGACTGTTTTAATACGAGTTCAGTAGCAAATATTAAAATTTTTGTAAAAACGGTGGAAAGTTAATAAAATCTATTTATAATTTATTCATGGTTTTTTCAATGTTGAGGATTTTTTCTAATCTTATCTTCAGCAAACCGTTTTTCCTATTAATATAAGGCGCGACAATGACGACATACAAACAACTTCAGGCGCAAATCGAACAATTGAAGCAGCAGGCGGAAGAAGCAAGAAAAAATGAACTGACAAGCGCAATCAATCAGATTAAGGCATTGATGACTGAATATGGAATTACCGCATCCGACCTGGGCATGAGCGGAAAGAAGAAAAACGTCAGGACACGCCCCGCTCTTGCAGCAAAATATCGCAACCCGGCAACCGGTGAAACTTGGTCAGGTCGAGGTAAGGCGCCCAAATGGATGAATCTTAAAAGCAAAGAACAATTCCTGATCAAGCCATAAAGCAAGAGACGAGCTTTACAGGGCAAGCATGATATGGCACATGAGTTTTGATTAAGTCCGTCTTGTTCATGGCTTTGTTTCCCGCACAGTAATATAAATGAATGCCTTTGCCGTAAATAGTAAGGGTATTCATTAAATCTGTTTCCTTTCAGTCTGCTCCATGCCGCGATGCTCAAACGATTTAAACTCATCGCCCAAGCGATCAGTCGGCTGTCACTGCTCACTCCAAACATGCGACACCAAGTCGACAAAAAGGGCATCCTCGGCTAGCTCGCCACGGCTAAAGCCTCCACTCCATCTCGGCAGTACTGCAAACCAACGAAAAACCAGCCGCCTCCCTTCATGTAAGCTCGCATGCTTCGGCGCCGTTCAGTGTTGCAGCATGACGAATAAAGGCCTGCTGCCTGTTTTATCCCATGGCCAATATCAGTTCGCGTTCACTAGCGAACCTGCTTTCATAGCTATGGTGATGTTCCATCGCATTCGGCATTGACCGTCCCATCGATATTTCGCTCGAAACAGGTCCAAGCGGCATTCCTCATTTCGCGTTAGACAATTTCAGCCCTCATTCCCTTGGCAATCGGGGCTTTTCCATCCCCTTTCGGAATGCATGAATCCACAGTTCCGATTCTATTCCGCCGTCAATTTATTTGATTGCAACCTTGTTTTGCTTCGATAAAGATTTGGCAGGCACCCTGCCTTCCTTATTATATTGCCGCGCCGTGAATAGAAAATGGTTGGCGTATTCATATTGCATGAATTCATCACTGGCCCAATAAAATTTTTATTTGGCAATACAGCCATTAAACACCTTGCTTGGAAAGTATGCGTTTAAGAAAAGAAACAAATGCATATATGAAACTTTCTTGTCTATTTTTCCAATAAAGCACAAAAGAGTTCCAGATAAAAATTTACAAAAATTAATGATTTGACAGCTATCAAATCATCCTACTTAGAGTGAGGGCATATTTCTTACTGTATTTTGAAAATACAAATCGCAATAGTCCTTTCAAGCATCGGCAGTAAAAGGCATTGTCAATTAATCCATCAAGTTATTTGCTCTTAAGCAATGACTTATCAAACCTGATCTGGCGCGGAATCAATTTAATCAAAACAGACCATATGCCATGAACGATTTAACTGTCAAAAATGCTTACGGGCTTGAATTTCTCGTTCGATTGATGGACGTTATGGCTCTTTGGATTGCAGCCCAGTTTGTTACGCGGCTTTATTTCCAAACGGCCATCGATATCATTGCTCCCATTCACACCATCCTGCTTTATTTTTGCTGCGGCCTCGCTTTTTTTATCTTTCCTCAATTCGGACTCTATACGTCGTGGAGAGGGAGAAAGATGCCATCCATGTGCGCCAGCTTTACCGCCGCCTGGGCCATTATTCTTCTTACCGGCCTGTTTTTCAGTTTTTTGATCCATCGCGTTGGTGAACTATCGCGTTTGTGGCTGTCATACTGGTATATCGCCGGGATCGTTTTCCTGGCTGCATATCGCATATTGGTCTATTCCACGTTGCATCTACTGCGTACCAAGGGATTCAACAACAAGCGAGTCGTCATCATTGGCTACGGTCCCGTTGGACAAGAAATGCACCGCCGCGCCATGCAGCAGGATTGGTACGGGTACGAAGTGAAGGCTATCCATTCATCCGATCCCGACATTGACCACCTGTCCCATGACACATCCATTTTCAAGATCAAGTCCCTGAAAGAGGTTCAGGACTACGTGGCGGAAAATGCCGTCCATGAAATATGGATCACATTGCCGATGCAGGCATCTGCCCAATTACAGGAACTGGAATATCTCTTACGCAACGCGCTGGTTGATATACGGTGGGTTCCCGACATGATGGGAATGCGCATGCTCAGCAATAAGGTAATCGAATTTCTGGGAATGCCCGCTGTCGACCTGAATCAGCCGATATCGAGCGGAATCGGCGGCATATTCAAGAACCTCTTCGACAAGATATTTTCGATTGCCGCCTTGACTCTTCTGGCGCCTCTGATGATTGCGATTGCGATCGCGGTCAAGCTGTCTTCACCTGGCCCTGTATTTTTTCGGCAAGACAGACTTGGATTGAATGGCAAAAAATTCCGCATTTTCAAATTCCGGACCATGAAAGTCCACCATGAAGACGGCGACAAAGTAACGCAAGCCACTCAGGATGATCCGCGCACGACACCTACAGGACGCTTCCTCAGACGCACCAGTCTGGATGAGCTTCCCCAGTTTTTCAATGTTCTGTTTGGCGACATGTCGGTTGTCGGCCCCAGGCCTCATGCCTTGCAGCATAACGATATGTACAAGGACATTCTCGACTTTTACATGCTGCGGCATCGCGTCAAGCCGGGAATCACCGGTTGGGCTCAGATTCATGGTCTGCGAGGCGAGACTGACACAATCGAAAAGATGAACAAGCGCGTGAAGTTCGATTTGCAATACATCCAGAACTGGTCACTTTGGCTCGATCTTCGCATTATTCTATGGACGGCTTTCAAAGGGTGGACAAGCAAACATGCGTACTAGCGAATCAAGCCCCGTGAAAACGTTCTCTGTCGGCAACATGCCATCACAACAGCACGCCCTCCAGAATGTGGGAGCCATTCCGAAAGAACGTCCCGCTTCCTTTCTCGGCAAGGAAACCTTCGCGAGCGTGGTGGCCAGCGTTCCTCTTGTCGCAATCGACCTGATACTCAAAAACAGCCGCGGCCGCGTTCTTTTCGGAAGACGTCGAAATCCGCCCGCTCAAGGATATCTGTTTGTTCCCGGTGGACGTATTCACAAGAACGAAACACTTGATACCGCTTTTTCTCGTATTTCACGTGACGAACTGAACCTGAACATCAGTCGAAGCAATAGCCGCTTTACGGGCGTATTCGAGCACTTCTACGACACCGATTTTCAGGGCATCAGAGGGAAGAGCACGCATTACATCGTACTGGCCCATTCGATCCAGGCTCAATCCGACTCCTTCTGGTTGCCTCTCCAACAACACAGCGACTATGCGTGGCTAAACGAGGAAGACATCTCCCGGCACCCGGATATTCATCCTTATGCAAAAGCTTACTTTACTGAAGAGAAAATATGATATCGGGTTTGACTCCTGTTGTTTTGTGCGGCGGTTCGGGAACGAGGCTATGGCCGTTATCTCGCAGTTCCTACCCAAAGCAATTCCTCCGTCTGCTGGGCAAGGAAACGCTACTGCAGCAGACTATGCTGCGCATCAAGGGAATGGATAGTTTGGAGCCCGCCATTCTGGTCTGCAATGAGTCGTCACGCTTCATCGCTGCAGAACAGTTACGTGAAATCGGCATTGAAGACGCCAGTATCCTTCTTGAACCGTTGCAACGAAATACCGCGCCGGCAGTCGCGTCAGCCGCCGTTCATGCCATGGCACAGGGGGATGATCCCTTGTTACTTGTGTTGCCGGCGGATCACATGATCAAGGATCAAGACGCGCTCTACAAGGCAATCGGAACAGCCATGCGGTCGGCACGAAAAGGCAATCTGGTTACCTTTGGCATTACGCCAACCGGACCCGAAACGGGATACGGCTATATCAAGGCCGAAGGCTGCAAGACGAGCGAGGCATGGCCAATTCTGAAATTTGTGGAAAAGCCCGACCGATCCAATGCGGAAAAATTTCTTGCCAGCGGCGACTACAGTTGGAATAGCGGCATGTTCCTGTTCCGAGCAAGCCGGTATCTTGAAGAATTAGACAAATTTCATCCGGAAATCGTCACTGCATGTCGCAATGCCATAGAAGCTGCGAAAAAGGATATGAATTTTATCCGCCTTGATGGAACCGCCTACGCGAAAAATTCCGACAAGGCAATCGACACTGCAGTAATGGAAAGGACGGCTTGTGCTCAGATGGTGCCGCTCAGTGCCGGCTGGAGCGATATTGGTTCCTGGGATGCCGTTCACAAAGCAGCCGATCTGGATGAAAGCGGCAACTCCGTCTGCGGAGACGTTCTCCTTCAGGAGTGTGAAAATTGTATGGTGCATGGCACCAGTCGCCTTGTCACGGCCATGGGATTGCGAAACGCGGTCATCGTTGAAACGGCCGACGC
>Ga0316613_10002240_pt1 | contig 12482 bp, 8 predicted proteins | sample OWC_soil_day10_C_2_FD_207647 | JGI IMG/M metagenome (GOLD analysis project Ga0316613, IMG submission 207647) | Wetland soil microbial communities from Old Woman Creek delta, Ohio, United States - OWC_soil_day10_CT_b | ecosystem: Environmental > Terrestrial > Soil > Wetlands | place: USA: Ohio...
CATCCTTTCCAAGCGCAAGATAGGCCTTGAAAGGACGACGCGTGCGCTGTGACACGAATCCGGGCAAGAGCCCCGTCTTTCCTTCTTTCAGGAGTTTGGCCATCTGCTCAGGGACGATCTCCTGCTGGAGGATGACACGACCACTGCGGAAATCGCATGTTTTCGGCTTTGCAACGGTATGTTCGCAAACATAGGCAAGACCCAGTTCGTATACGCCGCCGCCGCACTTCGGACAAGGCCCAAGAGGCGTCTTGTCGGTGAAATCCACCCCCTCGCCAACCTCATCTTCCTTGGGCTGACCAAAATCGAATTCGAGTTTGTAGTTCTGGGCGTCCTCGTCACGAACAATTTTGAGGATAGCGGCGAATGGGCGCCCCATCTTGGAACGGAACCCTTGCAGTGGCCCGATCGTGCCTTTTTGCAGCAACTCCTCGACTTCCGGAACGGCAAACTGGCGGCTGCCGGGCGTCTTGCTGATCGAGAAGTCGCACTGCGTGCAGGCAAAGCGACGGTAATTCTCCTTCACCTCGCCGCCGCAATTCGGGCAGGGGGTCTTCAAGGAAACATAATCGCCCGGAACCGTGTCGCTATCATGCTCCTTGGCGCGCTTGACGATGACCTGCGTCATCTGGGCAATTTCCTGCATGAATTCTTCGCGACTGATTGAGCCTTTTTCTATCTGGGACAGCTTGTATTCCCATTCGCCCGTCAGCTCCGGCAAGGTCAACTCATCCACACCCAGGCCGTGCAGTAATGTCATCAGCTGGAATGCTTTGGGTGTCGGGATCAGTTCACGGCCTTCCCTGATCATGTACTTTTCGGAAAGCAGCCCTTCTATGATCGCAGCACGCGTGGCTGGCGTGCCAAGTCCCTTGCCCGCCATGACCTCACGCAACTCGTCATCCAGGAGCTTGCCTGCCCCCTCCATGGCAGAAAGCAGCGTTGCCTCGTTAAACCGGGCAGGCGGCCGGGTCACCAGCTCTTTGATGGAGACTGTCTCCGTTGCGACTTTTTCCTTGGGCGCGACCGGAACCAGGTTACCTGAAGCCTCGCCGCTGTCCTTGTCGGCAGGCGCATCCTTGCCGTAGATGGCGAGCCAGCCCGGGCGGACCATTACCCGCCCTTCGCTCTTGAACTGATGCCCCGCCACGTCGGTAAAGCGAGTCGTGACCATGAATTCGGCGGCAGGGAAAAACACCGCCATGAACCGGCGAGTCACCAGGTCATACAGTTTCTGTTCCGGTTCGGACAGGTTTTTCGGCGCCTGGGTAGTCGGTATGATCGCAAAGTGATCCGATATCTTCTTGTTGTCGAAGATACGCTTGTTCGGCTTGACCCAGTTCTTGTTCAGAATTTGTGAGGAAAATGGCTGATAGTTATGGTTTTCCGACAGAACGTCCAGAGTCTGACGCACGGTAGACAGGTAATCCTCGGGCAAATGCCGCGAGTCGGTACGAGGATAAGTCAGTACCTTGTGTCTTTCGTAGAGCGCCTGCGCCAGGGCGAGCGTATTCTTGGCCGAAAAACCGAAGCGGGCATTGGCTTCGCGCTGCAGGCTGGTCAGATCGAACAGCGCCGGAGAAATGGACGTAGTCGGCTTGGATTCTTCGGTAACATTACCCAGCTTGCCACGGCAAGCCGCGACTACCGACTCCGCAGCCGCACGGCTCCAGAGCCTTTCAGCCCGTTTTTCGGGGTCGGAATCGTCTTTCTTGAAAGCGGTATCTTGCCAGCGGCCTTCATACACACCGGCCGCGCAGATAAACTCGGCATGCACTTCCCAATAATCGCGCGGCACGAAATTCTTTATTTTCTCTTCACGTTTGACGACGATCGACAGCGTCGGCGTCTGCACGCGCCCGACTGTCGTCAGGAAGAAGCCCCCCTCCTTCGAATTGAAGGCCGTCATGGCGCGCGTGCCGTTGATCCCGATCAGCCAGTCCGCCTCGGAACGCGCTCGTGCCGCATCGGCAAGCGGCAGCATTTCCTTGTCTTCGCGCAAGTGCGTAAAACCATCGCGAATGGCATTCGGGGTCATCGATTGCAGCCACAAGCGCTTGATGGGCTGCTTTGCCTTGGCATGCTGAGTAATCAGACGGAAGATCAGCTCGCCTTCACGACCGGCGTCACATGCATTGATAATGGAAGTGACGTCCTTGCGTTTGATCAGCCGATTAAGCACTTTCAGCCGCGCTTCTGTCTTGGGAATGGGGTTCAAGGCAAACTTGGGCGGAATCACCGGCAAGTGTGCAAAGCTCCATTTGCCACGCTTGACTTCGTATTCTTCCGGAGCAGCTATTTCTAAAAGGTGGCCGACAGCCGAGGACAGCACGTACTGGTCGGACTCGAAATAGTCACCATGCCGCTCAAAACCGCCCAGACTCTTTGCGATGTCATTCGCAACAGAGGGCTTTTCGGCAATGATGAGTGTCTTTGTCATATGTCTGGTCAACTTATAATAATGGCAATTTTTTCGCTTGAAGCATTCTTCTTCCATGTCTCAAACGCAATCGTGCAGCGCGCCAATGATAAGCGTGTTGCAGCGAAAACTGCAAGCAACAACAACGGCAAGAAAAGAAAATGCGGCAGCGCTCGCGCGCACTGAATCAATTCAAAAGACGCGGCAAAGAATCTTCGCCGCCAAAGAATAACTCGTCGAAAACAATCGCGCCCGGCTCCTTGCCCTGACTCCACAGTGTCATCAGCACGATGATTTTGAGCTTGTCGAGAGGCAATGGAGAATCGTTCGCAGCGAGTCCGCGTTCGATGACAATTTCACGCTGAATCGGGTCCAGAACCTTGGCCAGCTCCAGGAATTGAATGAATCCGACCGCCTCGCTTCCCAGCACGGACAATTCCTGATCGAGATAGTGGCGCAACCCATTGGACGACGCCGCCTCATGCAAATAACCGGCAGCGAAACCATCCGACATCTCAGCCAATTCGCTCAGCCAGTCAAGGGCTTCCGAAATCTCGGCTTTTCCAAATCCAGCAGCAGACAGTTTTTTTCTCAGTGCCGCAGGCGCCGGGCACGCATCAAAGCGGTAATAGGTTTCGTAGAGATAAACAAGAACATCGAACATGCAGTAACTCTAGCAGCATTGCCCGCCGCAACACAAGACCAAACGAAAACAATCCCTTGTTGTGCGGTTATCCGGCAACAAGGGCCGGATACTGCCGCAACAGGGGAGTATATCAAAAAAAACACCTCGGCTCATATGTCTAAAAAAGCATATTCCAACCTATACTCCCGCCTTTCCCAATGAAGCCATCACACGCAAAGCGGTCGACAATCAAAGCCTGAGTCGACGAAACAACCCACCGGGCAGGCTTTCCATCCGCCCCTCCAGTTCGAGATTCAACAACTGCTCGCTCAATATGGCCGCATCAAGCCCGCATCGCTGTGCAAGCGTATCGAAATCGACGGGATCAAAACCCATCGCGAACAATACCCGCTCGGCGATCGAATCGGCATTCTGATCGGCAGGCAGCGACTTGATGGATTGCTTCAGCGGAGTCTCCAGCACATGGTCCAGTTCATCCAGTATGTCGCGCGCCGATTCGACCAGCTTGGCGCCCTGGCGGATGAGCTGGTGGCATCCTCTCGACAACGGCGAATGAATGGACCCCGGAACGGCAAATACCTCCCGCCCTTGTTCGGCACCGAGACGCGCTGTGATAAGCGATCCGGAATGGGCAGCCGCCTCGATCACCAGCACCCCCAAGGAAAGTCCGCTGATAAGACGGTTGCGCCTTGGAAAGTTCGAGGCAATCGCAGGCGTTCCCAGCGGATATTCACTGATGAGGCATCCTGTATCGGCGATCCGGTGTGCCAGTTCCCGGTTTCGGGCCGGATAGACAATGTCAGCCCCTGTCCCGATCACGGCGATCGTGGAACGGTCGCCGCGGAGCCCTCCCCGATGCGCAGCCGCATCGATTCCCAACGCGAGTCCGGATACGATGGTCATGCCGGCAGCGGTGAGCGCTTCGGCAAAGTTTTCGGCATCGGCGCAGCCCTGCCGGGTTGCATTCCGGCTACCGACGATGGCCAGGCACAGCCCGCTGAGGAGCTCTATTCGTCCCTTTGCATACAGCACAGGCGGAGGATTGCCAATTTCGAACAACGTCTTGGGATACGAACTGTCGGCCAGGGTCAGCACGTGGTTACCCGGTTGCCCTGCCCATTCCAGGGTTTTATCGATCAGCACCCGAATCGCATCGGTTGGCGGCGAAACCAACGCCATCGCCACTCGCTCGGGAACAACCTTCTGCAGTTCGGAAAAGCTTGCCTCAAAGATATGATGAGGCAAGCCGAAAGCGGCCAGGAGGTTCCGCGCGGTTTCCGGCCCTACCCCTTCCGTTTGATCCAGGCGGACCCAAGCAACCAGTTCGTCTGACTGAAAGCCCATGCCCGCCTGGCGCACGAATAGTCGTGTTATTCCGGCGACTTGGCCACGTCACCAACCACGACCGGGTCGGTAACCTGCATGACCAGACCGTAGGCAAACTTATCGAATACCCTAAAGACAAACAGGTTTCCGTATTGCAGCGAAGGCAGCTTGACAGGTTTCTTGTCGGCTGTCCTGTCTTCAACAGTCTTTCCCGCGCGCCATAAACTCAGCACGGTACCGGGATCGATGCCATCCAGTCTGCCCTTGTTGATCGATACGATCTGATTCTGTCCGGCATACGTGACACCGCCGTAAATCGACACCACCTTGGCTTCCGTCTGCTGTTCCGGCGGATGCGGGACGTAGCTCAGAGGGAATGACTCTTGTATCGGCAACAGACGATCGCCAACACCCAACTCTTCGCGAGCATTGGAGACGACGAAGACATGCGCTTCATCCGGCGCAGTGGCAGTGCGCGAAAGGGTAACCGTCCCCAGGTGTTTCGCCTCATATCCGATGACCTGTCCGGTATCGGGATCTTTCAGAGGCGTTGGGCTCCGGAATGCCTGGAAGCGCGAGTTGCCGTCCAGATTTCCCAGCACGAAAGCCTTTTCCTCATTGCCTAGGGCAACATGATTCTCCTGAGTAGCGACAATTCGCGGAGCATGATCCAACTGGTGCTCTTCGACGATGACCGCCTGCGTCAGAAACGGCTCGATGTCACGCGCCGCAATGGCCGGTATCGGCTCCTTGTTCAGGTCGGTGGAACGAATCCTTGGCGACAGCCGGGCCGTCCCGCCGCCCGTTCCGGTCGGCTTGCCGAGTCTCAGCCGCCCATTGACTCGATCGAAGTACACAATCTGCCCGGGGTAGATCCAGTGCGGATTTTTGATCTGTTCTTTGTTCATTCCCCAGACCTGCGGCCAGCACCAGGGCTTTTCGAGAAATTTTCCTGATATCCCCCATAGCGTATCGCCCCGCACCACCACATGCTGGTCAGGAGCATTCGGGCGAAAAGCGCACTGTGCTTTGGTTGCCGCATATGCATTCTGCGCATTCAGCAATGCAAAGACAGGGGTTGAAAACAGGATAAGGGCAGCTATGCTAAACTTTTTCATGGCGAATCCAGTCTGTCATGTACCGCTTCGAGAAAAAAAGTGAAAAAAGCAAATCCAAAAGGCAAGGCCGAAGCGGGAAAAATTGCCAAGTTGAATCAAATTCTGCATTTAAATCCTTGAAGTAGCAAGAAAAAGCGCACCCCTCTGTTGCACTGCTGATAAACACGATGTCACGATTACCCATTTTGCGTTACCCCGATCCGCGCCTGCGAAAGGTCGCCAAACCCGTCACCGCTTTCGACGCGCGCCTGAAAACGTTGGTTAAAGACATGGCTGAAACCATGTATGACGCGCCCGGCATCGGGCTGGCAGCACCACAGGTTGATGTTCATGAGCAGATCGTCATCATCGACATATCGGAACGCCATAATGATCTGCGCGTCTTCATCAATCCCGAAATCGTCTGGGCGGACAGTGAAAAAGTCGTCTTTGAAGAGGGATGCCTGTCGGTGCCGGGCATTTACGATGAAGTCGAGCGACCGGCCAAGGTCAAGGTGCGCGCACTGGACGTAAACGGGAAGCCCTTCGAACTGGATGCCGAGGGAATCCTCGCTGTTTGCATTCAGCACGAAATAGATCATCTCAAGGGACTCGTATTCGTCGAATATCTATCTCCCTTGAAACGCAATCGCATCAAGACAAAAATGGTGAAGGAAGAGCGTGAGATGAAGCGCGAAGCCGGCCATCCGGGAAGCAGAAAGCGGTAATCGACTTGTAGAGACGCCACCATCAAATCTGGCACTGCCGAGAAGAACAGGAAAACAACACGAATGAAAGTCGTCTTTGCGGGCACGCCCGAATTTGCCGCCATTGCGCTCAAGGCGCTGCATGAAGCCGGACATGAAATTCCTCTTGTCCTGACCCAACCGGACCGGCCGGCCGGACGCGGGATGCGCCTGCAACCTTCGGCGGTCAAGCAATACGCGCTTGCACACGGCATACCCGTTGCACAGCCTGTCTCTCTCCGGCTGGATGGAAAATATCCCGACGAGGCACGACAGGCTCACGACCTGCTGAACAGCACTGCATTCGACGTTATGGTCGTCGTTGCATACGGGTTGATCCTTCCCGACAGCGTCCTGTCCATTCCACGCCTCGGATGCCTGAACATCCACGCCTCCCTGCTTCCGCGGTGGAGAGGAGCAGCTCCCATTCAGCGCGCCATTGAAGCAGGAGACGACGAAACCGGCGTGGCCATCATGCAGATGGATGAAGGGCTCGACACCGGACCTATCCTCATGATGAAAAGTATTCCGATTGAATGCGACGACAATGCGGCCAGCCTGCATGACAAGCTGGCCGCACTAGGCGCCACCCTGATCGTATCCGCCCTGCGCCAGTTGGAAGAAGGCCGGTTGATCCCTGCACCGCAGCCACAAGAAGGGGTGAACTACGCATCGAAGATATCGAAAGAAGAGGCCGCTCTCGATTTTGGCGAGCCTGCCGAGAAGCTGGCAAACAAGATCCGGGCCTTCAACCCTTTTCCGGGCGCAACAGCCTGCTTCCAGGGAACCCCTGTCAAGATCTGGCGCGCCGAACCGGTCTTGTGCGCCACGGAAGCGGCCGCCGGGAAGGTACTCGAGGGGGAATCGAAAGCCGATATTCTGGTCGCTTGCGGGCAAGGGGCCCTGCGTCTGTGCGAATTGCAGAAACCGGGAGGAAAGCGCTTGCCGACCAGCGAGTTCATCAAAGGATTCTCTCTCGAAGCAGGACAATTCGATTAGGTCCGTCTCCCTTCCGCTTGCTCACTTTTTGACACCTATCGCAAAAGGTTCATCACCAAACCGCAAGGGGCCGTCGCTTTACGTGCATAATCCCCTGAATTTTTTGCCGAATCGCTGCCGGCAGGCGCGCAACGGACCGAACATCCCTTATTCCTGGCAGACAAGCATGAAATTTGAACACCTGATCGAAATCAACAACCCCGGCAATCCGGCAATTGAACTGTTGAGCCGCGAACAGCTATGGCGCGGCCTGGTACTACGCGCCGAAGCGCCGACCCTGTTTGTCGAACACCTGGATTCCTGCAACATACTCGAGCGTTCGGACACAATACTTTCCCGATCCCTACGATATGGCAAGCTGACCGTCAGGGATCGTGTCCGCTTCATCGACCAGTATCAGGTCTGCTACCATGTTCACGCTCAGGGAGAGATAAGCGCCGCCAGCCTGACTATGACTATCGAAGAGCCGGAAAGCGGCTACCTGTTCGTCCGCTTTACGTACGAAGACGAGTGCCAGGACACCGGACCCGATGCGGAATACAACGACTATCGCCGTTCCGCCTACCTGGAATCGGACATCGACACGATTCGAACTATTCGGCAACTGGCTGCTGAAGGCCGCCTGGGCAAGCTTTCCGACATGGAGCATTGATCCCAGGCAGCATCAATGCAGGAATCAAAGAATATCCAACGGCATCTTATGTTTTGGCGGAGGGAAGACGGCATCGAGTGCTTTCAATACGTCTCCGCTCAGTTCGATATCCCAGGCTTTGCGGTTTTCCTCCACCCGCTTCAGATTGGATGATTTTGGGATGGGAATGGTGTTCTGGTGCAAAAGCCAGGCAAGCGCCAATTGCGCTGGCGTGATCGATAATTCCTTGGCGATACGCTGCAATGCGCCCTCGCGCAAAAGCCGGGTCTGGTACAACGGCGAATACGCCATCGTGGCAATGTCGCGCTCTTTCTGCCACGGCAAGAGATCCCATTCGATGCCTCGTGATCCCAGGTTATAGAGCACCTGGTTGATGCAATTCTCACCGCCGTCGAACCGGGCCGCCTCTTTCATGTCTCGCGTGTCGAAATTCGATACGCCAAAGGCCCGGATTTTCCCTGCGTCGCGCAACGCCCTGAACGCATCGAACGTTTCCTGCAGCGGATGGCTGCCCGGCCAGTGCAACAGATAAATATCCAGGTAATCCGTTTTCATCCGTTTCAGGCTGCGTTCGCAGGCTGCGATGGTACCCTTGCGGCTGGCATTGGTCGGCAATACCTTGCTGACGAGGAAAATCTTGTCACGTTGCCCCGCAATAGCTTCCCCCACTACTTCTTCCGCACCGCCGTTTCCATACATCTCAGCCGTATCGATAAGCGTCATCCCAAGGGCGATGCCGTGCTTCAGCGCGGAGACTTCATCTGCTCTCGCCGAACGCGACTCGCCCATGAACCAGGTTCCCTGGCCCAGGGTCGGCATGGAAATACCATTGGAAAGAACTAAGCTGTGTTGCGGCATGATTCGCTTTCTCGTCTAGTGCGTTAACCGGGAAAAACGGTCTCGAACCGGATTCCCCGATGAATGAGAGCTCGCTGGCAAGGCTTGCCGGAGCCTGCCTTGCAGGTAAAGTATCATTATTGCACCAAAAAACCGCAAAAGACACGTCCATTATTGATCCGACGTATGTCCCATCTCTCATTTTCGTACTGACGATGGGAGCATGGCGAGGCACGAAACCGAAAACAGGGAGTCGTTGTATCATCTCGGCATGCAGCCAGCCGATTCCATCATGATTCACGCCGACTCACAGGCCAATCTCTCTGTTCTCGCACGATTTGGACGGGCGCTGAAGCGCAACCAGAAGACCGTCATGGCCATTCAGTGGACGGTCGTCGCACTTTATCTGCTCCTTCTGTTCACCCCGTTGTTCCTGACTGCGCCCGGGCCGGAAGCAACCCCTTTTAACAACCTGAGCCTGTTTTGCCGGTTTCTTTTCTGGGGAATTGGCTGGCCGCTGATCATTCTGAGCATGATGTTGTTCGGGCGTGCCTGGTGCGGAATTTTCTGCCCGGACGGAACAGTGACCGAATTCATCAGTCTACATGGCCGGAAGCGATCGATTCCAAGATGGATTCGGTGGAAAGGCTGGCCATTCACCATGCTCGCCGCCACAACCCTTTACGGCCAACTGGTTGGCGTTTACGATTTTTCGCCCGCGACCCTGCTTCTGCTCGGGCTTCCTTCCCTGGGCGCCCTGGCGACAGGCTTCCTCTATGGAAACGGAAAGCGAATCTGGTGCATGTATCTTTGCCCGGCCAATGCCACCTTTTCGATGCTGTCGAAAATCGCTCCTTTTCACTTCCGGGTCGATTTGCAGAAATGGACGCGCTATCCTGACATTCCACCGCGCGTGAATTGCGCACCGCTAATCAATATCAAGCAGATGAAAAGTACGTCAGCGTGCCATGCTTGCGGACGATGCGGTGGGTATATGGACGCGGTGGATCTTTCCTTGCGTACGCCGGAAAGTGAAATTGTCGGATCGAAAAACAAAGACACCACAACGGTGGAAGCCCTGACCTTGATTTTCGGGATCATAGGCATCTGTTCCGCAGCCATGCAGTGGGTAGGTAGTCCGCTGTTCTCCTCGTTTCGTACGGCACTGGCAGACTGGCTGTCCGGGGTCGGTGTGATCGACGTGTTCAGAGAGACCACCATGCCCTGGTGGATACTGGCCAATTACCCTGACGCCAATGTGATTCGCAGCCTGTTCGACGGCATCAGCATTCTGTCATTCATTGCAGGCGGCGGCAGCCTGCTTGCACTTACCGTTCTGATATTCGTCTGGATTGCCTCACGAATTGCCGGCGAAGACGTTTCCTGGCAAAAGCTGTCGCTTGGCCTTATCCCGTCCGCAGGATGCGCCACCTTCATCGGTTTATCCACATTAAGCGTTATGCAATTAAGGTCGGCAGGTCTGGAATTACATTGGGCTCCTTGGTTGCAGATGCCGCTGCTCGGGGTGGGCAGCCTGTTTTCAATGTGGCTTGGATTCAGAATGCTGGTACATCGCCTGTCGATGCGATACGTGCTGTCCTTTGCCGTTTACATTCTGCCTGTCCTCCTGCTGCACGGTCTCTGGTCGACCCGGATTCTCCTCTGAATAGACAATAAAAAACCCGGCCTTTCGACCGGGGTTTTTATCATGCATGCCGTTTTTATTCGACTTCGGCGATTTCAACAGGAGGCGCCGGAGGTGTACTGTCTCTTTGCGGGAAATCCAGCTTGATCTGCTCGCTGTCGTCCAGATCGACGGTTACAGCTCCTCCAGCAACCAGTTTTCCGAACAGCAACTCGTCGGCCAGTGCCTTGCGGATCAGATCCTGGATCAGGCGCGCCATCGGTCGGGCTCCCATGAGCGGATCAAAGCCTTTCTTCGCCAGGAACTTGCGCAGCTTGTCGGTGAAGAGGACCTCGACCTTTTTCTCATGCAGTTGCTCCTCAAGCTGCATCAGGAACTTGTCGACGACGCGCAGAATGACGTCCTCATTCAGTGAGTGGAAGCTGATGATCCCGTCGAGCCGGTTGCGGAACTCGGGCGTGAACATGCGCTTGATATCCCCCATTTCGTCCCCGGGCTGCTTACTGCCGGTGAACCCAATGCTGGATTTTTGCAGGCCTTCCGCACCCGCATTCGTAGTCATGATCAGGATCACGTTGCGGAAATCGGACTTGCGTCCATTGTTGTCGGTCAGCGTGCCGTGGTCCATCACCTGAAGCAGGATATTGAACACATCAGGATGGGCTTTCTCGATTTCATCCAGCAGCAGCACCGCATGCGGCTTCTTCGTGATTGCTTCGGTCAGCAAACCGCCCTGGTCGAATCCGACATATCCCGGAGGCGCGCCGATCATGCGGCTGACCGCATGGCGCTCCATGTATTCGGACATGTCGAAACGGATCAGGTCGATGCCAAGAACGAAGGCAAGCTGTTTCGCCACCTCGGTTTTCCCGACACCGGTCGGGCCCGAGAACAGGAAGGCTCCGATCGGCTTGTCCGTCTTGCCAAGACCTGCGCGAGCCATCTTGATACTCGCCGCCAGAGCATCGATTGCCGGGTCCTGTCCGAAGACGACATTTTTCAGATCGCGGTCCAGTGTCTGCAACTTGCTCCGGTCGTCCTGGTTGACGGTCTGGGGAGGAATCCGTGCGATTTTCGCAATGATATCCTCGATCTCCGCCTTGCCGATCGTCCTCTTCTGCTTCGACTTCGGCAAAATCCGTTGCGCCGCGCCGGCTTCGTCGATGACGTCAATCGCCTTGTCAGGCAAATGCCGATCGTTGATGAAACGGGCCGACAGCTCGGCAGCCGTCGTCAACGCGGATACGGAATACTTGACGTTGTGGTGATCCTCGAAGCGGGACTTCAGGCCGCGCAGGATCTGAACAGTCTGTTCCACGGTCGGCTCATGGATATCGATCTTCTGGAATCGACGGGCCAAGGCGTGATCTTTCTCGAAGACACCTCTGAATTCGGTGAACGTGGTCGCACCAATGCATTTCAGCTGGCCGCTCGACAAGGCGGGCTTCAGCAGATTCGACGCGTCCAGCGTGCCTCCCGACGCCGACCCGGCACCGATGATGGTGTGAATTTCATCGATGAACAGGATCGTGTTGGGGTTGTCTTTGAGTTGTTTGAGCACGGCTTTGAGGCGCTGTTCGAAGTCGCCGCGATATTTCGTTCCGGCCAGCAGTGCGCCCATGTCGAGCGAATAGACGACCGCCTTCTGCAGCACTTCCGGCACTTCGCCTTGCGTTATCCGCCAGGCCAGTCCCTCTGCAATAGCGGTTTTGCCCACACCGGCCTCTCCGACCAGCAGCGGATTGTTCTTGCGGCGGCGGCACAAAATCTGAATCACACGGTCGATCTCGTCCTCACGCCCGATCAGGGGATCGATACGTCCCGCTATCGCCTGCTTGTTCAGGTTCTGGGTAAATTGGTCAAGCGGCGTTTCCTTCTGCTGACCTTCCACGGTTCCCGCTTCTTCACCGGTTTCCGACGTCTTCTGCACCTCGGGCTGCTGATTCTTGCGCACGCCGTGCGAGATGAAATTGACGACGTCCAGCCGTGTCACTCCCTGCTGATGCAGATAGTAGACCGCATGCGAATCCTTTTCCCCGAAGATGGCGACCAGCACGTTTGCACCCGTGACTTCCTTCTTGCCGTTGGAAGCCGACTGGACATGCATGATCGCTC
>Ga0316613_10002242_pt1 | contig 12478 bp, 11 predicted proteins | sample OWC_soil_day10_C_2_FD_207647 | JGI IMG/M metagenome (GOLD analysis project Ga0316613, IMG submission 207647) | Wetland soil microbial communities from Old Woman Creek delta, Ohio, United States - OWC_soil_day10_CT_b | ecosystem: Environmental > Terrestrial > Soil > Wetlands | place: USA: Ohio...
AATATTATATTAAATAGGTTTATACAGTAAGCTGTATATGGTTAAAGGAGGATATAATCTTGTTAGAGATTAAAATAAATGAGGCGGATAACGCTGCTAGAATTCTGGTAATCGGTGTAGGCGGTGCCGGAAACAATGCAGTGAACCGCATGATTGATGAGAATATAGCTGGTGTGGAATTTTTTGGAATCAATACGGACAAGCAGGCATTGCAGTTTTGCAAGGCTCCCACAGCTATGCAGATCGGTGAGAAGCTGACCAAGGGACTTGGTGCAGGTGCGAAACCTGAAATTGGCGAAAAGGCAGCGCAAGAGAATGCGGACGAGCTGGCTCAGGTCATGAAGGGTGCCGATATGGTATTCGTTACATGCGGTATGGGAGGCGGAACAGGAACTGGTGCAGCTCCTGTTGTGGCTAAGATTGCGAAAGATATGGGAATCTTAACTGTTGGTGTTGTAACAAAGCCATTCCGTTTTGAAGCCAAAACACGTATGTCCAATGCAGTGAACGGTATTGAGCGTTTAAAAGAAAGTGTTGATACGCTGATTGTAATCCCTAACGACCGTCTTCTTGAAATTGTGGACAGGCGTACCACCATGCCTGATGCTTTAAAGAAAGCAGATGAAGTACTTCAGCAGGCAGTTCAGGGTATTACGGATTTAATTAATGTACCAGGACTGATTAACCTGGATTTTGCTGATGTTCAGACCGTTATGACTGACAAAGGCATCGCTCATATTGGTATTGGTCACGCAAAGGGCGATGAGAAGGCTTTAGAGGCAGTGAAACAGGCTGTTTCCAGTCCACTTCTTGAGACAACCATTGAAGGTGCAACTCATGTAATCATTAATATCTCCGGAGATATCAGCCTGATTGAAGCCAATGAGGCAGCAAGCTATGTTCAGGAGATGGCAGGAGATGATGCCAATATTATTTTCGGTGCTATGTATGATGAGAATGCACAGGATGAAGCTAGCATTACAGTAATTGCAACCGGACTTGATATGCAGCATGAGACGCCGGTAGCCAAGGTTATGACCAATTTCTCCAATCCAAACTATAAGCAGCCCAAAGCAGCACCACAGGCAGCAAGTCAGGAAGCAGCAGCTACAACTGCAGCAAATCCTGCATACAATCAGAACTTTAACCAGAATTATAACAATGCCAATAACTATTCCGGACAGCCTTATTCCAATAACCAGAATGCCGGAAATTACAGCAATCCCAATTATAACAATCCAAATTATAATAAACAGCCTAATTACGGACAGGGAACTCCCCAGACTGCACCACAGGGGAATGGACAGCCTTACCGTCCGACTGTGAACAAAGAAGTGCAGATCAATATTCCTGACTTTTTAAGAAATAAAAGATAATAGATACATAGCAGGCAGGTTCTCATGAACCTGCCTCTTTTTGAAAGGAGATCCTTATGTTAAAAGAGGAGAAAGATTGGGAATTATCAGAAGATTATTATGCGGAGCAGGACAGTGAAAAAAAGCTGTCTTTGGAGGATTTCATTACGGAACAGGATTTGGAGGGGAATTCACTTAATATTTCTCCTCAATCTGACGAACTACTTAAAAAGACCATTGAAGATGTGCATCAGGTTCTGGCACTTGCAAAAGATGGAATGAGCATTGAAAAAATCGCTGAATTGACAAGCCTTGATGAAAAATACATCTATGATATCCAGGTCTGCGCACAGGGCTTCAGGGAGGATGACGAGATCGCAGTGGCTCATTTAGTTTTGGGTTAAATCAGGGGGAAACAAAAGATGATGAGAAAGATTTGTCCGGTTTGTGATCTGCCGGTGAATGAGATCAGTTACTGTCCCAGATGCAGGCGTGTTGTTAAGAAGCCTGTTTACTGGGAGGTAAACTATTTATTAAATGAAAAGAGAAACCAGACAGTTATGCCAGCCGGTCAGCGGCCTGCTGCCACAACGACGGTAAATCAGTCAACTGTCCATACTCCATTGCCTGGAAAGGGAAGCTCCAATGTATTGCTGTTTATTGTGATTTTGTTTATTGTAATCACTACTCTGGCCAGTGTGATTATCAGCTGTGCTGTGAATGCCACCTCTTTGGAAAGCAAGTATGAGACAGCAGTTGGATATGATGACTATGGATACCGGGATTTAAATGAAGCGGAGGTTGCAGCGGCAGGGGAACATTGCAGCGGGTTCGATCACTTTGATACGGACGGAAGAGATATTTCCAGGTCCATGATCCAGTATCTGGAAAAAGAGGAGTATGGCTACAGCGTCATTTCCCAGGAGACTTATGAGGATAATTATGAGTTTAAACAGGACGGCGATCCCCTGACTTTTTATGAGACTGTGGAAAGCGTTTATCTAATACCTGAAGCAGCGAAAGAAGCTGGTTCTGATGTTGATTCGTATGAGTACGTGGATATTAACTATGATACGGCTACGGGAGAACTCCACCGCTATGTCTCCTATCTGGAGGATCAGGAAGCGACTCTGGCATATTTAAAACAGTTTTTACTGAATACAGAAGCAGGGTGTAAGGTTGAGGCAGATCAGAGCAGCGCAGACTCGATTATAGAACAGGTACAGGCAAGGATTGACCAGCGGGAAGGAGTTTACATCCTGGAAGGTATCTTTGATGTAACTATCTATATCTATGAAGACCGGATACAGGTTTATGTATCCTATAACAATCCTGAGACTGTAATAAATCAGGAAACATAACGGTTAAAACCTGCTATTGACAGAAAATAATCGTTCTGATATAATAATCCCAATCGCAAAAGGGAGTAGCTTCCACCGTAAGGCTGGATAAGCGTGCGTCAGAACGATAAAGAGATTTATCCGCATTCTTATGAAATGTCAAGACTTTTACTGATACCGACAGGTACCGGCAAAGGTCTTTTTTTATATCTTTTTTGCGAGAGCCCCCCAAAGGAAAGAGAGGAAATGAAGGATGGAAACAGTTAACCCAAAAGGAACGGAGCAATTAAGAAAAATCCGGAAATTGATAAAAAAATCCGGAATAGCGGTTTTACTTGCTGTGGCGGTTCCTGTTATTGCATTTGGCTCTGTCTATGATGTGCAGGAACAGGAGCAGGCGGTAGTGACCACGTTAGGTATTCCAAGAACGGTTGCAGAGCCGGGACTGCATTTTAAAATCCCGTTTGTTCAGAATGTGCATAAGGTGAATACCACCATACAGGGATTTGCCGTAGGCTACGATCCCAGTGACAATGAGAGCAAGGAAGAAGATTCTCTGATGATTACAAAGGATTATAATTTTGTAAACGTAGATTTTTTTGTGGAGTATAAAGTCACAGATCCGGTGAAGGCAATCTATGCCTCCAGGGATCCCCTGATTATTCTGCAGAATGTATCAAGAAGCAGCATCCGAACAGTCATCGGCAGTTACGATGTGGATTCTGTGCTGACCAATGGAAAGAATGAGATTCAGTCCAAAGTAAAGGAAATGATTATATCAAAGCTGGCAGAGCACAATGTAGGTCTTACGGTAATCAATGTAACCATACAGGATTCGGAACCGCCCACAAAGGAGGTAATGGAAGCTTTTAAGGCAGTGGAAACAGCCAAACAGGGAAAAGAGACAGCGATCAACAATGCAAATAAGTACCGCAATGAAAAGCTTCCGGAGGCAACTGCCCAGACAGATAAGATTCTTCAGGAAGCAGAGTCAACCAAGGCAAAAAGGATTAATGAGGCCAGTGCAGAGGTAGCCAGATTCAATGCCATGTACGAGGAATATGTGAAAAACCCGGAAGTGACCAAAAAAAGAATGTTTTATGAAACAATGGAACATGTGCTTCCAAATATGAAAGTGATTATTGATGGTACAGATCAGACCAGTACCATCCTCCCGCTTGACAGTTTTACAGGAGGAGCGGCCACTGAAAAGAAGGAGAATCAGGAATGAAAAAGATAAAAACAGCCATAGGAATTGTGATTGCAGCAGTTGCCGTAACGGTGCTTACCGGAGCGGTAGTGGTAACCAATGAAAATGAATTTAAGCTGATCAGGCAGTTCGGAAGAGTGGAGAGGGTCATTGATTCCCCAGGCATTTCTTACAAGATACCATTTATCCAGACGGCAGATACCCTGCCAAAGCAGATCCTGCTTTACGATCTTGCAGCTTCCGATGTGATTACAATGGATAAAAAAACCATGCTCAGTGACAGCTACGTGCTCTGGCGGATTGAAGATCCGCTGAAATTCGCACAGTCACTGAATTCTTCGCTTTCCGGTGCGGAGAGCAGAATTGATACGGTGGTTTATAACTCAGTCAAGAATGTGATCAGCAGTATGGCACAGAATGAAGTTATAAGCAGCCGTGATGGGGAACTTTCTCAGGCGATTATGGAGAATGTAGGAGAAAACATGGACCAGTATGGAATCCGTCTTCTGGCAGTGGAAACAAAGCGCCTGGACCTTCCCGCAGATAATAAAACAGCCGTGTATGAAAGAATGATTTCAGAGCGTGCCAAAATAGCCGCCACATTTACCGCAGAAGGCCAGGCAGAGGCAAAAAAGATTCAAAATACAACAGACCGTGAAATAGCAATCAGTATTTCTGATGCTCAGGCGAAGGCGGCATCAATCACATCAGAGGGAGAAGGAGAATATATGAGAATTATGGCGGAAGCTTATCATGATCCCCAAAGATCAGATTTCTATTCCTTTGTGCGGTCTTTAGAAGCAGCTAAGACATCACTTACAGGAAATGGGAATACGCTGATCCTTCCGGGCGGTTCTCCGCTTGCCAGGATATTTACCGGTCAGTAAAATTTGGCATACTACCTGTTGCGGGAAAAAGTTTTTTATGGTAAAGTGTTAAAATAAAAAGAAGCAGAGGATAGGAGATTGACAGAATGAAGATTACAGATATATTGAGCCAGGGAAAGCCGACCTTATCTTTTGAAGTGTTTCCGCCTAAGACAGAGGATAAGTATGATTCTGTTGAGAAGGCGGCTGCTGAGATAGCAAAACTGAAACCTGCCTTTATGAGCGTCACATACGGCGCTGGCGGAGGAACCAGTAAGTATACCGTAGACATCGCTTCAGCGCTCCATCATGAATATCATGTTACGGCTTTGGCCCATTTGACCTGTGTATCTTCTACGAAAGAAAAGGTGCGTCAGGTATTAAGTGAGCTAAAGGAAGCAGGAATAGAGAACGTGCTGGCATTAAGAGGTGATATCCCGGCGGATGCCCCTGACAAGCGGGAATATCACTACGCATCAGAACTGATCCGGGAGATTAAGGAAACCGGTGATTTCTGCATCGGAGCTGCCTGTTATCCGGAAGGTCATGTGGAATCAGCAAATAAAACCATTGACATGGATTACTTAAAGCAGAAGGTGGAGGCGGGCTGCGATTTCGTTACCACCCAGATGTTTTTCGATAATAACATCTTATATAATTACTTATACCGGATACGGGAAAAGGGTATTACAGTCCCGGTTGTTGCAGGTATCATGCCTGTAACCAATGTAAGACAGATCATACGCAGCTGCCAGCTGTCCGGAACCTATCTGCCTACCCGGTTTAAGGCGATCGTTGACCGGTTTGGGGAAGATCCGGCAGCCATGAAGCAGGCGGGAATTGCTTATGCAACGGAGCAGATCATAGATTTAATTGCAAACGGTGTCAATGCCATTCATGTTTATTCTATGAATAAGCCTGATGTGGCCTTAAAGATCAAAGAAAATCTTTCTCAGATACTGTAATCCGTGAAGCAGCAGGTCCGTTTCTGTAAAAGAGCGGACCTGTTTTATCAGGAAAAATCGGAGGGATAAGGATGGAGATCAGCCGGAAGGAGATTCTTAGGTATTTAGGATATGGAAATAAAGAAAGCGATGAACAGATCAGTGCTTTGGTTGAGGAAGTATTGGAAGAGCTTCTGGCTGCTGCATCACCCAAATGTATATACAGGGCATTTTCGTTAACACTGCTTCCTGAGGATGAAATTGATTTTACGGTCTTTCATACAAAAAGCCGGAATTTAAGTAAAAATCTGGCGGATTGTGAGGAAGTCATATTATTTGCCGCCACATTGGGAACCGGGGTGGATGTGCTGCTTCATAAATACACCAGACTGCAGATGAGCAGGGCGGTGATTATGCAGGCAGCAGCAGCTGCAGTGATTGAAGAATACTGCGACGAAGAAAACCGGAAGCTGAAACAGGAATACGAGGCAAAGGGTCTTTATTTAAGACCCAGATTCAGTCCGGGCTACGGTGATTTTTCGCTGGAATGTCAAAAAGACATAACGACAGTGCTGGAAACACCCAAGCGGATCGGAATCATGCTTACGGAAAGCCTGCTTATGACGCCCTCTAAATCCGTGACGGCAGTGATGGGAGTCAGTAAAAAGCCTTACCGGTGTGAGATAAAAGGGTGTGAATCCTGTGGAAAAAAGGACTGTGCATACCGGAGATAAGATAGAAACTGAATGCAGATGGAGGAATGTATGACAGCGATTTTAGAGAGATTGAAAGAAAGAATCCTTTTTTTTGACGGCGGCATGGGCAGCCTTTTACAGGCCAATGGCTTAAAACCCGGCGAATTGCCGGAAACCTGGAATGTAACCCATTCTGATTTAATCGTTAAGCTTCACAGAGAATATCTGGAAGCCGGTGCAGATATGATTAAAACCAATACCTTTGGTGCGAATGGTTTGAAATATAACGAGCATAAGGAATTTGATTTAGAGCAGATTGTGACAGCTGCCATGAAGAATGCCAGAGAGGCGGTAAATACTGCAGCTTATCCACAGGGAAGGTCAAAAGGAGCAATAGCCCTTGATATCGGTCCTACCGGCAAGCTTCTAAAGCCTCTGGGAGATCTTGATTTTGAAGATGCCTATGAGCTGTTTTCCCAGGTGGTAAGAATCGGTGAACGGGAAGGGGCAGACCTCATCCTCATTGAAACCATGAGTGACAGCTATGAAGCAAAAGCAGCGGTTCTGGCTGCAAAGGAAAACAGCAGCCTGCCTGTTTTTGTGACGATGATTTTTGATGACAAGGGAAAGCTTTTGACTGGCGGAAATGTGGAATCTACAGTAGCTCTTTTAGAAGGGCTGGGAGTGGATGCCCTGGGAATTAACTGCGGTCTTGGTCCTGTTCAGATGAAAGGCATTCTGGAAGACATTATGAAGGTGGTTTCTCTTCCTGTCATTGTAAACCCCAATGCCGGACTTCCAAGAAGTGAAGGCGGAAAGACGGTTTATGATATTGATGCCGATGAATTTGCCGGAGTCATGAAGGAGATTGTGGAGGCGGGGGCCTGTATCATCGGAGGCTGCTGCGGAACCACGCCGGAGCATATTGAAAAAACGACAGCCCTGTGTAAGAATTTGCCGGTCAGACTTCCGGAAAGAAAGAACCGGACGGTGATTTCCTCCTATGCCCAGGCTGTTGTTATAGATCAGGATCCGGTTATTATTGGAGAACGGATTAACCCAACGGGAAAAGCTAAATTTAAGCAGGCGTTAAAGGACCACAATCTGGAGTATATCTTAAAAGAGGGCGTTCTCCAGCAGGATAACGGAGCTCACGTGCTTGACGTGAACGTGGGACTTCCTGAGATTGATGAACCAGCCATGATGGTAGAAGTAGTGAAAGAACTGCAAAGTATTATTGACCTGCCTTTACAGATTGACACCTCCAATATGACTGCCATGGAACGTGCCATGAGAATCTATAACGGCAAGCCGCTTATAAATTCCGTTAACGGAAAGAAAGAAGTGATGGAAGCCATTTTCCCTCTTGTAAAACGGTACGGAGGAGTGGTGGTGGCTCTCGCTCTTGATGAAGACGGTATTCCGGAAACGGCTGAGGGAAGAATTGCAGTATCGAAAAAGATCTATGATACCGCAGCCGGATATGGGATCGGAAAAGAAGATATCATTATTGACGCTTTGTGTATGACAGTGAGCTCTGACAACAAAGGTGCCATTACAACCCTGGAGACAGTGAGACGGGTAAGGGATGAATTACAGGGAAAAACCATACTTGGAGTATCCAATATTTCCTTTGGTCTTCCCCAAAGAGAGATTGTCAATGCAGCATTCTTTACAATGGCTCTGCAAAACGGGTTAAGCGCTGCCATTATAAATCCAAACTCAGAGGCCATGATGCGCTCTTACTACAGCTTCCGTGTACTTGCAGACTTAGATCCCCAGTGCAGCAATTATATCAGCATCTACAGCGGTAATGTGGCTGTTCTTGGTGAGGTGAAAAGACAGACAGGGGATCAGAAGGCAGCTGGGATAAGCGGAGCGGATTTATCCTTAGGGGAAAGCATAAAAAAAGGATTAAAAGACAGAGCTTATGCTGCAGTTTCTGAACTTCTGGAAAACAGGGAGCCCCTTACCATTATTAATGAAGAGATGATTCCCGCTCTCAATGAGGTTGGAAAAGGTTTTGAGAAGGGAACGGTATTTCTTCCCCAGCTCCTGATGAGCGCAGAGGCGGCAAAGGCAGCTTTTGAGGTTATTAAGGAGAAGCTGGCACAAAGCGGTGCAGAAGAAAAGAAAAAGGGAACCGTAATACTTGCAACCGTAAAGGGAGACATTCACGACATCGGCAAAAACATTGTAAAGGTGCTTTTGGAAAATTACAGCTATGAAGTATTGGATCTTGGAAAAGATGTTCCGCCTGAAACCATTGTAAAAACGGCCATAGAGCGGAATGTGAAGCTGGTGGGGTTAAGCGCACTCATGACAACCACGGTTCCAAGCATGGAAGAGACCATTCGCCAGCTCCGGACTCAGGCGCCTTTTGCAAAGGTTATGGTGGGCGGGGCGGTTCTCACAAAAGAGTATGCAATGACAATCGGCGCAGACCAGTATTGCCGGGACGCCATGGCATCTGTCAATTATGCCGAGGATATATTTGAAGTTAAATAAGGTGCCTCATTGACAAATAACGAATGAATGGTACAATAAAACTTGATAATATATCTGGAGGTACAAAATGGGAAAGATAATTTTAACGGGGGACAGACCCACCGGAAAGCTTCACATCGGACATTACGTGGGTTCGCTGAGGCGCAGGGTGGAATTGCAGAATTCCGGCGAATTTGACGAGATTTTTATTATGATAGCGGATGCCCAGGCATTGACGGATAATGCGGACAATCCGGAAAAGGTTCGTCAGAACATTATAGAGGTAGCGCTGGATTATCTCGCATGCGGACTGGATCCCAGTAAGAGTACGTTGTTCATCCAGTCTCAGATACCCCAGCTTACAGAGCTTAGCTTCTATTATATGAATCTGGTTACCGTTTCCAGGCTGCAGCGCAATCCTACCGTAAAATCTGAGATTGCCATGAGAAACTTCGAAACCAGCATTCCCGTGGGCTTCTTTACCTATCCAATCAGCCAGGCAGCTGATATTACGGCATTTAAGGCCACCACGGTTCCTGTGGGAGAAGATCAGGAGCCTATGATTGAACAGACCAGGGAGATCGTACGGAAATTCAATTCCGTTTACGGGGAGGCTTTAGTAGAGCCGGATATCCTTCTTCCGGATAATCAGGCGTGCTTACGTCTTCCGGGAACAGACGGTAAGGCAAAGATGAGTAAATCCCTTGGCAACTGCATCTACTTATCCGATTCAGAAGATGAGGTTAAGAAAAAGGTAATGAGCATGTACACCGATCCCAATCACCTGATGGTTTCTGATCCCGGACAGGTGGAAGGCAATACTGTATTTACCTATCTGGATGCATTCTGCAAAGAAGAGGATTTTAAAGAATATTTACCGGATTACAAGAACCTTGATGAGTTAAAAGAGCACTATCAGAGAGGCGGACTTGGAGACGTTAAAGTAAAGAAATTTTTAAACAGCGTGCTGCAGGCAGAGTTAGAGCCCATCAGAAAGAGAAGAAAAGAATACGAAGCAGATATCCCTCACGTATATCAGATCTTAAAAGAGGGAAGCCAGAAAGCAGAAGCCGCCGCCGCTGCTACCTTAAAAGAGGTTAAGGAAGCCATGAAGATCAACTATTTTGACGATGTGGAACTGATCGGAGAACAGGCAAAGCGGTTTAAAGGCCAGGAATAGGGGTTGTCATGAAGATCGTGTCCATTCATGAGATACTGGAATGCAATCAGCTTTTAAAAGACAGCGGATTGGAATTTAAGATTCATTTAAGAGATGCCTGCGGGAAACAATCCTGCTTTGTGGAATCCCTTAGTGACAGCAATGGAACAGCAGAGTATCAGGCGCTTTATGAGACACTGGAAGGGTACTTTAAGAAACTGCGTTTTCAGCTGGAGTATAATGTAGATAAGACAAACTTCTGGATGATTTAACTCCGGAAACTAGAATGCCGGAGTGGCTGCAAAGGATAAAACCTTTGGGCTTCTCCGGTTTTTTTAACTTAATAATAAAATAATAATTATTATCAATATTGTTTATTGAATTTTCTGGTAAACTATGCTATGATTATACCATGAATTAGGAATAACTAACTCATAAATTTAATCGAAACAAGCCATATTAATTGAGTATAGCCAACAGGAAAGGAGATAGATTGTATGTCATTCATTGGAAAAGAGATCAGTGATTTTAAAGTACAAAGTTTTATAAATGGAGAATTTAAGGAAGTGGTTAAAAAGGATGTTCTGGGAAAGTGGTCCGTATTCTTTTTTTATCCGGCGGATTTTACTTTTGTCTGCCCCACAGAACTGGAAGATCTTGCAGATAAATATGAGGATTTTAAAAAGGCGGGCTGTGAAATTTACAGCGTATCCTGTGATACCCATTTTGTACACAAGGCCTGGCATGATGCTTCAAAGACAATAAAAAAGATTCAGTATCCCATGCTAGCGGATCCTACAGGCGCACTGGCAAGAAGCTTTGATGTTCTGATTGAGGAATCCGGCATGGCGGAGCGGGCAACCTTTGTTGTGAATCCGGAAGGAGTTATCGTAGCTTATGAAGTGATAGCCGGCAACGTGGGAAGAAATGCAGAAGAACTGTTTCGAAGAGTGGAGGCTTCCCAGTTTGTTGCCAAACACGGAGATGAGGTTTGTCCTGCAAAATGGAAACCAGGTGAAAAAACATTAAAGCCCAGTCTGGATTTAGTAGGGCTTCTGTAAAGGCGGGATCCTATGGCTGAATTTTATGACGTAATTATTGTAGGCGCAGGTCCTGCAGGTCTCTCCGCAGCCATTTATGCAGCCAGAGCCAGATTTAAGGTTCTGGTACTGGAAAAGGAAAAAATCGGCGGTCAGATTACCATTACATCGGAAATAGTAAATTATCCCGGAATCGAGAAAATAGACGGCACAGAGCTGACAGAAAAGATGCGGGCCCAGGCACAAAGCTTTGGCGCTGAATTTCAGATAGCAAAAGTGACAGACTTTGATTTATCCGGAGATATGCGAATTGTAAAAACCGATAAAGGTGATTTTAAGACCCTTGGAATTGTTCTTGCTCTTGGTGCAAACCCCAGAATGCTGGGGTTTGCAGGAGAGAGAGAATACAAAGGCAGAGGAGTGGCTTACTGTGCAACCTGCGACGGTGAATTTTTCACCGGAATGGATGTATTTGTGATTGGAGGTGGATTCGCAGCAGCAGAAGAAGCTGTATTTCTCACCAAATATGCAAGAAAGGTCACTATCATTGTCAGAGAAGAAGATTTTACCTGTGCCGCCTCCGTAGCGGATAAAGCGAAAAGTCACGAAAAGATTGAAGTTCATTATCAGACTGAGATCGTGGAAGCTGCTGGTGACAGGCTTTTACAATCTGCCAGATTTCGGGATAATCAGACTGGAAGAGAATGGACTTATGAAGCGCCAGAGGGAGAATCCTTTGGTATATTCGTATTTGCAGGCTATGTACCGGATACAGAAATAGTAAAAGGGAAGCTGGAGCTTGACAGCCACGGCTATCTCATTACAGATCACAATCAGATGACGGGGATTCCCGGAGTGTACGGAGCCGGTGATGTGTGTATCAAGAATTTAAGACAGGTGGTAACCGCTGTTTCCGACGGTGCAGTTGCCGCTACATCCTTAGAAAAATATGTGGCTGATGTTTATGAGAAGTTACAGTTGTCTCCACGAGAGCCTCTGGCACAAGCGGATAACAAAAGTGAGAATAGAAAGCAGCAGGAAGAAGCGGGAGAAGAAAATTTTATTACTTCTGAGATGAGACAGCAGTTAGAAGTGCTGTTTGAAAAATTCCAGAAAAAAGTTGTTGTAAAGGCACTTTTGGATCAAAGTCAGCTTTCCGCTGAAATGGATTCCTTTTTAAAGGAACTCACTGGCATCTCACATAAAGTGGAATGCCGTACAGAGCAGGTATCTGATAAGTCAGAACCGGATGAGACAATTCCTGCCCTGTTAGTTTTAAGGGAAGACGGTACGGAAACAGGAATCCGCTTCCATGGAATTCCAGGAGGCCATGAGTTTAATTCCTTTATTATCGGATTATATAATGCGGCAGGGCCGGGACA
>Ga0316613_10002245_pt1 | contig 12472 bp, 9 predicted proteins | sample OWC_soil_day10_C_2_FD_207647 | JGI IMG/M metagenome (GOLD analysis project Ga0316613, IMG submission 207647) | Wetland soil microbial communities from Old Woman Creek delta, Ohio, United States - OWC_soil_day10_CT_b | ecosystem: Environmental > Terrestrial > Soil > Wetlands | place: USA: Ohio...
TGGATTTCCAATAGAAAGTTGAATGATATCCTTACCAGCAGCTGCCGCTTTCTTCTGTAATTCCTCTAGCTGTGAAAAAATAGCCGATGTCAGTCCCATCATACGATCAGCTTGTTGAATCATACCTTCATCTCCTCAAACCGTATTGATCTTTCTAGCCCTCAATTAAGTTCAGCTTGTATTTTCTTAAATTTTCCCCATACACTATTACAATCTCTGTAACTATAACCTGTAATACTTATTCAATAACTTTTTACAGATTTCTACATCTACTCTCTACACCCCTGCAAAAACAAATCAATATAAAAAATATACTAGTAATTTTTAACCTACTTTATGTTTTCATAGCTCATCCTCTATTATAATAATATACGTTCTAGCACTAAAATAAATAATGCTTTATAAGCGTGAAATCACAACTTATAAAGCATTATCTTACTATTATATCTACTATTTGTTGAGGTTGCTTATCTTACAAATAAGTTCTTATCTAAAATTATAAGTTTTGCTGGATGAGGTTAATCTTTTTCGTATACTCCGCCTCACTAAGCAGCACTTTCTTTGCAGGCATCATCTCAAAAGTCCCTCCCCATGAAGGTCCATCCTGATACTTAGGTACTAAATGAAAATGCAAGTGGGATAGTTTATCTGAATAGGCTCCGTAATTTAATTTATCAGGATTAAATGCCTTCATAATTGCCTTCGCCGCTCTTGCTAAATCCTTCATGTAAAGTGTATACTCTTTATCTGCTAACTCAGTTAAATGATTTTGATGCCCCTTATAGGCTAATACACATCTACCCTCATAGGTTTGCTCTTTAAATAGAAACAAAGTGGAAACTTCCATTTTACTTATTTCAATCATTAGGTCATCTAACCGCTGATCTTTTAAACAATAAAAACAATCATTTTCCATACTCATGCCAACCTCTCCCTTATTGTTATTTTCAAATGTCAGAAGGTCTCTAACACTGCATTTGACTAGCTTATTTTTCCTTTTCCTCATGCGTTAACAACTTCTATATTGTCAACGCATATTCCTGTTATCATCTCGCCTAAGAAGCCAAAGTCTTAATAATAGCTACCAGTCCTTAAACGAGATCTTAGCCCTGCTCTATAAACCACGAGCTTCTTTAACTTTCTCAACGAACTTTTTAGCCGTATCAGTTATTAACTGGTAATTACCTGTTTTCGCACCGCCAGTAAGATTGCTGCCTACACCAACTGCTACACAACCTGCTTTTATCCATTCATCCACATTATCAAGGCTCACGCCTCCCGTGGGCATTAGAGGTGCTTGAGGTAATGGTCCCTTAATCGCTTTTATAAAGGAAGGACCAAAGGCTTCACCTGGGAATATTTTGACAATATCCGCACCAGATTCCATGGCAGCAACAACTCCATCAATTGTCATAGCACCAGCCATAATCGGTATTTGATAGCGATTGCACAGCTTGACTGTCTCCAAATTTAATGATGGACTGACTATATATTGCGCTCCTGCTAAAATAGCAATTCTTGCTGTCTCTGGATCAAGGACAGTACCCGCACCAACAATCATCTCATCTCCTTTATAAGCTTTAGTCAAATCTTCTATTACTTTACTTGCACCCGGTATGGTAAAAGTAATTTCAATAGCATTTACGCCACCTTTCCTGCAAGCTTCGGCTATTAGTAAAGCCTGTTCTGAACTGTCAGCACGAACAACCGCCACAACTCCAGACTGTATCATTCTTCCAAGGATATTAAGTTTAGGTATCATATCAAAATTCTCTCCTCAATAAATTATTTTAGCCTTATTCATCAAAAATTAACAACTACCTGCTCAGATATCCGTCAAGTTCTTTACGACTAGGATATCCATCTGAATCCCCTTTCACCATAACTGCTAGTGAACCAATTGCATTGCCGCGGCGAACAGATTCGTTTAGCGGTAATCTCTCAAGAATCCCGGAAAGCACACCGACTGCAAACCCATCACCAGCACCAACAGTATCTACAACACGTTTAACTTGAAATCCTTTTTCATATCCATCCATCACCTCCTCATCTGTAATTTTCATAGAATAATAAGCTCCCACCGCACCGTCTTTCATAATGACAAAGCGAATTCCCTTTTCGTGGAAAGCTTTTGAAATATCCTTCCACTCCAAACTCCCTACTAATAGCTCAGCTTCCTGAATTCCTGGCAGTATAATATCAGACTTCTGAGCAATCTCTAATAACATACGTCTTGATTCCTCTCCTCTCCAAAGCTGTTTGCGTATATTAGGGTCAAAGGATACAAGTAATCCTTTCTTCTTGGCAATAGCAATGGCGGCAAATACTGTTTCCTGACATTCTGAACTTAGCATGGGAAAGATACCTGTAATATGGAGTATTTTTGCATTATTAAAGTAACTATCCACTAATGCCGATGGATTCATATGGCTAGCAGCTGAATTTTCCCGATAATAATAAATCTTAGGATCACCTATGTCACTTTGCTCTTTTATCATCATACCTGTTCGATGACTTGGAGATACCGTAACAAGTGCGGTATCTACGCCCTCACCACGAATGGTATTCCGTATATATGTACCAAAGGGATCATCACCAATGGAACTAATCCATCCAGCCTGATGGCTTAAACGGGATAAGCCAATGGCTACATTCGATTCTGCACCCGCAACTTTACGGGTAAAACTTGTTACAAATTCTAACGGCCCGCTTTGCTCTGCAATCATTAGAGCCATGCTTTCACCAATTGTTATTACTGCTGGCATACTCTTTTCGGCACCTCATTTCAACTGTTTATACTAATTAACTTTATAAATTCTTATAGTCACGATTTATTAGACTCAGAAATGCAACTAATTGACCGACTGGATTTCTTTAATCAACTCTTTATGCTGTGGGTATTTATCATACAGCGGCCCCATTGCCTTACGGAAAGGCTCCTTATCTGGTCTTATTATTTTTACGCCTTTACTTTCTAGTTCTTGTGTGGCTTTTGCCTCAAACTCTGACCATAATTTACGCTGAAGTTTAGCTGCTTCTGCTCCACATTCCTTTAGAATTTTTTGATCTTCCAGACTTAGTGAATCCCATGTCCTTTTGTTTACATACAAAAACTCAGGTATAAACAAATGTTCATCTAAAACCAAATAAGGAGCTAATTCATAATGTTTCCCCGTTAAATAACTTGGTAAATTATTTTCAGCTCCGTCAACATCTCCCGTTTGTATTTTCGGATAGATATCGTTAAATAAAATTTCCACTCCAGTAGCTCCCAATGCCTGCATCATATTTTTAAATAGGTCAGTAGGAATTATACGGATTTTCATTCCCTTAATATCTTCCGCTGTAGTTACTGGCCTTCTAGTGTAGAAACTACGTGCACCTGCCGCATAATATCCTAAAATAATTATGTCGTGTTTTTCAAATTCCTGAGTCAATCTTTCCCCAATCGGTCCATCAAGCACTTTCCAAACATGGGCCTCATCCCGAAATAAGAAGGGCATTATAAAAGCCTCTGTCATAGGTATCTCTTTTGTGTAAGCTTCAACCCCCGCTCGATCCATATCAATGATTCCTGCACTTATAGCATCCTGAATAGGCTTTCCTTGTCCTAACTGCCCCCCAGGGTAGACCTTCAATTTTATACGTCCACCACTCTTTTCTTCCAGTAGTTTGCTTAAGTATATTTCAGCTTGTGCTGTAGGGTACTCTTCAGGATGAAGTTCGCTCTCCTTTAAGTTTATCTCTTTTACTGTCTTGTGACTCCCTAAAGTACTACATCCAGCCAAGAATATAAGACAGAGCATAAACAATATTAAAAGTATCTTTTTTCTCATATTTATAACCATTCCTTTCGCTTCGCTCAAGGCACAAAACGGAATGAAACCGTTGCCTTTGAGCTTATTTTGCTTTAAAACTATATTATTGAGAATGCAGACAACTACAAAGCACGTGGAGGTGAGTGTGCTGCTCTTCTGAGAGTTGACCGCATATTTATACCTCCACATGACGATTGCCGTCCACCGAACTGTTACAACTGAAACTTGCTGACCATTTCCTTTAGGACGTCTGCTTTATCAGCCAGTTGCCGAGCTGAACTGGATACTTCCTCCATTGATGCAAGCTGCTCTTCTGTTGCTGCCGAAATAGTCAGGCTTTCTGACTGGGTATTCTTGGCCAACTCCTTAACCTGCCCTATTGAGCCTAATACCTTACTCTTAAATGATGTAACTTTTTCAACATCGCCACTAATCTTGCGAATCTGCTCATCAAGTTCCTGAATCAGTCTTACAATATTACCAAATTGCGCCCCTGTTTCCGACATGACTTCCGTCCCACGAAGAACGTCGTTGCTGCCATTCTCCATCATCCCTACCGCAGCATCTGTTTTGTGCTGTATTTCTTTAATAATCTCCCCAATAGTCTGCGCTGCTTCCTGAGACTGATTTGCCAGTTTTTTTACTTCTTCAGCCACCACCGCAAAACCTCGTCCATGTTCTCCTGCTCTAGCTGCCTCAATTGCTGCATTAAGAGCCAGTAAATTTGTTTGTCCAGCAATATTACTTATTACGTTAACAATCTCACCAATACGTTGTGAGCTTGTACCAAGTTCTTGTATCATCTGAGCTGATTTACTTACCGAGTTATTAATCACTTGCATTTGGTTACAGGCATCATTAACTGCCACACTACCCTGCATCGCGATTTGTGCCGTCTCTGTTGATTTTATTGAAACTCGGCTCGCATTGTCAGCAACATTGCCAATCGCTGTCACCATTTCCTGTACAGTTTCTATCACTTGTCCAACTTCTTCAGTCTGGTTAGATGCTCCTAGTGCAACATTTGTTGTTGCTTCGGCGATCTGCCCAGCCGCTTGTGCTGATTGCTCTGCCACCCGATTGAACTGTTCACTAGATGCAGCAACATGTTCGGTTGTAACAACCACTTGTTGAACCATATTTCGCAAACCATCCATCATTACTCGAACAGCCTTTGCCATATCCCCTATTTCATCATTTCCATAATAGCTTATTTCATGTTTACGCAAATCGCCATCCGCTATATGACTTGTTGTCTCTGCCATGCTAGCCAGCGGCCTTGATATACGCCGCGCAAGCCAAATTGATATCGTCAGAGCAAGAGCCAGTAACATGACATTTAATACTATAATAATCATAATCATTCTACGCTGTCCTACTTCAATCTCCGCAATTCGCTCATCAGTTTCGTGACTTACGTATGCTACGAAATCATCAATTATTTTTTCTATTGAAGCCGCCCGTTGTCCAGAAACAGTTAGAAATTTTAAAGTCGCCTCAATTCCCAATTTATCCCGCATATCAGTTCCCACCGAAAGCACTTTATTATATTCCGCCAGTGCTAATTTTAAAATACCGATCTCCTTTTGTGCCTGTGGTGACGTCATGCTAATTTCCAACTCTTGAACCTTATCATTAATCACTTGTTGAGAGTTTGTACTCGCCTGTTGGTATTTTTGATCTCCGGTTAAAATATAGTTTCTTATATTAGTATTGCGTAACCAGAGTTCTGCACGTATATCCTTAACTGTTCCGGTAAACTGAGTCGAGTCTTTTACCATTATTTTATAATCGCGTTCTATCGATCTAAAGTTATAGTACATATATGTATCCATTAAAATAAAGCCGATGATAATCGCGAAACAGGTCACGATTATTTGTTTTCCAATTGGGACCCTCATTTGTTTTCCTCCCCTACGCTTTAAAAGTCTACTTTATCCTGCTAGGTTATATCTCCTTTAATTATAAAAGCCTTCCAACTTAATCGTCGGAAGGCTTTTATCTCTATCCTAATACGATAAAGTCGAGAACTAGAGAATCAGCTAGTTAAAATCAATTTCTCTGCTCATTGCTATGGGTCTTTTATAAATATTTTGTATTTATAGACAAACACAAGCAGATTTTTGACATTAATCCTATATGTAATATATTAAGGGTGAGGTTTACTCTACTTCAACATTCAAGTAATCTTTAATATTATTAAAACATATCCCTTTTATCATTTTACCTAAAAAATCAAAATCTTGATAATAACTACCTTTTTCCACCCAGTTGCCTACAAGATTACATACAATTCGTCTAAAATATTCATGCCTTGTGTAAGAAATAAAACTTCTAGAATCGGTTAGCATCCCAACGAACCTAGAAAATAATCCAATGCTTGACAGAGCCTTCATTTGGTCGATCATACCTTCTTCATGGTCATTAAACCACCATGCCGATCCAAATTGAACCTTGCCTGGTATATCACTTTGAAAATTTCCCGCCATCGCTGCCAGCATATAATTATCTCTAGGATTCAAACAATACAAAATTATTTTAGGAAGTAACTGCACAGTATCTAGTGCATCCAAGAAAAGGGATAATTCATCGGCAATATTAAAATCTGCTATCGTATCAAAGCCAGTATTAACGCCAATCGAACGTAACATTCTAGTGTTTGTATTACGTATTGCACCAAGGTGGATTTGCATAGCCCAGCCATGCTGTGCATATTCTTTTCCTAAATAAATTAAAATTGCCGAGCGAAACTTAATTTCTTCTTCCACCGATATGGTTTGCTTATCAAAACGTTTATTAAATATGTTGTGTATCTCAGCGGGATTAGCTTCCCTATAAAAATGTTCAGGTAATCCATGATCAGATAAACGGCAGCCAACTTCGTGAAAATCCTGTATTCTACGCTTTAATGCCGCAAGATAATCCTCAAATGTTTCAATGGCAATGCCTGTAATATCTCCCAATTTATTCAGCCAGTTCTGGAATTTTTCATGACCAACTTCTAAGGCCATATCAGGTCTAAATGTTGGAAGAACTTTTACGTCAAATGTTTTATCCGCCTTTATCCTCTTATGATGCTCTAAAGTATCTACTGGATCATCCGTTGTACAAAGGGCTTTCACATTGGAGCGTTTGATCAGATTTCTTGCTGAAAACTCTTCTTGCTGGAGCATATCATTACATTTATTCCATATTGCATCTGCAGTTTCCAGTGTTAAATGATCCTGAATTCCAAAGTAGTGTCGAAGCTCAAAGTATGTCCATTGGAATAAGGGATTTCCTACAGTATAGGGAACTGTTTCAGCCCATTTCTTAAACTTCTCATAATCGCTTTTATTACCCGTAATATAATCTTCCGATATGCCGTTAGCTCTTAATGCTCTCCATTTATAATGATCTCCACTTAACCAGAGCTGTGTTATATTTTCAAATTTTTTGTCATCTGCAATTTCTTGAATAGGGAGATGGCAATGATAATCAAAAATAGGCATATCTTTTGCATACTCAAAATATAACTTTCTGGCAGTTTCTGTCTCCAAAAGGTAATTTTCATCCATAAATCCATTCATGTATATCACCCACCATTAATTTTTATACAATGACTTCCTGATTTTTAGGAACTTTAGGTCCATTTACAAAGAAAGCAACAGCTAATGCACCAGTCATGGCCAGACCTGCTGCCAGCACAAATGCAGTTGTATATTGACCTGTAGTTTGTACAAGCCATCCTGTTATTGATGGTCCAAGAATACCGGAAATATTGGACATTGCATGTATAAAGCCGCTAGTTCCGCCAACTCTTTCGCTAGGTACAATATCTTGGATAATAGCCCAGTAGGTTGTAGCTTGCAAATATAGGAAGCAAATGCCTACAGTCATTAGAGAAACTGCAGCGATTACGCTATTAGCAAAGCCAGTTAAACCAACACATATTGCAGCCAACATTAGACAAGTCACTAAAACAACTTTTCTAGAGAAGAGCAATTTCCCTGTTTTCCTGTAAATATAGTCAATAATAAGACTACCAAGAAGTTGTCCTATAGCTCCCGCTATCCATGGAATCATTGCGGCAAAGCCCATCTCTTTAATACTTAAATGCCTTGCATCTACCAAATAAGTAGGAAACCAAGTAAGGAAAAAGAACAGTGTATAATTATATCCAAACATTCCTAACATCAAGGCCAAAATTCTTTTTTGTTTAATAATAGACATCAGTGAAACTTTAATCTGAGATGCAGTCGTTGGTTTAACGTCAGCTATTGCAATTCTACCAGCACTTATTTCTGCCACTTCTTCAGCAGATACCCCAGAATGATCTTCTGGCTTATCAGCACTAATTTTCCACCAAACTGCCGTCCAAATTAAACCAACTACCGCTAAAGCAATGAAGGTAGCTTCCCATCCCCATGCCAAGGAAGCAAAAGCAACAATTGGTGCTGACAACGCTCCGCCAACAGGAGCTCCGCCATTACATATCCCTACTGCGGTCGCCCTTTCCTTTACAGGAATCCAGTTGTTCATCGTTTTATTAGTGGTAGAGGTAAGCGGCCCTTCGCCAAAACCAAAGAAAAGTCGAATAATAAACAAGGATACAAAACTATATGCTGCTGCTGTTAATCCACAAAAAATGGACCAAACAAACATGGCGGTACCCATAACCTTCTTTGGTCCCACTTTATCTGAAAGATAACCACCTACGAAATTAAAAAGGGCATAGCCTGCAAAAAAGCTGCTTAGAATTAACCCTGATTCAAATGGGGTTAGTTCAAACCTCTTATTCAATATTGGCAATGCAACAGACATTGCAGATCTATCAATGTAGTTTATAGCATTACCGATAAATAACATGAGTACAATATTCCACCGATACTTTTTAAACATTTATAATTCCCTCCTAAATAATTTTGTATGTTTTAGCTAATTTAAGGATTTTGCTTTTTCTCCATACACTATATAATCAACTAGAATTTTTCTTATACTCCAGACTTCTGTGAAGTGAGTTTAGTTATAAGATATCAAATAGAGGTTAAAATTACTAAAAGAATAAAAATTGCAATTGAAATCAAACAACAGTCCATTCAAACCAATCAGCAAAGCCGATTATACTATATTGAGCTCTTTCCTGCTGTTTTAACTACACTCCTTCTAATCGAAGAGTTCTCTACTTCAATTTATTCCTCCGCTGCATTTACTCCTGCGAACGTCCACAAACTAGTCTATTACGGAAATATTCCGTCATCTTGACCATACTACCACACTACCATATCAGTGTCAATATTATACTATATTTCATTTATTCGTTTTAGTTGAAATTATCTGTTATTAGCAGTGGTGGATAATTTCAATCATTTATATTTAGTCAAATATGCTTTTAAACTTGAATGCCTTCCCTAATTTTAAGTACACTAAAAAATTCAGCATTTAAGCAAACCATAAAATCCATCAATCTTTATTTTTACGCTAGTTTTTTCGTTTAAGCATTCCATTCTATACAAGATAAAACGCAGAAGCGTATCTGACCTACGCTTCTGGGCTTTATCTATCAATATAGTAAACTGCTTAGTCCCATATGGACTACTATATAATCATAAATACTTTTGTAAAGTAGCTCTTACAGCACCTGTTCCAGAAATCATTTCTTTGAAATAGCCCTCGATTTTTTCTCCTAATCCGGCACTATACAAATTAACTCCAAATATTTCTTCGTTGGAAAGTATCGGTTTCAAAGACTCTCCCACTGATTCTGCATCTCCTAATTTGATTCCAGCGAGGTAGGTTTTCAACTTACTTAGCAAAGGATCTGAGCTTAAACCCATTTCCTTTCCTTGGTCATCCAATCCCATTAAATATCTGCACCATCCAGCAATAACTAGAGGAATATATTTGAGTTTTTTTGGATTCAAATCATTTCTTTCACAATAAGCCTTTATTGTCTCCCCAAACCGTATACCTACTTTTTGAGATGTATCTGTGACAATTCTTTGGGGAGTATCAGGAATATATGGATTAGGGAACCTTACGTCAATTACTTCTTTGATAAAATCTTCTGGATCGATAATTTGCGGGTTTACAACAACTGGCATTCCTTCCTCATATCCCACTTTTTCTACTAGTTTCTTCAAAGATGAATCTTTCATTTCGTCTGCGATTAGCGTATATCCAAGCAAACAGCCAAAAACAGCCAGTGACGTGTGCAGCGGATTCAGGCATGTACATACTTTCATCTTTTCAACTCTATCAACGGTTTGCCTGTCACTAAAGATTACGCCAACCTTTTCCAAGGCCATACGACCATTGGGAAACTTATCTTCTATTACTAAGTACTGTGGTTTTTCTGCATTGACAAAGGGAGCAATAAATGTATTTTTCGTCGTACAAATAATCTCTGTACTTGCAAAACCACTTTTATTCAATGCATTTTTTACACTTTCGGCGGGTCTTGGGGTAATTTTATCAATCATACTCCATGGAAAGGATACCTTTTCTGGATTATTGATATATTTAAGAAATCCTTCTTCCACTAAGCCTTGCTCAACCCATTTGCTAGCAACTGTTGACACTGCGCTATACAGTTTATCTCCATTATGGGAACAATTATCCATACTTACAAAGGCAATTGGCAACTCGCCGCTCTTATAACGGATAAAAGCCAATGATGCAATTTTCGCCATGACACTTTTAGGATTTTCAGGCCCTTTCGCCATATCCTCTCGCACATCAGCCGAAAAATCACCTGCAGCATCCTTTAAACTATAACCTTTTTCAGTTATGGTAAAACTCGCTAGCTGTAGACAAGGTTTTGAAAAGATGGTTTGTATTCTTTGCCAGTCATTCTTGTTGGAGGGATCTCCCACAAGACTTTCACCTATGCTTCCAATAATCTTTTTTTCTAAACTGCCATCCGTATTCATAATCGCCAACAAACCTAAATTATCATAAGGGGTATAAATTTTTTCGATAATTTCATTATCATACGTTTCAACAACAACAATTCCCGTGTCCACTTCACCTGTATTTAATAGGGTTTGCTGCAGCATAGCAATAAAGCCCCGAAAGATATTACCAGCCCCAAAATGCACCCATGTAGGATTTTCTTTTGTTAAAGATGACATTTTTTCATGATTAAATTTCAAATTTCCTATACCTGCTTGTTTCCATAGGCCGGCATTTTTAATACTTTCTTCGTTTAGGATTAACATTGGAAAGCTCCTTTCATTTTTTCTAGTTTATTATCTGATTTGTAAAGAAGAGCTATCTAGGTAGAGTTTTAACTCTACCTAGATCTTAATTCACTAATCCTTTAGAATTAGTTGCTCAAGAGATCCACTTACGGAAACTCTTGAGCATCGGATGAATTTATAGATATAAAATCTAAAAACTAAGTTTTACTTATTTGCACCTCTAACAATAGCGTCCCAAAGACCACACAAATAGTTAGCTCCTAGAGCTCTATCATATAAACCATAACCAGGTCTGCCTTTTTCACCCCAGATCATCCGACCATGGTCAGGACGGATCGGTCCAGTAAAGCCAATATCGTGGAAGGCCTTCATAATATCATATATATCAAGAGAGCCCTCATCTGCTTTATGAGCCGTCTCATTAAAGATCCCAGGTTCATGAATTTGTACATTACGCACATGTCCAAAAGCAACCCGATCACCAAAGTAGCGGATGATTTCCGGTATATTATTATCCAGATTAGCTCCCAAAGAGCCGCTGCATATGGTCAAGCCATTGCTAGTGCTATCAACCATATCCACGATTCTTTTTAGATTTTTCTTGGAGGTTACAATTCTAGGAAGACCAAATACGGAATAGGGGGGATCATCCGGATGAATAGCCATCTTTATGCCATATTCCTCTGCTGCAGGCACTACTGCTTTTAAGAAATATTCTAAATGACCAAACAGTTTTTCTTCATCAATATCTTTGTACAAATCAAAAAGGTGCTTTAACTCTTTTAAGCGCCATGCTTCCCAACCAGGAAGCTCAAACCCATTTGAATTTGCCTGCATTTCCTCTACCATTTTTTGCGGATCCTTGCCTTGAATCAATCGAACATCAAAGTCTAAAGCAGATGAGCCATCTGGCAGCACCTTAGCCAAATCAGTTCGTGTCCAATCAAATACTGGCATAAAGTTATAGCAAACAACTTTCACTCCAGCTTGCCCAAGGTGTTTCAAAGAAGTAATGTAATTTTCAATATATTGATCTCGTGATGGAAGTCCTAATTTAATATCTTCATGAATATTAACACTTTCCACCGTTTCAAATACTAATCCCTGTTCTTCAATTTCTTTTTTCAAAGCAAAGATTTTGTCCAGCGGCCAAACTTCACCAACAGGAACATCAAATAGTGCTCCCACCACGCCTTTCATTCCAGGAATTTGGCGGATATTCTGTAAGGATATTGAATCATTTTCCTTGCCGTACCAACGAAATGACATAATCATTTACATTCGAGCCTCCTTTAGTATTAAAAAAATAGACAAACTGATTTTATTAACTTTATCTGTAACTATGAACTCACCTACGTTAAAAGAATCAAGTAACATTAATCTGCTTGTTATTTTGATTCTACCATACTACCATATCAGTGTAAATACTATTTGTCAGTATTATCTAATAAAATCTGTTTTTTTAATTTTTTC
>Ga0316613_10002249_pt1 | contig 12464 bp, 11 predicted proteins | sample OWC_soil_day10_C_2_FD_207647 | JGI IMG/M metagenome (GOLD analysis project Ga0316613, IMG submission 207647) | Wetland soil microbial communities from Old Woman Creek delta, Ohio, United States - OWC_soil_day10_CT_b | ecosystem: Environmental > Terrestrial > Soil > Wetlands | place: USA: Ohio...
GCGGTGGCCGGCATGGTCAAGGGCCTCGCCCTCGATCTGGCACCGCGCGGCATCACCATCAACAACGTGCAGCCCGGCCCGACCAAGACCGACATGATCAGCGCCCTCGGCAACGAGGCGACCGACATGGTGATCGGCATGACGCCGCTGAAGCGCATGGCCGAGCCGGCCGAAATCGCCGGCCTCGTCTCCTATGTCGCCCGCGACGAGGCGGGCTACGTCACCGGCGCCAGCCTGACCATCGACGGCGGCTTCGCGCTCTGAGAGACAACATGATGGACGGGGGGCGCCCGGTGGCGCCCCTCTCCGGCCGCCCTGCTCACTTTGGCGGCGGCGCGCAAGAATGCCCGATGACCAGCTTCGGCTCGGCGATGTGACGGCGGCGTTCCCCTTCCGGGACGGCTTCGCCACGCACCCGCTCCATCATCCACAGAGAGGCGACGCGGGCGAGCTCCTCGATCGGTTGCTCGACCGTGGTGATCCGGGGCATGACGATGCTGCTCCACGGCACGACGTCGATGCCGGCGATCGACACGTCGTCCGGACAGCGGAAGCCGAGATCGTTGACGGCCTGCAGCGCGCCAATGGCCATGTAGTTGTTGGCGGCCAGAATGGCGGTCGGTCGCTCGGGCGCCGACATCAGCCGGATGACGTGTTCATAGGCGAGTTCCGCGCTGTAGTCGGCGGCGACCTCGAACTCCGGCTCCACCTGCAGATTCGCCTCGGCCATGGCCGCGCGAAACCCCTCCAGACGGCGCTTTGCCACCCACATGCTCTCCTGGCCGCCGATGTAGGCGATGCGGCGATGCCCGAGTCGCACCAGATATTCGGTCAGCATCTCCGTGCCGCGATGATGGTCGGAGGTGACGAAGTCGAGATAGGCGCCGTCGACGTCCTGGTCGACCAGCACGACGGGAACGTCGATCTCATTGAGATAGGCGGCAAACTCCGGGTCGTTGCGCAGCGGCGTCATGATGATGCCGGCCACCCGGTGGCGCTTCAAGAGATTGAGCGTGCGCAGCTCGCGATCCGGGTGGGAGTCGAGGTTGGCGACGATCAGCATGTGCTCGGAGCCCGAGAGCTGCCTGTCGATCGTGCCGAACAGCCGGCCGAAGAACGGATTTCCGGCGTCGCCGAGAACCATGCCGATCAGCTTGGACTGGCCGCGCTTCAGGTTCTGCGCCATCAGGTTCGGCGAATAGCGCACCGCGGCCACCGCCGCCTCGACGCGCGCCCGCGTCTCCTCGCTCACCGGGCCCGTCCCATTGAGGGCCAGGGACACCGTGGAAATGGAAACGCCTGCGTGACGGGCCACATCTCTGATCGTCGCCAACTCGCTTGTCCTTTCCAGCCGGCTTCGGCCTGTCGAACCGTTTTTATCACTCTCCGCTTCGGGTATGTGTGCACGCAGCGGAACGGGGACGCAATCGGCAATTCATCCCCGGAAGACAGGTGAAATCAAGTCATTTATCGCTGTTCGATTACAGTTCGATGCTTGTCAAGCCAGAAAGCCGACTATAGGGTCATATCGAAACGGTTTGATACTAAAGCCCTGATGGGTATCCGCACCAAGACGGAAATCGTTCGTCGTTTCGTTCCAGAGGGTTAGGGAGTTTTCTATGCAATTCCGGTTGAATGGAGAGATGCGCCTGATCGCGGCGACCGTTCTCGGCGCCGCAGTCCTTGTTTCTCCGGCGCATGCCGAAGACATAGTCCTCAAGATGTGGACTCTCGACAACAACGGCTACAAGGAATTCATTGCCGAAGCCGCCGAAGCCTTCAAGGCGACGCATCCGAACGTCACCATCGAGCACCAGATCTTTCCGGGCGATCCCTACAAGACGGCCCTGAAGGTGGCGCTTGTCGGCTCGGATGGTCCCGACGTGTTCTTCAACTGGTCCGGCGACAAGGCCAAGCAGCTCGTGAAGGACAAACTGGCGCTGGACATCACCGACCTCGGCACCGCGCCGGGCGGCTTTGCCACCGTCCTCCCCGAAGGCTGGCTCGACGCCTTCCGCTACGATGGCCGCCTGTACGGGGCCGCCATCGACGCCGTCTCGAAATATGTCTTCTATGACAAGGCCTATTTCGCCGAGCATAACGTCGTCATTCCCAAGACGCTCGGCGAGTTGGGCAACCTGTGCAAGGCGATCCGCAAGACCGATCCCGACACCATTCCGATGCCGCTCGGCAACAAGACCCGCTGGACGGCCATCCACTGGATGACGATGCTCAACGAGCGCGCCATGGGGGTCGCCGGAACCGCCGCCGACTACGACCTCACGCGGCCGGCCGATCAGCTCTATACCGATCCGGGCTACGCCAAGGCCTTCCAGGCCTTGGTCGATCTCCAGGACGCCGGCTGCTTTGAGGATGCCCCGAACGCCACGGAATACGCCATCGCCGACTCGATGTTCGCGACCCGCGCCTCTCCGATGGAATATTGCGGCACCTGGTGCACCTCCGGGCTCGATGCGGCCGGGTTCACCGACTACGGCTTCTTCCGTCTTCCCGTGATGGACGGCGGCAAGGGCAGCGCCGACGCCAATTTCCTGGTGCCGGAGGGCTATCAGGTGTCCGCCAAGACCGCCCATCCCAAGGAAGCGGTGGAATGGCTGAGCTTCCTGGTCTCCGACCAACAGGGGCTGAAATTCGCCGAGAAGGTCCAGTTCCTCCCCTCCAACACCAAGCTGATCGACCAGGCGGAAGGGGTTTCCCAGAGCTTCAAGGACATCGCGCGCGACGTCGGCACGCTGAAGCAGGGGGTCAACGTCCTTGATGCGCTCCTCGAAGCCACGGTGGCCGACGCCTACATGAACGCCACGGTGGAAGTGCTGAACCGCACGCTGACGCCCGAGCAGGCGGTGACCAAGATCCGCGATGCCGCGGTGGCCGTTCAAGCCAAACAGTAACCCGCCCCAGTCCCTGGGCCGTGGCGTCAGATCATGACGCCACGGCCGCTCGAACCGGCTCCGGGCCGGCGGGGTGGTGTCTTCCATCGCCTGCTGGCACGGCGTCGCCGGACATCTCCCATTCGATCCTTGTTGACCGGCCACCGACTGACGGCGATGGCCGCTGGGGTTGCAGCATGTCCTTCCCACCAACGTCCCCGCCTGTCGCCGCAATGAACCGGCCGGCCCTGCCCGCCGGCAGCCTTTCCGCGTCGGCAATGATGGCGCCGGCCCTCATCCTGGTCGGCGTGTTCATCCTGATCCCGGCGGTGGTCGCCGTCGTCGGGTCCTTCTTCGACTTCAGCATGACGTCTGCGACCTGGACATTCGTCGGTGGCGCCAACTACCGGCGGGCGGCCACCGATCCGCTGTTCTGGCTGGCGATCTCCAACAACATCTTCATCGTCGTGGGCTCGGTGATCACTCAGGTCGGCGGCGGCGCCATCCTGGCGGCCATTCTCGACCGGGGCATACGGCGCGGCAGCGTCGTCTACCGCACCATCATCTTCATGCCGGTGGTGATCTCGTCGATCGCCGTCGCCTTCGTCTGGATGCTGATCCTCGATCCCAACGTCGGGCCGCTCAATGCCGTCGTCAAGGCGCTCGGGCTGTCGCCGCCGCGGCTCGGCTGGCTCGGCGATCCCGCGATCTCGCTGTGGATGCTGCTGCTGATCGCTGCCTGGCAGAACGTCGGCTTCCAGATGATGCTGATCCTCGCCGGCCTGCAGGCCATTCCCAAGGAGAACTACGAGGCGGCCTCGCTCGACGGTGCCCGCGGGCTGAAGGCCTTCTGGTACATCACGCTTCCCGGCATCCGCAACGTTCTGGTCCTGGCGACGCTGATCACGGTGATCGGCGGGTTCAAGGTGTTCGATCTGGTGTTCGTCACCACCGGCGGCGGCCCGGCCAACGCCACGCAGGTGCTGGGCACCTACACCTACACCCAGGCTTTTTCCTTCGGAAACATGGGCTACGCCAACGCCATGGCCGTCGTCCTGCTGGTCACCGCCGCGCTGCTGGGGTGGCTGCAGGTCCGATTGTCGCGTCGGGCGTAAGGAGAGGCCATGACCCCCAGATCCCGCACCGTCGCCATCGGCCTGCACGCCATCGTCTCGCTGTGGACGCTGTTCGTGCTGCTGCCGGTCTTCGTGATGGTCATCTCCGCCTTCAAGAGCCAGGCCGAGCTGTTCACACGGCCCCTGTCCCTTCCCAAACAATTCAGCTTCGCCGCCTTCGAGCGCGCCTGGGGCATCGGCATCAGCGGCTTCCTGGTCAACTCGCTGCTGGTCACCGCGCTGTCGGTGTTGATCATCCTCCTCGCCTCGAGTCTGGCGGCCTATGTGCTGGCCCGCTCCGAACGGCCGGTGATGCGGTGGGTGTACGTCGCCATCGTCGCCGGCTTCGCGGTGCCGCTGCAAAGCGTCATGGTGCCGCTCTATCAGCTGGTCTCCAGCGCCGGCTTGCTCAACTCGCGCCTCGCCATCGCGCTGCCTTACGCCGCCTACGGCATCCCGTTCACCACCATGCTGTTCTACACCTTCTTCCTCGAGTTCCCGCGCGAGCTCGAGGAGGCGGCGCGGCTCGATGGCTGCGGCCGCATCGAGGTGTTCTTCCGCATCGTCCTGCCGCTGTCCGGGCCGGCGATCGCCAGCGGCGCCATCTTCCAGGCCGTCTTCAACTGGAACGAGTTCATCCTCGCCCTGCTGATGCTCACGCGGGCGGAGGTGCGGACGCTGCCCGTCGGCATCTACGGGCTGACCGGGCAATACAGCGCCGACTGGCCGGCGCTGATGGCCGGCCTCGCCATCGCCACCGTTCCCCTCATCATCATCTTCCTGCTGGCCCAGCGCCATTTCGTGCGCAGCCTCGCCGGCCTCGGCAAATAGAGGGTCCGCCATGTTCCATCTCGAAGTTCGCGACGTCGTCAAGCGCTACGCCCGGTTCACGGCGTTGTCGGGTGTGTCCTTTGCCGCCGAGCGGGGCGAGTTCGTCGTCATGGTCGGCCCGTCGGGCTGCGGAAAATCGACCTTGCTGCGGTCGATCGCCGGCCTGGAACAGATCTCATCGGGGTCGGTCAGCATCGCCGGTCACGACATCACCGCCGCCGAACCGTCCGATCGCGGCGTCGCCATGGTATTCCAGAACTACGCGCTCTATCCGCACATGACGGTGGCCCAGAACATGGGCTTCGCCCTCAAGGTGGCCCGTCGGCCAAAGAGCGAGATCAACGCCGCCGTCATGCGCGCCGCCGAGATCCTGCGCATCACCGACCACCTCGCCAAATATCCCAAGGCGCTGTCGGGCGGCCAGAAGCAGCGGGTGGCCATCGGTCGCGCCATCACCCGCGCCCCCGAGGTGTTCCTGTTCGACGAGCCGCTCAGCAACCTCGACGCGGCGCTCCGCTCGCAGATGCGCATCGAACTGTCCCGCCTGCACCGCCAGCTCGGCGCCACCATGCTCTACGTCACCCACGACCAGACCGAGGCCATGACCATGGCCGACCGCATCATCGTGATGAACGGCGGCACCATCGAGCAGATCGGCTCGCCGCTTGACCTCTACAACAAGCCGGCGACGCGCTTTGTCGCCGGCTTCATCGGCTCACCGCGCATGAATTTTGTCGCCGCCCACGTCCTCAGGCTGGCCGGCCGGTCGGTCGGCTTCTCGCTCGGTGCGGGGTTGGCGCCGCTCGACCTGGAATTTGCGCCCGGCGAAACGCTGCCCTTCCTGGGCGACGCGGTCGTCCTCGGCATCCGGCCGGAGGCGCTCGGCGACAGCGGCGAGATCCATCTGGCCGACGCCGACGTCGCCGTCGTCGAGGCGCTGGGCCGCGAAACCCTGGTCTATTCCGACGCCCATGCCCTGAGGACGACGGACTCTGAATCCCTCGACGGCTATTTCGCCCAGCTCGTTCCGAGCCAGTCCGACAAGCGTCCCGGCCAGCGCGTCAGCCTCCGGGCCGACCGCTCCGCCTTCGTGGTCTTCGCCGCCGACGGCGCCACCCTGCACGACGCCTCCCCCGCCCTCGCTCATCACAAGTGACGCCTGCCATCATGCGCTTTCGCCAGATCCATCTCGACTTCCACACCTCCGGCCTGATCGGCGGCATCGGCTCTCGCTTCGATGCGCGCGGCTTCGCCCGCGCCTTCAAGGACGCCCACGTCGAGTCCGTCACCGTCTTCTCCAAATGCCATCACGGGCTGTCCTACCACCCGACCAGGGTCGGCCAGATGCACCCCGGCCTCGGCTTCGATCTGCTCAGGGCGGAGATCGACGCGCTGCACGGCGAAGGCATCGCCACGCCGATCTACCTGTCGGGAGCCTGGGACGAGCACGCCGCCTTCACCCACGCCGACTGGCGCATCGTCACGCCGGACGGCCACCTGCCGCAGTCGCGCAACGATCCGGCCGGCTGGGCCTATCTCGACTTCGCCTCGCCCTATCTCGACTATCTCGCGGCGCAGATCGACGAAGTGCTGGACCTCTACCCCGACGGCGACGGCATCTTCATCGACATCTGCAGCCAGCTGCCGTCCATTTCCCCCTACGCCAGGACCAAGATGGAGGCGCGGGGTCTCGACTGGACCTCGACCAAGGACCGCGCCGTCTTCGGCGCCGAAGCGCTGGACGCCTTCTATCGCCGGGTGACCGACACCGTGCGCGCCCGCGCGCCCGGCATGCCCTTGTTCTTCAACTCCGGCCACATCCGGCGCGGCAACCGCCAGCATATCGCCAAGTACTACAGCCACCTCGAACTGGAATCGCTGCCGACGGCCGGCTGGGGATACGACCATTTCCCCGTCAGTGCGCGCTACGTCGATCCCCTCGGCATCCCCTTCCTGGGCATGACGGGCAAGTTCCACTTCACCTGGGGGGAGATCGGCGGCTACAAGCGGCCGGAGGCCCTGGTCTACGAGTGTGCCGCCATGCTGGCGCAGGGCGCCCGGTGCTCGATTGGCGACCACCTGCACCCGACGGGCTTCGTCGATGCCTCGACCATGTCGATCATCGGCGCGGCCTACGACTGGGTGGAACAGCGAGAAGCCTGGGCACTTGGCAGCGTCAACCGCGCCGAGATCGGCCTTCTCTCCCTCGAAGCGGCGCGGCACGACCCAGCCGCCATCGAAGCCCCGGCCCTGAAGCAGGCGACCGACGACGGCGCCACCCGCATTCTTCTCGAGGCGGGGCTGACCTTCGATGTCCTCGACCTTGAAAGCGATCTCTCGCCCTACCGTCTGGTCATCCTGCCGGATGCCGTGCCGATCGGCGCCGGCCTCAAAGCCAAGCTGGAAGCCTACCTTGCCAGCGGCGGCCGCCTGTTGCTGACCGGCCGGAGCGGCATCGACGCGGCCACCGGCTTCGTCCTCGACACCGGCGCCGTCTGGGAAGGGACATCACCGATGACCGGCGGCGATTACCTGCTGCCGACACCGGACTGGCGCGCCGACGGCATCGATGAGCCGAACTTCATGTATTGCCCGTCGGAGCGCATCAAGGTGAGCGACGGCCAGTCGCTCGGCAGCATCTATGACCCGTATTTCGACCGGACGCCGCGGCATTTCTCCGGCCACATCAACGTGCCCCGCCAGCCCGATCCCAGTGGCTATGACGGCGGCAGCCGAAAGGGCGGGATCACCTATCTCGCGCATCCGGTGTTCGGCATCTACACGCAAGTCGGCGCCGTGCGCATGCTGGAAATGGTCGAGCGCGCCATCGGAACCGCTCTCGGCGGCGACCGGCTGGTCAGGACGAGCCTGCCAAGAGCCGGCCGCGTCACCGTCCGCCGGCAGTCGGCGCATCATCGGGATGTCGTCTATCTTCTGCACGCCACGCCGGCTTTGCGCGGCACGCTGTGGGACAACAACATCCAGCCGATTCAGGATCTTGCGACCCTGCGCGACATCGCCGTGTCCCTCAAGGTCGACGCCTCGGTCGCTGCGGTGCGTTCGGTCCCCGACGGCGCCTTGCTCCCCTTCACGCTCGCCGAGGGGCGCGTGTCGTTCACCGTGCCGGAGGTGACCGGCGTCGCCATGGTCGAGGTCGCCTACCGGCCGTGACATCGCCTCGCTATTTGCGCGAGCCCTGCCGCCGTTCCGGATTGGCACCCAGCCGTTCGGAAATCTCCTGGCAGGCGCGCACCAGGGCGTCGATATAGGCGGCGCGGTTGCGCAGCCCGTCTTCCTTGGGCGCCACGAGGCACAAGGTGGCGATGCAGGCGCCGTCGGCCTGGTGGATGGGGGCGGCGAAGCAGTGGGTGTAGGTATCCACCTGGCTGTTGAAGGCGAAATAGCCGTCGCGCCCGGCTTGCCGCACCTCGGCGATGAACGAAGCGGGGTCGAGGTGCCGGCCGTCGGGCTGCACGAAGTCATCGGCCGGAATCAGGTCGACGATCTCCTGGTCGTCGAGATGGGAGACGAGCAGCCGTCCCGACGCGGTCCAGGGGATCGGCACGAGTTCGCCGATGCTCGACGAGATCCGGAACGGACGCGCACTCTCGCGCATCATGGCAACGGTGTACTTGTTGCCCTCGAGCAGGCACATCTGCGCCGTCTCGCGGGTCTCCTCGGCGAGATGGACGAGCGCACGGTCGCACTCGCGCATGAAGTCGAACTGCTCGGCATAGGCCGCGCCGAGGAAATAGAGCCGCCGCCCAAGGAAAACGCGTCCATCACCACCCTGATAGTCCAGCATGCCATGCCGGAGCAGCAGGTTGACGAGTTCGTAGACCGATGAGCGCGGCGCGCCGATCTCCGAAGCGATCTCGTTGGGGCGCATTGGCTGGCGCCGGACGCGCAGAAACTCGAGAATATCGAAGGCACGATCGAGCCCGCGCGCGCGCCTTGACGTCATGTCCTCGACGGTGTCTGGCATTTTTCCTCTCGAGCCGGCTGCCCGGCCTCTTTGCGACCGCGGTCCACCACCGGTGGCTGGAGCATCGGACCGAAAAAGGGAATCCGGCTTTCGGGCACTCCGATGCGATAACAAACTAAATTGTCGCCACGCGTCCCTCAAGACGCATGGCGGCCAATCGATCCTTCATACCAAGATTCATTGAAAATGACTCTTGGTATTCCGCTTGCCGATTTCTCATGCCTTTGATGCAAATGAGAAATCGGCAATGACCTCAATGAGCGGATGCGTCAGCATCTTCGCGAATTGGTATCACTTGCGGTCGGCACGATAGGCGACGCACTCGACCTCTACCTTGCAGTCGACCATCATCTTCGACTGGACGCAAGCGCGGGCCGGCGGGTTGGCGCCGAAATACTCGGCGTAGACGCCGTTGAAGCTCCAGAAGTCGCGCGGGTCATCCAGCCATACGCCGACGCGCACGACGTCTTCGAGGCCGTAGCCGGCCTCCGTCAGGATGGCGATCAGGTTGTCGATCGCCTTGCGGCTTTCAGCGACGATGCCGCCCTTGACGATCTCGCCGCCCTCCATCGCCACCTGTCCGGAAACGTAGAGCCAGCCGTCGGCCTCGACGGCGCGGGCAAAGGGAAGCGGCTGTCCGCCCGCGCCGGTTCCGCCGGCGCCGTAACGCTTGATGGTCATCAAATCACTCTCTTTCAGTTGAAACTGGAGGTCTTGAGAAACTCTGCCAGCCGCTCCGTCTTGGGCGCGACGAACATTTCCCTTGGGTTGCCGTCTTCGCAGATGACGCCCTGGTTCATGAAGATGACCCGGGACGCCACCTCGAAGGCGAAGCGCATTTCGTGGGTGACCAGCAGCATGGTCATGCCGTCGGCGGCGAGCCCCTTGATCACCTGCAGCACTTCGCCGACGAGTTCCGGATCGAGCGCCGAGGTCACCTCGTCGAACAGCATCAGCCGCGGGTTCATGGCGATCGCCCTGGCAATCGCCACGCGCTGCTGCTGGCCGCCCGAAAGCTGTCCGGGATAGTGGCCGGCCCGGTCGCCGAGGCCGACGCGGTCGAGCCATTTGACGGCGATGGCGTGGGCCTCGTCCTTCGGCAGGCGCTTCACCTTGACAAGGCCGAGCATGACGTTCTGCGCCGCCGTCATGTGCGGAAACAGGTTGAACTGCTGGAAGGCCATGCCGGTCAGCGCGCGCTGGCGGGCAATGTCCTTCTCGCTCTTGCGTCGACGCGTCGGCCCCTCGACGTGATAGCCGATCTCCTCGCCGTCGAGGCTGATCGTACCGCCCTGGAAGTCTTCCAGCATGTTGATGCAGCGCAGAAGCGTTGTCTTGCCCGAGCCGGACGAGCCGATGATGGCGATCACCTCGCCTTCGTGGACCTGGCAATCGATGCCCTTCAGAACCTCCAGGGTGCCGTAGGTCTTCCGCAATCCCGCGATCTCGAGAAGTGTCTTGGCCATGGATCGAAATCCTCAGGATGGGACGGCGGTCTTGCGCTCGACATATTTGCCGAAACGCTCGATGCCGTAGTTGACGACGAAATAGAGAGCTCCGGCGAAGAAGTAGAACTGGAGGCTCATGAAGTTACGGGAGATGATTTCCTGGGTGCGCAGCAGCAGCTCCGCGACGCCGATCACCGACAGCAGCGTCGATGCCTTCACCATCTCGGCGGCGGTGTTGACCCAGGCGGGCAGGAACTGGCGCAGCGCCTGCGGCCACAGCACGTAGGCGAAGGTCTGTCCGAAGGTGAGCCCGATCGCCTTGGCGGCTTCCGTCTGCCCCTTGGGGATCGCCTGCAATCCGCCGCGCACGATCTCGCCCACATGCGATGAGCAGAAGACCGCGAGCGCCAGCACGCCGGCCGAGAATGGATCGAGGTTCACGCCGACGGCCGAGGAGACGTAGTAGCTCGCCAGCACCAGGACCAGCACCGGCGTGCCGCGGATGATGTCGGTGTAGACGCGGACGACGAGGCGGAGCCAGCGGTTGCCGTAGGTGAGCGACAGGCCGACGAACACGCCAAGCACTGACCCGGCGAGGATGGCCAGAAGCGAGATCGACACCGTCAGGCCGAGGCCGGACAGGATGACGTTGCGGGCGAGCCACAGCTGATCGAACAAGGAAGGGGCCATGGCGTCACCTCGGCAGGGCTAGGCGCCGCTCGACCTGCCGCATCACAGCGGCGATCAGGGCGCAGGTGGCGACATAGAGCGCGGAGGCGACGATCCACGTCTCGATCACGCGAAAGCTCTCGACGTTGATCTTGCGCGCCTCAAAGGTCAGTTCCGGCACGGCGATGGCGGCGGCGAGCGACGTGTCCTTGAACAGCGAAATGATCGTCGAGGACATGGACGGCAGCACGTTGCGCAGCATCAGGGGCGCGATGATGGTCGAGCGGATCTGCATCGGCGTCAGGCCGATCGCCAGCCCGGCCTCGGTCAGTCCCTTCGGAATGGACAGCAGCCCCGCCCGGAAGACCTCGGCCAGATAGGCGCCCGAGTAGATCGCCAGTACCGCGACGAAGCTCTCGATCTTGTCGAGCCGCACGCCCATCTGCGGCAGGGCAAAATAGGCAAACAGCACCAGCACCAGAATGGGCAGGTTGCGGATCACCGTCACATAGACCGTCGCCGGCCAGACGGCCGCGCGGTATTTGGAAATCAGGGCAAAGGCGACGGCCAGACCGATCGCCGCCCCGATGAGGATCGACACGACGGCCAGACCGAGGCTGAGCGCCAGCCCCTCCAGCAGCCGATCGAAGTTTCGCCAGACCACGGCGAAATTCAGCGTATAGCCCATGGTGCCTCGCTGCTTGCAAAGAAGGGGAGCGGAGGCGAACCTCCGCTCTGGCAAGGCTTACTTGAACTCCACCGGGAAGCCGATCTGCGGCGGCGGCAGGTCCTTGCCGAACCAGGTCTTGTACGACTTGGCGTAGAAATCGAACTCCACGCCGGTCATCGCCTCGTGCAGGGCGGTGTTGACGAAGTTCAGCCAGTCCTGATCGCCGCGCTTGACGGCGCAGGCGTAGGTCTGCGGGTTCCAGCCGTAGCCGGCGTCCTTGTAGCGGTCGGGGTTCTGGGCCATGTACCAGGCGAGCGACGACTGGTCGGTGGCGACCGCGTCGGAGCGGCCCGATTCCAGCGCCTGATAGATGAGATCGACCGAGTCGTATTGGTCGACCTTGGCCTCCGGCAGGGCAGCGTGCACCATGTCCTCGGCATAGACGTTCTGCAGCACCGACACCGTGACCGCCGATCCGGCCGCCTTCAGCGCGGCGAAGTCGGCATACTGACTGTCGCCCTTCAGCATCAGGCCGACGCCCTCGCGGTAATAGGGAATGGCGAAGGCCACCTGCTGGGCACGCTCGCCGGTCACCGTCATGAACTGGCAGGTCATGTCCACCTTGTCGGTGGTGATGTTGGGAATGCGGGCGTCGGACGACTGGATCACATACTCGATCTTGTCGGGATCGCCGAACAGGGCCTTGGCGACGATGCGGCCCATGTCGACGTCGAAGCCCTGCAGCTTGTCGTCGACACTCTTGAAATGCCAGGGCGCATTGGTGCTGCCGGTCCCCAGGACGAGGTGGCCACGGGCCAGTACGTCATCGAGCTTGCTGGCCGCTTCGGAATAGGC
>Ga0316613_10002250_pt1 | contig 12461 bp, 11 predicted proteins | sample OWC_soil_day10_C_2_FD_207647 | JGI IMG/M metagenome (GOLD analysis project Ga0316613, IMG submission 207647) | Wetland soil microbial communities from Old Woman Creek delta, Ohio, United States - OWC_soil_day10_CT_b | ecosystem: Environmental > Terrestrial > Soil > Wetlands | place: USA: Ohio...
AGTAAATAAAACAGCCAAACGGAGAACATCGCAATATCGGAAAGCTTGTCAGCATCTAACAGGCGACAATAGATATAAGAACTTGTAACCAGCATCAGTATCGCATTGACTGGTGAATTACTGTCGTTATCAATCTTACTTAAAATAGAAGCGCCGAAAATCTGCCCTCTTTTTCCCATAATATAAATCGTGCGGGACAAGGTCATAATATATCCATTAAGACCACCCAGGATTGAAATCATGATACCCACTGCAATCAAATTGCCCCCCATCAGACCAAACATCCTTTGTGCCGCAATGGAAGATGCATCATGGCCAAGGGCAACCATTTCGCTCACTGGGAAAATATTAAACATGGCAATATTAATACTGATATATACGATAATCAGAAATGATATCCCACCAATAATCGCCTTCGGCAATACCTTACTGGGATTCTTGATTTCACCAGCTACAGACGCAACTTGTGCCCAGCCGTCATAGGCGAATAAAGTTGCAAGAATTGCAACAGAAAAGGGAGCTGCTGTCGCTATACCCCCACCGCTGGCACCAAATATAGCTACCTGTCCATTCCCTTTTAAAATGCCGAATACGGCTAATAAAACAATTGGAATCAGTTTACAGAAGGTTGCTACAGTCTGCAGGTATCCAGCTTCTTTTACACCTATGGAGTTCACAAAGGCAATAAAGCCTAAGGCTCCGGCGCCGACAACGCCATTATATGAATCCGGAATATTAAATAATAAGCAGAATACAGAACTAAAATATCCAGTAAGTGCTCCAACCAAAGCCGGTCCAAAAATCACACTAATCATCCAACCGTATAAGAAGGCCACTTTAGGGCCATATATTTCTTCCAGATAGACAAAAATACCGCCTGTACGAGGAAACATAACACCCAATTCACAGAGTGTCAAGCCACCACTAATCGAGAAAAGGCCACCGATAGCCCAGGCAGCTAATGCCAAATTAAAATCTCCTGCCGCTGCCAATACAGCTGGTGGTTTCATGAACGCACCAGCCCCCAAGACCATACCGACTACCAAAGACAATGCTGAGATCAGCCCAAGATCAGCTCGCAGTTCTTTTTCAGGTGAATTATGATTGCTTAACTGACTCATAGAAATACCTCCTTGCGCGAATATTCTCATATTTTAAATGTTTTATATATAAGTTAAACTACATAATCGTACTGTTACAATATGGAAGAAAACCAGGAAAAGGACCATAAATGAATCCTAGTATTTATGGTCCTATTACCAATGCTTAGATGATTTACCCGAAAAAGCATTCTTTCTTTTTTTATCTGCTTATAAATTCATTTTGTTTTTTAAAATAGCTGTTTTAAACCTGTATCTTCTATGACAATGGTGATTATTTATTATTTACGAATCAACTCTTCTAAAGCTACGTAGGGTAATTTCAAAGCATCTGCTACTGCTTTGTAGGTCACGTTGCCGTTCAATACGTTAACGCCTTTAGCCAGCCCTTCATTATCCAGTACAGCTTGTTTCCAACCTTTATTTGCAATCTGCAGTGCATAGTCCAATGTAGCATTTGTCAATGCCAGCGTGGAAGTACGTGATACTGCTCCTGGCATATTCGCTACGGAATAATGCACCACACCATGTTTGGTATAAGTAGGATCACTGTGAGTGGTAGCATGATCAATGGTAGCAATAGAACCGCCCTGGTCAATGGCAACATCCACAATAACCGATCCTTCTTCCATCGTTTTAACCATTTGTTCACTTACTAATTTAGGAGCCTTCGCACCTGGAATCAACACTGCTCCTACTAAAAGGTCAGCTTTTTTGACCCATCGGGCAATATTGTAGCTATTGGACATGACAGTTGTAACTCTTCCGCCAAAAATATCATCCAAATAAGCCAGGCGATCGGTTGATTTATCAAGAATGGCAACCCGTGCCCCCATACCTAAAGCCATTTTAGCTGCGTTCGTGCCAACATTGCCGCCGCCGATAATAACGACCTGCGCGGATTCAACTCCTGGTACGCCCCCTAAGAGAATTCCTTTACCACCCCAAGGTTTTTCTAAAAATTGTGCACCGATCTGTATTGACATTCGACCTGCGACTTCACTCATTGGTGATAATAATGGCAATGTATTATTACGCCCTATAATGGTTTCATAGGCAATACCAATTACTTTCTTTTCTAATAAAGCATGAGCTAATTTAGGCTCAGGTGCTAAGTGCAGATATGTAAAGAGAATTTGCCCTTCATGGAAAAGTTCATACTCTGATTCAATTGGCTCTTTTACTTTAATAATCATTTCTGCTTTATCAAATAAGGTTTTCCTGTCAGTAATAATAACTCCACCGGTTTTTTGATAACTTTCATCTGAGAAGCCACAACCAATGCCTGCGCCTTTTTCAATCATGACGGCGTGACCAGCCTTACACAGAGCTTCAGTACCTGCTGGCGTCAAGCCTACACGAGCTTCATTGTTTTTAATTTCTTTTGCTACACCAATAATCATTATAAAAAACCTCCATCTAATAATTTAGCAAGTACTTATCATGAGTACTTGCTAATTAGTAATGCAACAAACATGCCAAGCTGATAATTCAGACTTTACTAACTTTTCTATATTTTCTGTAATATTTTCGTTCCAAAAGGTGGTACAAAAATGTTCCGCATGGAACATTTTTGTACCACCTAGGGGGTGTCTTCAAACTAGCGGAATGGTCAATGGCGAGTGAATTTTGTGCCAGGCAAGGAAAAAATTTGTAGGAATAATGGTCCTTATTTCAAAAATTTTTAACGAAGTGTGGTGCAAAAAGCACCGTCAGTGAACGTTTTGATAGTTTGAAGACACACCCTAGGGCAGTGATCCTGACAAACTCGTTCTTAAATTGACATTTAATTCAAAAAATTTCTTTATTCTGGAGATTTGCAATGTTATACTATTTTTAGAAAAAAGGTTGTCCTTATAGAGAGCTAAAAAATATAGCATTGGACCTAGCCTGTTAATAATATAGCTTCATCTTTCATATTATTAACAAGAGGAAGAGCAAGAGATTTTCTTATAAGGAGTGTGAAGGAGATGGCCAATCTCTGTTTAAAAATCTGCAATCAGGATCGGGTAGGACTTGTTCTTGATATTTCTCGTGTACTCGCAGAGCAAAATATCAATATTCTTTCTATGGAAGTCTTACCCGATATCATGTATTTAGAAATTGAATCCTTGTCCCCTTACGAGGAAGTACTCCTCAATACCCAATTGGGTGAGATCCCCCAGATTGGCAATGTGAATCGGATATCTCGCATGCCTCATCAGGAACGGGAACAAGAATTAAAGACAGTAATGGACACGATTGGTGATGGGATTTTAGCTATTAATCAACAGGAAATCATAACCCATTTTAATGCCGCTGCTGAAAAAATGATGAGCTGCAAAAGTGGAAAAATCATTGGATCTAATATTAAAGATGTTTTTATCTCCAAAGTACCATTATTAGAAATACTGCATAATGGACTGCCTTATAATAATCGCGAAATCATAGTTACCACGGTGAAAGGTAAGAATCATTATCTTACAAGCGGACGTCCCATAAAGGATGCCAACGGTATCGTTATCGGAGCTGTCGCGGTATTAAAAGCCATGAAAGACGTGGAGGAATTAGTATATTCAGTAACCAAACCTGAGATTAATAGTTTTGAGGAAATTCTACATGTAAGCAAAGTTATGGAACATACCATAAACGTGGCAAAATTAGTTGCGCAAAATGATTCTACCGTGCTCATTCGCGGAGAAAGCGGTACTGGCAAGGAGCTTTTTGCAAGATCCATACATATGGCAAGTCCAAGGCAGGAAAAAGTTTTTGCACCTGTGAATTGTGCAGCTTTGCCAGATGCTCTTTTGGAAAGTGAGTTATTTGGCTATGAAGAAGGTGCTTTTACAGGAGGACAGAAATATGGCAAAAGTGGACTTTTTGAATATGCCAATGGCGGGACAATCTTTTTAGATGAAATCGGTGAGCTTTCCTTTAGTCTCCAGGCAAAATTATTACGAGTGCTGCAGGAGGGGAAAATCAGACGCGTCGGCGGCAATCGGGAAATCGATGTCGATGTCCGAATTATTACAGCAACCCATAGTAATTTAGAAGAGATGCTTCGGAAAAATCAGTTCCGTGAGGACTTATATTATCGTTTGAATGTGATTCCAATCTTCATTCCTCCTCTGCGCGAGCGTAAAGAAGACTTGCCCCTACTCATCGAAAACCTCTTATTTAAGAAAAACCATCGTTTGAAAAAACATATTAAACATATCTTGAAGCCTGCCATGGACAAACTACTGCGGCACGACTGGCTGGGAAATGTCCGGGAATTAGAAAATGTAATGGAGCGCGCTGTTAGTTTTGCTTCTCATGGAGAAATCACCCAGGATGACATTATCCTGGATCATATTACTCCCACAACTTTCACTGCTGCCTCACAAACTAGTAATACCCGCAAATTAAAAGAAGTTTTAGAAGAGATGGAATGCTGTATTCTTCACGAAACCATTAATAAGTATGGAACCTCCCGTCAAGTCGGTAAAATACTTGGCTTATCCCATACTGGAGTGTTAAATCGAATGAGAAAATACAATATTCCAAGTAGAGCGGATTCCCTGTGAGCAGATTACCATCGTAAATAATCTTGAAAAACGATCAATTGCATTTTAACTGCCGATAGATACGCTTGCCAACTTGAATAATCAAGTCATTTGTTATCGTAATCACTGCATGTATATCCACTATCTTTTCACCATTAATCTTTATACCACCATTCTGAATCATCCTCCTTGCTTCGCTTTTAGAACTCTGCAAATCAAGTGTAACGAGTAAATCGATCACTGCCATTGATCTGGAGCCTTGCCAGTGAACTGCAGGGATATCGGTTGGAAGTTCTCCCTTTTGAAATACAGATTTAAAACGAAGTTCAGCTCCCGCTGCAGCCTCTTGATCGTGATACATTCTTACGATCGTCCTACCTAAAAGCATTTTGGCATCACGTGGATGTAGAATATTGTTTTTTAGCTCATGCTGTATTTTCTGTATTTCATCTAGGGAGAAATCCGTTGCAAGCTCAAAATATTTAGGCATTAATTCATCGGGGATTGACATGGCTTTTCCGTACATATCATTTGGGGGCTCATCAATGCCAATATAATTATTTTTCGACTTAGACATTTTCTCTACCCCATCGAGACCTTCCAACAAGGGCATCAATATTGCCACTTGCTTTTCCTTGCCAAATTTCTCCTGAAAATGTCTGCCCATTAAGATGTTAAAGTGCTGGTCAGTTCCTCCTAACTCAATGTCGTTTTCTAGAACTACAGAATCATATCCCTGCATTAAGGGATAGAAAAATTCATGAAGTGAAATCGGCTTTTTAAGGGCCAAACGCTCTTCAAAATCATCCCTTTCCATTAAGCGTGCCACTGTAATTTTCCCTGCTAGGTTGATTACATCTTCAAAATGCAGCTTAGAATGCCACTTCGAATTGTAGTGAAGTTCAATCTTTTCCATATTTAGAACTTTTCCAAACTGCTGGAAATAGGTTTGGGCATTATGCTGAACCTCTTCATCCGTCAGCTGCTTTCTCGCAATAGATTTACCTGTAGGATCTCCGATCTTTCCAGTAAAATCACCAATGATTAACTGAATAACATGTCCGTTATCTTGAAACTGTCGCAACTTATTTAGTACTACGGTATGTCCCAAATGAACGTCTGGTGCCGAAGGATCTAATCCCAGTTTTATTTTTAAAGGCTTATCGATTAACACTGATTTTGCAATTTTATGCTTGAGTTCTTCTTCTGGAATGATCTCTGCCGCCCCAGAAGAATAGATGGAAAACTGTCTATCTACTTCTGCAAGCTGCTCTCTCGTTAATTGTTCCAATTGATTTTTCATCTTTGCTTCCTCCAATTGTATTTAAAATATAAAAAAACCACGCTCCCAAAAAAGGGACGTGGTTTCTTGCACGCGGTACCACCCTAATTGAAGAATCTCTTCTTCCACTCAACGAAATAACGGTTCGCTCCGTTCTTTGCTACTCACTGTGTTCACAAAGAAAGCTCAGGGAGGTAATTCATATTTATCTTTGTACCGATTCACACCTCACATCGGCTCTCTGTTCACAGGGAGATAATATACTACTGATTCCCGTCAAAGCTTCCTATTTAGTTGATAACTGCATACCTTTTATTACTTTTCGCAACAACCTGGCAAGCGTCTCTTGTTCTTCGAGACTTAATTCTTTCACGATTTCCATTTCGCCCTGATGGAAATCAGGATACAAATCTTGCATTACACTTATACCTTTTTCAGTAATTGTGACATTGACTAACCTGCGGTCTTTTTTATCTACATCTCTTTTGCACAGCTCTTTACTTTCTAATGTTTTTATTACATTGCTTACAGTAGCTGTTGTTATTCCAGAAGATGCAGCTAGCTGCCTTGTTTCCAGTGAATTGCATATCCAAAGATCATACAATATTGAAAAGGCTGTCCAAGACAGATCATACTTTGAAAGCTTTTCTCGCTCCATTTTGAGCTTTAAACACTGTCCCGCCCGATAGATGTTCGTTGCCACTGAAATAGCACTCACATTTAGAGGTCCTAATTGAACTTTAGGTAAACGCCGCAGCACCTCTAATTCTCCCAAGGCAGAATTATGATCTAAAAATTGCATTGATTCCTAACCCCCAATCATTAGCTATCTAATCATTAATATTGAAACAATTCTAGCATATCTTTATTATAACAGCAAGGAAATCTTTTATTCGTGCTAACATCCCCTGTTTTCACTACATAAGAGCAAATAGAAGGTTACCTCTAGGTAAGCAGCTAATAGTAAAGTGCGCTCTTCTCTCTCTTACCATTAAGTGGTATCATTATCGTAAAGCGGCATGATCCTGGTCAGGCAGTCGTAGATATTGTAAGTCCAGCCATTTCTATATGACTGGTATCAATATAAAAAATAAGGAGGTTTTTTTATGAAAATAGCTGTGATTGGTGCTACCGGTCGAGCTGGCTCCCGGATTCTAACAGAAGCAAAAAATCGCCAGCATGACGTTACTGCCATTGTTCGTAATGCAGCAAAATTAGCTGATTCTGATGTGAAAAGCCTCGAAAAAGATATCTTTTCCCTACAGGCCGCTGATCTTGAGCCTTTTGATGCCGTTGTCAATGCTTTTGGCACAGATTCCAGCCAGAATCATTTGCACCTGGAAGTTGCTAAGCATTTAGTTTCGCTGCTTAAGGGTAAAGAAAAACCACGACTGTTAATTGTCGGAGGAGCTGGCAGCTTGCTGATTGATGATCAGGGAACAAAAGTATCTTCTACCCCTGATTTCCCGCCTGCATACCTCCCTACAGCTACAGCAATGGGAGAAGAACTAGTCTTTTTAAGAACAATTGACAATGTAAGCTGGACATTCTTTAGCCCTGCTGCTGAGTTTGGACCGGGAGAAAGAACGGGTCAATTCCGTTTGGGCAAGGATCATCTCCTCACTGATGGCCAAGGGCAAAGTCACATTAGCATGGAAGACTATGCGATTGCGCTGGTAGATGAAATAGAACATCCAAACCATATACGAGAACGCTTTACAATTGGATATTAATGTAAGATCATCTCAATGCTTACTCGTCCTAAAAAAATAGAGCACTGCTTTTAGAAAAAAGCAGTGCTCTATTTTTTAGTCTATTTTCGTATAATGATATGCCCATGTATTAATATCTTCAATAATGTTAGCAAACTCAGTTCCTTGCTCAGTGAGACAATATTCAACAGCTGGCGGTATGGTTGGATACACAGTTCTAGTTAGAATATGATTTTCTTCGAGGATTTGCAGATTATCTGACAGCACCTTGGCACTGATACCATTGATTAGTCTATGCAGTTGGGAAAATCGTTTTGGTCCGTTAATTAGTGACAGAATAATCGTGGTTCTCCATTTTCCTTTAATCATATTGATAAAGCAATCAAAGGGACATTCATACTTGGTTGCATGAAATAAAAACATCACAGAGCTCCTTTGCATTTATGTAACTTCAAATGCCTGCTTCTTAGCACGGCGCAGTGAGTATTTCCCACTCCGCTTCCTTAAACCCGACCAGAACATTATCTTGGGCTATCACCAAAGGGCGTTTGACAAGCATTCCGTCAGTTGCCAGCAAGGAAATTTTTTCCTCCTCAGACATACCTGACAGTTTATCCTTTAGTCCTAAGGATTTGTATAGGAGTCCGCTGGTATTAAAGAATTTGCGCAAGGGAAGATTGCTTTTTTCCCACCATTGACGCAGCTCCGATTCGGTTGGATTCTGTTCCTTAATATTTCGCATTTCATATGAAATGCCATTATCATCAAGCCATTTCTTCGCTTTTTGGCAAGTAGTGCATTTAGGATACCATATAAAAAGACATTCTTTACTCATGATTGCATCTCTCCTATCTTAAAATTAAAGGGCATTCCTCCATGATCAGTCAGTCCTACGTGACCTTCCGCTGGCTGCAGCATTGCACCCCTTTATTCGATTCATCTATTCGTATATTTCTTAGGAAAGAACAAAACTCCTGCTAAACTCCCTAGGGAATTTGACAAGAGCTTTCCTTTTTTACCATTATACTATTCTTTCCATATGAACAATCTGAGCGGCTCCTTCTTCATCAACCGTAATGGTAAAGCCCTGATTTCTCCAAAAGTTAAAACCGCCAGGAAAGAATCGATGAGTGTGCAGATACATCATATGATACCCATGCTCTTGGCAGAATGCCGTAATGATTTGGAACAACCTCCTGCCGATGCCCTGCCGTCTTAGATGTTTATCAATGTAACATCGTCCTACTTCAGCTATATTCCTGCCATGATAACGCCCCTTTAATGAGACCATCCGATCATTGTATGGACAGACAGCAGCTGTTCCTACAAGCTCTCCCTCAGACGTAAAAGCTCCCCACATGCCACTATTTTCAGGGTCTAAATAGGTTATTTCCAATTGCCAAACATCTTTATTAATGCTGGCCTGGAGTTCTGGAGTCAGGTGTTCCTTTAGCTGTCTTAATAAAAAATCTTGTACGGCACCTATTTCGTCTTTTGTGATTGGTCGTATTAGAATGTCTTGCCTAGTCAAACTCCTACCTCCTGTCTGATTTGCTTTCATTTATCTATTTGGTAAACCGCTCTTTGGTCATGACCTCCAAAGGTGATGACGGAGGCAAGTAATCGTTTAGCATACTCATTTTTTGCATTGGAAAGTTCACCTTTTGGCAGTTGTTCAACAAGCTTCCCCTGGTAGAGAAATAATACCTGATCACAAAGATAAGTGATGGTTTGTAAGTCATGAGCAATAAAAAGATAGGTCAGATGTAAATCTCTTTTTAGATCGCACAATAATTCCAATATTTGTACCTGAATGGATACATCAAGGGAACTGAGCGCTTCATCCAGCACCATAAGCCTAGGACGGGTTGAAATCGCCCGAGCCAGACACACTCTTTGCAGTTGACCGCCACTTAACTCATGAGGATATCGTGTCAACAGTTTGGCTGACAAGCCCACTTTATCCATTAGTTCCAAAATTAATGCTCTTAGTTCTGTCTTTCGCTGCAACGTAAAAAGCGGTTCCCTAATGATATCTTCTATTGTAAAACGTGGGTTTGCAGAGGTATTATAATCTTGAAAAACCGCGCTCATCTGCCCGGGATATTTTTTACGCCAAGTGGCAATGCCATCTCCTTCTACCTTGACTTCACCCTTGTCGGGTTTTTCTAATCCTAGAACCAAACGGCTAAGTGTACTCTTGCCGCTGCCGCTTTCGCCAATCAAACCTACACATTCTCCTGCCTTAACGGAAAAAGAAATGCCCTGGAGAACTTCTTGTCTGCCCTTTAGTGAGAAGAATCCACCCTTATGATAGCTTTTATAGAGATCCATTACTTCTAGCACTCTTTTGATCGCCTCACCTTCATCGCCTCATGAAAGGACTTGGTAAGTGCCTTTCTTGTATCCAGCAAATAGCGAGTATAGACGTGCTGAGGCTTTTCAAAAACCTGCTCGATGGGACCATACTCGACTTGCTCCCCGTCCTTCATAACAAGGATTTTCTCTGCCAGATGCTGTACTACCCCCAGATCGTGAGAAATAAAGATCATTGCCATGCCTGTGATCTGGCGTAATCGCTGAAATTCTTCAATGACTTCCCGCTGATTGATGGCGTCTAAAGCAGTTGTAGGCTCATCAGCAATCAGAATATCCGGTTTTAGAGCCATTGCCAGCGCGATCATACACCGCTGGAGCATTCCACCCGAAAGTTGGTGAGCATATTTCTTCAGCACAAGGCGTGGCTCATGAATGTACATTTTCTGTAATGTTTCTATTGCAATGATTTTGGCATCCGTTTTGTTATATTGCCCATTTTCACAAAGTGTTTCTACCATTTGGTAGCCAATGGTATACAACGGATCAAAAGCTGTCATTGCATCTTGTAAGATCATGCAAATACGTTTACCTCTTATTTGGCGCAGTGTTTCCTGCTCTGCATTCAATAAATTGCTGCCCTCAAAAAGAACCTGCCCCGTAACCTCAAGCCAGGGATTGGCAAGTCCTAATATAGCTTTACAAGTGACTGATTTTCCGCTGCCGCTCTCTCCTACGATGCCTAAGCAAGTGTTGCTATCGATTTCAAAGTGAATATCTTTTATTAGTATTTCATCCGTTCGCCTATCACAAACGGTCAAATTTCTTATGTTAAGCAAACTCATTTGACCACCGCCTTCGTCTGATCGCCCTTGGGATCAAGAGCATCCCGAATGCTGTCACCTAGAAAATTAAAGGCAGCAACAACAACCATGATTGCAATCCCAGGCGGGAGCATCTGCGCCGGATGGGTTGTCATAATGTTTTTTGCTTCACTTAGCATCATCCCCCACTCAGGCGTCGGAGCTTGCACACCAAGTCCTAAAAAAGAAAGGGATGAAATGGTTAAGATGACCCAGCCCGTGTCTAATGTTGCTAATACAATCACATCACCAAGCACTCCTGGAAGCAAGTGCTTACGCATAATATGACTCGAACTGCAGCCAGCCACTTTAGCAAAACGAATATAATTTTTATCCCTATACTCCATTACCAGGCTGCGAATCATGCGTGTATACCAAGCCCACTTTGCAGCAATATTCGCAATTACTACATTGGTTAAGCCAGGTCCTAGCATACCAACAATGGCAAGTATCATCACTTCGCTGGGAAAGGAAAGCAATACATCGCAAAGCCGCATGATTGCCTCGTCCACCTTTCCTCTGGAAAAACCGGCAATGATGCCGAGAAAAGTGCCAATAAACAAAGTAGCGCCCATTGTTAGTAACGACAGTACAACCGTTGTCTTTATACCATACAGCAAGCGAGATAACACGCAGCGGCCAAGCTGATCCGTGCCAAGAGGATATTCTAAGCTATTGTCTGCAAATTTAAACTTAATATTAGGCTCTAGAGGATCATGAGGTGCAATAAGGGGAGCAAAGATTCCCAGCAGTACTACGCCGAGAAGGAGAATCATACACAAAACCGCTAATCGATCTGACTTCAAGCGCTTCCAAAAGTTCATACTATTCCCCCTGCCTAATACGTGGATCAAGAAGTGCACAAACAATATCCATTATTAAATTGCATACAACAAAGAGTACTGCCATCATAACGATATAGGCCTCGATAATGGGAAAATCCCGATTAAAGATCGCTGTAACACAAAGCCTGCCAATGCCAGGCCAGGCAAAAATATTTTCCACAATAACGGTGCCTGCAATCAGTTTGGGAATCGACATTCCCAGTGCCGTCAACGATGCCTGCAGCGAATTTTTAAAAATATGCCTTGTAATCGTCTTTTCTTTAAGCCCCCGTACCTTAGTATATAACACGTAATTTTCCTGGCGATTTTGAATCATCGTATTTCGGATTAAGCGTATGTAAGTAGAGATATACGTTAGTGATAGAGTAACTACCGGTAGAATGATAGAATGAAAACCGTCCATACCGCTAGTAGGAAAGAGATCAAACTTAACGGCAAACAGCCACATAAGTAGTAATCCTACCCAAAAGCTGGGCATGGCTGTTCCAATGAAAATGAAACCTCTCACTATTTTATCCCCCACACTTCCTTCGTGTACAGCACACCATACACCAAAAAATATACTAACTCCCATGGTAATTAATAGGGATAATGAGGCAAGGGCAAGAGTTGCAGGAAAGGCTTTACTCATTTCATTCAATACTGGCTGTTTAGTGATATAGCTGTTTCCAAAGTCTCCCTGCAGGGAGTTTAATAGCCAGGTTCCATAGCGTATAAAAAAGGGTTTATCAAGACCGAGTTCCCTTCGCATCGTTGCAATCGCCTCAGGAGTAGCAACCGTTTCATTGACTCGCAAAGCTACCTCAGCAGGATCACTGG
>Ga0316613_10002253_pt1 | contig 12456 bp, 12 predicted proteins | sample OWC_soil_day10_C_2_FD_207647 | JGI IMG/M metagenome (GOLD analysis project Ga0316613, IMG submission 207647) | Wetland soil microbial communities from Old Woman Creek delta, Ohio, United States - OWC_soil_day10_CT_b | ecosystem: Environmental > Terrestrial > Soil > Wetlands | place: USA: Ohio...
TAATAAACTAACGACCAGTCCCGCTTTTGCTCGTCACAGGTGGCTTAGCTGTATGATTTGCAGCTTCCCCTAAAACTCTCTGATCTACTGTAAACTACTTTTGATATTTTTCTTGAAAACCGTATATTTACTGACATTACTATCGTAGTCGAAATACAACCGGTAATGTCACATAAGCATCAATTGCATTTCCAGTGTTTCGGTCTGTAGCCGGTGCAAACTTCCACTCGGCAATAGCTGTCAATGTAACTTGGTCTAAATCTGGTACTCCTGATGATTCTATAATATGACACTCGCCCACAGTACCGCTCGCCGTTACCATAGCTTTCACTCGTACCATACCTGATAGTCCTCGTATTCTTGCATTATCAGGATAAATGGGTTCTATTCTCTTAACTAATCGTGGTGGAGTATACCCTGCACTTGGGCGAGCAGAACTAACCGACTGCCCGTCTATCTGGGAGGATGATGTATCTTTATATTCCTGAGATGAGCCGACTGCTTTCTGAGCCTCAAACATTCCGTGAACGGCCATGGTAGATTGTACTTCCATACCTGGTGCTGTAGCAAGTGGATTCGCTGATACGGGTTCAGTGCTCACTGACTGAGTTCTCACTGATTCCGGCAGTGGCTGTGACTTAGGTTCCATCACTTGGCTTTCCGCTCTTGTCGAATCTAGTGAAAAATCAATTTTCATAGATTGAGGTTGGACTTTTGCCTCATGGGGATAATTCGCTCCAGCCAACAGGACTACACCAAGGTTAACGACAAGAGATACAAATAATGCAATGCGCCATCGATAATTAATCACGGGGAAGCCCCTCCATGCGTTGTAGCGGCGATACTTACATTCTTAATCCCGCCGCCTCGCAACTGGTCGAGTACAGAAACAACCGTACCGTGACTGACATTTCTATCAGCTTGTATCACAACCCGCACATTTTCCTGATTGACAAACTGACGGATATTCTTATCTAGCTCAGCAATAGGAACGATTTCATTATTGACTGTCAATGTACCATCAGCTGTCAGGGTAACCACAACAGCGCTTGCTGATTGGGCTGGAGCATGAACTGCAGACGGCAGTTGAACAGCTAAATTGCGCTGTTCTGACATATATAAGGTGCTCATCATATAAAAGACTAGCAGAAAAAAGATGATGTCAATCATCGGAATAATCATAATTTCCGGTCGAGCTTTATTACGATAAGCTGATAATCTCACACTAGTCCCTCCCCAAGCTCTCGATGATCCCATTAACAACCGTTTCCATATCAGAAATCATGGTTTCCAGCCATTCAGAGAAATAGCTATGTAGTAGCATGGCTGTAATAGCAACAACAAGCCCTGCTGCCGTTGAAATCAACGCCTCCCCAACGCCGCCAGTAACGGCATTAGGCTGACCAGATGCCACTGCCAAAACGTTGAAGGTCTGTATCATGCCAACGACAGTACCCAAAAGTCCAAGGAGCGGTGCTACTGTTACAATGGTTGACAAATAAGACATTCTCAGCCTTAAACTAGCCACTTGTGCCGCTACTGCACCTTCTAGGACATCCCGTAATATGAATAGCTTTTCTTTTTTATAATAGTCGAATCCCTTACCCATAATGGCAGCGATGGCTGATTCATTTTCCTGACAAATACGTCGAGCCTCTTCCATTCGTCCTTGAAGCAAATGTTCTTTCACTTCGTACCACGACTTTAGCCCGTTAGATCTTGCTTTGCGGTACACTAACCAGCGCTCTACACCAATTGATATAGTCAAAAAAGAGAAAAACAGGATAGGGATGATCATAATCCCACCCTTATATAGTAAAGCCAAACCTTGATCCCAAGTTGTCACCGTTTTTCTCCCCCAACAACCTTCCCTTTAACAAAGTAGATTTCCTCATTATCCATTGCCTCTTCGATACAAAAACCAGATTGCTTAAGCATTTCGGCCACTACCGAACTAGGCGGCAGCCGATCCTCTTTTACTACATCGCTCGTTGCATGAATCGAATTAACAGCTTGGCGGGAAAGATCATGCATGATGACAAGGCTTCCATTAGGAACAAGTAAATTCTGAACCCGTGATAGGAACGACTGCTTATCTTTGACATGGGGAAAGAAATTCAGACAAACAACTTGGCTGTAACAACACTCTGGCTGATATTTCATAATATCAGCCGCTATATAGTCTACACCAGACAGATGAGCATATTTTTGCGCGGCTTTAGCAACCATAGCTTCTGCAAAATCTAAAGCCGTAACACTTCCGGAATTACCAACGGCTTCTGCTAGGAACGGGATTAATACACCCGTTCCCGTTCCTACATCCAAGACTGTATCTCCTTCGGCAATTCCGGCAAGTTGTATAAGATACGTTATTTTATCATGGTTGAGTGCGCGCATTTCATCCCAACGCTCGGCTAACTCATTAAAAAACTGTTGTTCATAGCTGTGCATGGTTTCACCCTTTCTAGAATTTTTGGTTGATTGACATACTAAATACCCGTCCCGGCATAGGATAGTTGTATTGCTCTTGATAGTTCTTATCTAGAAGGTTATCAATAGCAATATTTAATGTAGTTCCCTGACCGATATCCCGGCTGACAGCTATATTATGAACTGTATATCCCCCAAGGGTAATCGTGCTGCCTGACCCGTATGGATAATTCGCTGATTGCCTTCCAGTGTAGTTAATATTATAGCGAGCTTGCCAAGGCTTAGCATCATATTGATAGCCAATGGCTACTTTGTGAGCAGGGCGATAATCTAGTTCTCCGGCTAGACCAAGTAAGTCTGAGGAGCTCACTCCGGCTTTCTTCGTATGCTGATTGGTATAGTTAAGCAGTAATTGTGATTTGTCGGTCAGTTTATAGGTATTTTCCCACTCAAAGCCCCATATGGTTGCGTTATCGATGTTGTAGCATGAGAAGGGATACAGGTGAGTGAAATTGATGTAGTCCTGGATATCTTGGTAAAAGGCTGTTACCTTGGTACTCCACTTATTAGAGACCTGGTTATGTACGCCGAGTTCATAGCCCCAGCCTTTTTCCGGTTTCAATAACGTATTCGTGCCTAGCTTGCCAGCAGGAAATGGCTGTGACCACCAATAAAACTCTGCCATGGAAGGAGCTCTCCATAGGCGGTCAACGGAAACAAAAGTCGTTGTCTTGTCATTATTTTTAAACGACAAGTTAAATTTAGGTGATAACGAACTGTAATTGACATCTTTCATGGTAGTGGCACTTGCATCATCTTTTCCGCCTGTCATCTGGTCCCAACGCAGACCCATATTGGCTGTAAAGCGGTTATCAAGCGACCACGTATCGTCAAGGTATAACCCTGCAAGGTCAACTTTTTGTGATGGATATAAGTCACTGGCACCTGCTGGCTTTAGCGTATACCATCCATAGCCATAGCGAAACCGCTTATAGTCACCGCCAAAGCTATAGGTGTGCTTGCCATCATGTTTCTCTCCACTTAAAGCCCAACCATCCGACTTGTCTGAGACCACTGTCCGATCCATTGACAGCACACCGGCGGCGGTATAGTTGACCTCCTGCCGCTTTTCATCATTATTCCAATAACTTACTTTCATAGATCCATCTTTTATCTTATGCGTCCACGCTACATCATAGGTATTGAGATCCTTCTTCCAATATGCCCCGGGATTGGGAGTTGTGCCTGCACCAGCAGAAGGAGAAAGTGTCTCTCCATCGGAAATAGGGTAACTAGGATCATAGTTTGCATTACCCGGTTTATTCGCCATGATAAAGCCGCGCTTTGATTCAACTTTTGCAGCATTCAAATCGATTTTATCACTTTTCGTAAGATCATAACCCAGTTTTAATCCATACTGTTCACTGTCAAAATCGTTATTTCTAAGGAAAGCATCATCGCGCAATTTATTATAGTTAATAAACCAGGAAACCTTGTCCTGGCTGGCGCCATAATTGAACAGGTATTCTTGATGCCCGTTCTCGCCAAAACCGATACGAGCTGAGCCTGTGGGTGTACTAGGACTTTTCGTAATAATATTGATAACGCCGCCCAGCGTGTTGCCGTAAGCAGCAGCCTTGGCACCTTTTATGATCTGAATTTTCTCTACTATATCTAACGGTATTGTCGTCCAGTCAACATAACTGCCGCCCATTACCCCCGACATATTTACTGGACGCCCATCAACTAGCACCGTAAACCGGCGCGCATCAAAACCTCTAAGTTTTACAGTACCGTCCTGACTATCGCCTGCTTTGGTACGCATTTGGATATCCAAGCCGCTTGTCTGCCGTAAAAGTTCAGGAATACTAGCTGCCTTCCCCGGATTCACTATTTTTACATTTATCGTGTCCGTTGCGATAGCCGCCCGTTCAGCATTTGCAGTAACGATAATCTCTTCCAGATCATAGCTTGGCACTTCCGAGGCAGAAACTGTTCCTGCAGATAGCGCTAAAGCAACCAAAATATTAGCAATTAATTGTTTTTTCTTCATACATTAACCCACACTTTCTTGTATTAAATTATTGTTCTTGTGAAAACTGCTTTCCAACCTTTTCACCAAACGAGGCACAGCTATTAACTGCACTGCAATACCGGGAAGCCCAGCTGCCAAACCAGCAGCATATGCGATTGGCGTTAGTTTTAATTGCAGCAAATTCGCAAATCCATAAACCCCTACCAATGCAGCCACTCTCCCCGCAATCATAGCAGCTATAAGCGCCACTACTAATGGTAGATGACGCATCCGATAAAGATATCCACCCACGGCTCCGTAAACCGATAGTTCTATCGTCATTAATGGCAAAGCCGGCAAAAGCGGTGGCATTCCTGTCAGCAAGCTACTTAATATAGGAGTCATCATGCCCACAGTCAGCCCGGCTAAAGGTCCCAGAAATAAGCCAGCCATCAAAATCGGAATATGCATCGGCAAAAATACGGACCCCATCGCTCCAACAAAGTGAAATGTAATGGGTAGGATAATACCAACAGCTACAAAAACTGCACTAGCTACCATTCTGCCTACACGTGTCATTGTCTCACCCCCCCCTCGATTGCAAACAAAAACGCCAAAAAAACTTTACCCTATTCATAAGGAAAGCCTTCTTGGCGCATCATTCTTTAATATTAAATTTAGTCATATCTTAGCAGTAAAGTGATAACCTTCAGGTTATCGTTGGCTCAAGGCCATTCACCATAATAGGAATATATTCTTCAATAAGTAAAATATTCCTGCAAGTATTAAAAACTTATTTAGTCTGGGGAATCTAACTTCGGCCACTTAGTCTGTTACGACTAGCCAATACGTCAGCTATGCTAATTTTATCCCTTAAAAACATACTCCACTCCTCTACCCGGCGATTGTCGTACTTGCATATCTTTTCCTTATTTTCGTGTATTTGTACGACACCCACCTTACAAAAAAATCGCCTAAACCGAAGGGGTTGTTGACAAATATATTGAATAGATAAAATGGTTTTCTTGAGTCCATGCAGAATCTATTTGTATGGACTTTTTTCTTAGATGGTGGAGTTATGCTGGGGAAAAACGGGGTAAATTTTGGGTTGTTATCTATTCTTTGCAGTCGCCTTAAAGCTTGTTAACGCCTGTTGCCAGGCTACCATCTCCGGTGTTGGAGTTGCTATTAAATTACCGACCTTATCTAAAATACCTTCCCCAACGGTATCAGGGATGACTTCCCTATAATCTAGTCTTTTAGTACGAACATCAGCAGACCTCGTTTCTAGTTTCGTATGATCAGTTTCTTTACTATAGCTAAAAGTATATAATGAAGCTGTTTTTTCGGAGAAACTTGCTCTAAAAGAATATTGATCAATCCAAACGGCAAACATCTCATCACGAGAACCAGTAGCATATATCCAACGATCATTCGAGTTGAACTTTCCTAACCACAATTGTCCAGTTCCCAATATATAATCAACCAATGCCGCGAAACAAAGCTCATTTTCAGAGCGTGGCCTAAAATCACTTCCAGGGTTTATCCGTGTTAAACGATCATATATAGGTTGAATCTCGGCATTATAGTATGTTATTTGATCAACATGACACTCTATTTTTCCGCTACTAGATTTAGGTATTGTATATTTAATTTTTTTTATAGCATTAGCCGCCATTCCGTTATCCAATTCTTTCGGTGGAACATATTCTACCTTAAACCAACCGTCTACACTTGTATCTCCTGAATACGTGGTGGACATTTTCAAACTAGAAGTATCTACAAAATAGCCCAATGTATCTGTAGATCCCATCCATTGCCACGTTGCAGCACTAGCAACCGAACACCACAAAAAACACCCAAGCAGCGCAAAAATAACCATCAATTTTCTATACATTTTCAGAACTCCTTTATTTTCCTTTTTTAATTATTTCAACATTCATACAGAAGTTTAGCCTAATCTTTTAAAAAATCTCTTAAAACTAACAAAACAGCACTTTCAACCATAATAATCAAAATAGGCAAAGTCCGATTACTTATGGAAATCCCATTGCAAAAAATTACCAAATTACTTATATTATATCTCTATAATGACATATTGGGAAGAGAGATTATAGTTGAGCAAGGGATACTTACCGGAATACTTCTATTCCCGCCATTACTAAACACTAAATCTGGTTAATTCCACGCCAAATCACCCAAATTAAAGGGGTGTCGCACAAATACGCGAAATTCTATACCTTTACACGAAACTAAGAAGATATTCGTGTATTTGTATGAATTTCGTGTAACCGTGCGACACCCAACAAACGTTCGCCCCCTAAAATCGACGTGTATGAGAACATATTTATACACTAGTTAATTTCACCAAAACCCACAAACACCCGCCAATACTGGCTATTTACGCTCTATTAACGCAACTGACTCCACATGTGTTGTGATGGGGAGTTGATACTGATACACGAATTTATAATTTTGCGTATTAGTTCAACCCCCTTATAGTAGGGGGTCGGCTTCCAAAGAGACACAGGGATGGGTTTTTCCGTCTCATTACGTTCGAGCAATCACACTTTTAGATATTCCAGTTATCCTAGCTAATCGCCTTACCGGAATATTTTCCTTAGCCTTTACCTTTCGTATTACAGACCCCTAACGAATCCAAGAGGAGAAGAAATACGTCAATTCCCAACGACTGTTTGCGGATACATGTCAAAAATCAAAACAATTCAAAAACTCCGTTTCACATATTACCTTTGTTCTTATTCCATAAGCACCATAAATAAATGCGGTTTTTTTCCTTGTATTAGCATCCTCAGAAACAAAATAATTAGCATTTGATGCATAAAAACAATGGTTTCCATCTCTAATAATATTATCTAAAGTATTTTTACCTTTCTTCAATTTGTCATTAAATAACGGATGCATATCAAGAAGTGTATATCCTTGAATTAATAACAAGTCATGTCGTAAGTATTCATTATTTAACGAAAACCACCTTTCCGCTATTTTCGGCCACTTTTTCATCAATGTCTCAGAGTCATCCTGGAATGAATCCAAAAAAGGAAAAATATGATAAAGCAACCTATCCAATTTCATTTGTTCACTTAATGAATATACTTGTTTTAAATCGTTATCCAAGTCCATTTTCGCAATGTATGCTCTAAACTGCTTATATTTAATAGTATCTTGAAAAATCGAATCATACATTTCTTGGAGGAACATCTCCATATTCTCAACTGAATATTCTCCATCATGTGCTTTGAAAAAGTCATACATAGGATGTGAAGCATCCATTTGATTCATATCAATCCTAAATGAACAAGTCAAATATTGATTTAGGATTGAACATTCTTTTTCTTTCTTAGATAGAATGTATTCGTCAAAACATTTTATCATTGATTCTTTAACTATTACCAATGTTGCATCGTTATTGTTTATACCTAAGCAAAAGCTGTCATTTACACTTTCAGCAAAAGCAAAATCCTCTTTAACTTTATCATGATATTTGCTCACATAGTTATTGGCCCTGTCTTTAATATGAGCCATGCTATATGGAAACTTGTACTTCTTTTTTAAACGATAAACGGCATCCCTTAATCTATTATCTATATCTCTTTTATCTGAACGAGGTTCTTTCATATACTTTATTACGTTCCAATCCAAATAGATATATTTATCATTGAGTACGCTGGGATTTATTTGTATTTTAATCCTCTCCCCCAACAAAATGTTAGTTTGTAAACAAGTTTAGCTCTTTATTTTTAATAATATTAGTAATAGTATTTGGCGATAGCATTCTCTCTGGTCCCATCAAGAAATAAAAACTTTTTCTTTGAAATTCATTTAAATTATCCCACCATTCTGGGGATATAAAAAAATTATCTAAATGAAAACCTATAAGGTTTGACAATATTACTTTTTGCGTTTCTTCAGACTGACTTAAAATCTGATTATTTATATATGAAAGCTGGTTGCATTGCTTTTTAAAGAAACTAAATAATATATGTGTTTTTCCATCCTGGGGGAAAATCGTAAGGAACACTGGAGCTACATTCCTTATGGAACCTTTTCGAGCTCGTTCTATACCAGGTCTATAATAGACGATCTTCCCATTCAAGTCATTCGGTAATAAAAGAAGTTCCGATACGGCAATACCATATTCTTTAGAGAAAATAATATTTTGCGTTGCAATACTATCAAATCGGTTATTTTTAAAGTTAGAATTAAATCTTTGTCGCCAATTTTCTAAATAAAAATACTTTTCTTGAATCCATTCAAAACTAATTTGTATATAATCTTGAATTATGCCACTGTTAATTGTATCTTCGTTCCAGTATCTTAACAAGAAAATCTTATTTTCATCCCTAATTGCAGAGCTTATCAAATTCCAAGATTCATATAAACTTAAGCCCAGTTGATATTCTTTAGCAAGCGCTCTATATGAAAATAAAAACTCTTGTTCTTTGTTACCTTTCTCGTAGTTACAATTTTCGATAGGAAGAAAAATATCTCTATCATGTTTTTCACAAAACCCAGTAAACACCGAGGCCTGATTACGTCCTTCTAATTCGATTCCGCTGTTAGCGCTTCCGTTTGTTTTTATTTCTTTTGATTTTATATATACGTGATTATCTTTCGATAACTTATTCAGTATACGATTGTTTTGCACAGAATGGCTACGAATAATTTTCCCTTTACATTCACCATCATTTAAAAAGCAAATTTCTTTGTTTAATTTATTTCCCAATCTTTTAAATCCACTTTGGAAATTTAACATTATCGACTCTTTATATTTTATTCCATATACCGTATTATCAATTATTTTTATAAATTCCGAGTCAAAATCAACGGAAATCCCACACTCTTTTTTATTTTTAAAAAGATTATACTTAAGGTCATCACACACTCCATACGCCCCCTTCCAAAGCTTCGATTTTATAACTTAATTAGAAATCGCGACCGCTAATAGCTCTTATGTAAAAATCCTCATAATCTATATTGACCACAAGCATTATTTTTTCAATTGCTTAAGTTCAATTATGAAATAAGAATTTTGCCGAAGGATGATATTTATCATTATCCTCATTTAAAAACTTATTTCCATTCTCTTTAAAATATCATCTGATAAAGCGTCGTAATTTCGCTTTTGTGAAGGGCTATATCCGCGAGAAATAATTTCAAACGCACTATATACTTTATAATTAGTAAAATTAATTTGCTTAAATTTTTCCAAAATTTGGAAGTTAACTGAACACAATTTATCCTTAACTTCATTAGCCGAGTATGTGTCATCAATAAATTCAATTGAAATATAATATTGGATATCAGTTTCTTGACTTGGTTCATCATTTTCAATTCTATATAAAAAATCATCCCATATCTCTATTAAATAACTTTCATTCGTAAACCCATGCTTTTCTCGAAGTTTACTATCACCCAAAATACTCTTTACATTATTTTCTAACACATTATAAAAGTCTGATGATTCTATAACCAAATATGAACCAACATCTTTAATTTCAATAAACCCCTTTGAATCCAATGAACTTATATTATTTTTAATAGCTCCTACTATTTGTTTTTTTACTTCACTCCTATTTTTATCATTAAGATTATAACATAGTGGTCTTCTGAATTTTATATCAAATGGAAGATCTTCAAAAGAACCATAATCTGTATTAAAAACACAGATTATCCTCTCCCAACCTATTGCTTTTGCTGCATATCCTAATTCTACTAAAACATTTGGGTTAGGAGTTTTTCTTTTTTGATAATCTGAATTAATAATGCTAACATCAGCAATAAATAATTTAGCCCTATCTATTTTTGCAAATATAGTATTTGCAATATCAGGAGTCCCCATTTCGTTCATGGTATCTCTATCTATACGAAATTCTATATCGAATGTTTCAGAAACATTGAGTTCTTTTAATGATTGATGAATACATTTTTCAATAAATGTACGGTTGCTGTTATTGGGTAGGTCTGATTGCCAAGAATAAAAAACATGATTTTTCACAAATTCACCATCCTCAAAATCCTCCCAGATCAAATTTAGAAGTTTCGCCAAAAGATTTCTTTCTTATGAATATGTTCGATAACATCTGTTATGCAAAACAAATGGTTCTGGTGCAAAAATAAAGTTGTGATATAATCTTACCGTAAACTTGAAGAATGAGGTAAAGAGTATGTCGCAGCATTTATTTAAATATAAGCATTTTGAATCTGAAACTATATTATTGTGCGTTCGCTGGTATCTTAAATATCCGCTCAGTTACAGAATGCTTGTTGAGATGATGCAAGAGCGAGGATTGAAATTAACTCATACAACGATTATGAGATGGGTTCACCAATATTCTCCGATAATTGATGAAAGAGTAAGAAAGCATATTAAACCAACCAATGACTCTTGGCGAATGGATGAGACTTATCTGAAAATCAAAGGTAAAAATGCATATTTATATAGAGCGGTAGATTCTAAAGGGAAGACGATAGACTTTTTTGTATCTGAACATCGTGATAAAGATGCCGCGAAGAATTTCTTCAAAAAGGCTCTAAAAGCCATGCACAATCAGCAACCACGAGTAGTAACAACTGACAAGTATGGTGCAACTGAAGTTGCCATCAGTGAAATGATTTATAGTGGGATCATTTCTGTCAAAGCAACGATTAGACAAATAAAATACTTAAACAATATTATTGAACAAGACCATCGGTTTATTAAACGAAAGATCAAGCCAATGCTGGGGTTCGACAGTTTTGGAAGCGCAGAAAAGACAATTTGCGGAATTGAGATAATGCATATGATCAAAAAAGGGCAGGTTGAAGAAATTCAATGTGCCCATTCTGAGGTTAAATTTATAAATAAGATTATGGGTATTGCAGTTTGATATTTGGGTGAGAATATGGCAATCTCTAGCTTTGTGAAATTTTTGCACCAGAACCCGCCTGTTGCATACCCGCCCCAATGGAGTGGTCCGCATCTTTTGCTTCAACGATTGCCAACGGTACCTGCCCGTCTTTATGGGTGAGAAGATAATCTGCTTTTTTACGTTTTCCCCGTTTTACAGTATTGCCACGCACCAAAACTTGACCATCAGTAAAAAAGTATTCCATCAGAACTTGTTCCTTATTCCATCCAGCTTGCTCAATAGCTGGTGTAATGTACCGATACTTAATATCTTCTTCAGTCAATTTTTTCATGGGACATCTCCTCTCTCACCATTTCGACAATGTCGCCTATATTACAAAACATGTCTTAACATGTACTTTCATGTTGACACACTGACCTTTTTTAAGCTTATAGAAGTTTAAACCCAATTCCTACAACCTTCATCAGTTCAATCCATTCTTTTTATTTACCTAGTTTTCCTAGTTTTCCATACTCTTACACAAAAATCCTTCATCATTTCGTGTGTTTCTTTATTTTCGTGCAACTGTACGATCCCTCAAAACAGAAAAAAAGCTCAAACCGAAGTCTGAGCGAACATAAAGCGCGACACGTTCCTAAGTGAAAAGCTTAGGCATTGGCAGTAATGCCAAGAGAACTGACATCTCGATGAGTCGAATGATAGGGTAACACCTTGAAGGGTCACTTTAATACTCCGACTGGCGTGGATGTCTCATGCACTGTGTGGATCTAACCATTCAAACGCCACAGGCTATAGTTTAATAAACAGGCATAAGAAACCCACAACAGATAAGGAACCAGCAGCCAAGCAGTACTAGGCACATGTTCTCTAAACTTTAGGATTGTCACCGCAATAGCTAGCCATAAACCAACAATAATTAAAAGTCCTCCGAATATAGAATGTAGCCCAAAAAATACCGCTGACCACATAACATTTAAAATAAGTTGCATATAAAACCAAGTGTAGGCAGCAACCTTACTCTTGTATTTCGGATCACGTTTTTTCCATACGCAATACAATGCAATACCCATCATGATATACAATAATGTCCAAACTGGTCCAAAAATCCAGTTTGGTGGCGTAAATACAGGCTTTTGCAGC
>Ga0316613_10002260_pt1 | contig 12433 bp, 10 predicted proteins | sample OWC_soil_day10_C_2_FD_207647 | JGI IMG/M metagenome (GOLD analysis project Ga0316613, IMG submission 207647) | Wetland soil microbial communities from Old Woman Creek delta, Ohio, United States - OWC_soil_day10_CT_b | ecosystem: Environmental > Terrestrial > Soil > Wetlands | place: USA: Ohio...
GCAGAAAGCTCTGACGGTTGAGACCATTCCAGTAGAGGCGATCGGGAGCGACGTTGGAGGTGGCAACGAGCGTCAGGCCGAGGTCGAACAGACGACTGAACAGCCGGCCGAGCAGCATGGCGTCGGCAATATCGGTCACCGAGAACTCGTCAAATGAGAGGAGACGCACCTCGTCGGCAAGCTTCCGCGCCACGATTTCGACGGGGTCACGCGAGTCACCGGCCGCCATCGCTCGCCGCGCTACGGCGATGGCATCGTGCATATCGGCCATGAAGGCATGAAAATGCTGCCGCCGTTTCTTTTCGACCGGCGCAGCCGCGTGAAAGTGGTCCATCAGCAGCGTCTTGCCGCGTCCGACTCCACCCCAGAGATAGAGGCCACGCGCCGTCGGTGTCGGCCCGACCGGAATGACACCGAGGAGGCGACGACGGCGGCGTGGCACGGCCAGCCGGTCCAGCAGTCGATCCAAGGCGAGGGCCGCCTGCCGTTGGGCGGCATCGACGGCAAGCCGGCCGGCAGCGACCTCGCCATCGAGCCAGAGGACGATCTTGCCTGCCGAGGCCTTCGCCAGCATGCCGGCGGTCAGCCGCGGAAGAACTGCACGCCGCGCTTGCTGACGTCGGTCTGGCCGGAATAGCGGTTGGGGGCCGCAGCATAGAGACGGGCGACCACCGAGCCGGAGGCGTCCTTCAGCAAGACTTCCTTGCCAGCCACGTCCCAGGCGCCGATCGCCTTCAGCTCATCGGATACGCAGCCGCGCGTCGAGGCACGATAGCCGCCGCTCCAGCTGGTGAGATTCATCGACAGCTGGCACGTTTCGCCGGCCGAGGCCAACGTCCAGCCACCGATCAGATCGGGCTTGCGCACTTCCGAGGCCGCGGCGGGGTTGGTCGGGGCGGTCGCCAGGCCCGCCGGTTGGCCCATGGCGACATCGGTCGTCGGCTGCGGCATGACCGGGATCACCGGCGCCGGCAGCGCTTGGCTCGCCACAGGATTGACCGGTTGCGGTGCGAGCGGAGCGATACGCGGCGGCTGCGGCGCATAGCTGCTGCAGGCGGTGAGCGCGAGGACGGACATGACAGAGGCGGTGGCAAGGATGCGCATCAGGTAAGGCTCCCAGGGGGCGAAGAGAAGACGCCGTGGCTCCCGGCGTGATTCTTACAAAGCATTGTGCCCAATGATAGCCGCACAGGTCCTGGAGTGGAACCAAAGGCTGAAAAAACTTGAGAATCGCAACAAATGCTCATCGTCGACGTTGCACGGAAGACGCGAAAGCCGCAAGATGGCTCGGTGTTCGGGCGGGGAGCACGTTGAATGTTGTCCTTTGTGGCGCGTGTGTTGGGGCTGGTGCTGTTTTCCATTGGCGTGGTGTCGCTGATTTCCGACGGTATCTCGTCGATCGCTGCCGACGCGGTGGTGATGACACCGCTATCGGGAAGTCTTTCTCTCATTGCACCCGACTTTGTCGACCGCATCGAGGCGGCGGTGACGCCGCTCATCGGCGAAGCGACCTGGGCCGAATGGGGCCCGGCAGTCCTCGCTTGGCCGACGCTCGCCGTCGCCGGCCTTTTCGGCATCTTCCTGATGCTGGCGGGTGCCCGTCGGACGCCCCGTTCGACGAGAGGCCATGTCGGCTTCCCCTCCTGAAACGGTCGTGCTGGGCATCGACGCTGCCTGGACTGCCGCAAACCCGAGTGGCGTGGCGCTGGCGGCCAAGATCGACGGTGTCTGGCGCCTCGTCACCGTGGCATCTTCCTTCAGCGAATTCATCAAACACATCGGTGGTGGAGAGGCCCCCAGCCCGACGGCGCTGATTGCCGCCGCCACCCGCCTTGCTGGACGGGCACCCGATCTCATTGCAGTGGACATGCCAATGATGGACGCGCCAATCCTGGCGCGCCGGGCCGCCGACAATGCCGTCAACCGAGCCTATGCGGGCCGGGGTGCCGGCACGCATTCACCGACCGGCAGCCGCCCCGGCGCCGTCGGCAGGGCGCTCGAGGCAGAGCTGTCCGTCGTCGGCTATCCGCTGGCCACCCTCGATATCCGACCGCCCTGTCGCATCGAGATCTATCCACATCCGGCGCTGATCGAACTTCTAGGCACGACCTATCGCCTGCCCTACAAAGCCGGCAACACCGGCAAATACTGGCGCGGCCTGCCGCTCGCCGAGCGGCGCATCCGCCTTTTCAAGGTATGGGCGACCATTGTCGCCGCTCTCGACGGTGTGATGGCTGGCACCGCCGCCCTTCTTCCTCTGCCGCCGACTGATGCGCGTGGCCGACGCCTCAAGGCTTTCGAGGACTGCCTTGATGCTGTCGTCGCCGCGCATGCCGGCGCCATGGCGCTCGACGGCCGGGCGCGACCTTACGGAGACGCGACATCAGCGGTGTGGGTGCCGTTGTCGAACGTGCCGACGACCGTCATCGCTACGCATCGACCGGCAGGTTGAGGCCGGCAAGGCCTGACGACAGCTTGATGATGGAGCCAAAAGCTGGCGGGCATCGAGGTGCAAGCGCCAGCTCCGTCGACTGCAGATGGCATCGCTCCCGACCCGGCTTGCCGGATCGGGAACTGAGCGTCAGACGTCGAGATTGGCGACCGACAGCGCGTTGGTCTGGATGAACTCGCGGCGCGGCTCGACCTCGTCGCCCATCAGGCGCTCAAAGATGTCGTCGGCCTCGACCGCCTCGTTCACCTGCACACGCAACAGCGAACGCGCGTTGGGATCGAGCGTCGTCTCCCACAGCTGTTCGGCGTTCATTTCGCCGAGGCCCTTGTAGCGCTGCATGGTAATGCCCTTGCGACCGGCGCCGTAAACGGCATCGAGCAGCGTCCGCGGACCGCGCACCACGACTTCACTGTCGCGGCGCCGGAGCACGGCCGCCGCGCCATAGATGGCGGCAAGATGCTCGTGGTGGCCGGAGAGCTTGCGCGCATCGGCCGACGACAGCAGTGCCGCGTCGATGATGCTGGTCTCGGTCACGCCGCGCACGGTGCGATGGAAAGCGAGGCTGCCGTCCGGCATAGCTTCGCCCGTCCAGCCCTTCTCGAACTCATCGGCGATGAAATCGAGCCGGACGGCCACGTTGTCGGCGGCGGTCTGCGCCGCCTCGCGATTGTCGAGGAGACGGGCGTCGAGGGCGCCGGCAATCGCCGCCTGCTCGACGACATTGTGGCTATAACGATGATGCAGCCCATCGATGAGACCGCGCACGGCACGCGCACGGTCGACGATGGCCCGGAGATCCTGCCCGGCGCGCGCCTCGCCGTCGGCGAGTTTCAGGACCGCCTCGTCGAGTCCTTGCGTCACCAGGAAGTCCTCGAGTGCCCGCTCGTCCTTCAGGTATTGCTCGGACTTGCCGCGTGTCACCTTATAAAGCGGCGGCTGGGCGATGTAGATGTGGCCGCGCTCGAGCAGCGCCGGCATCTGCCGGAAGAAGAACGTCAGTAGCAGCGTGCGAATATGGGCGCCGTCGACGTCGGCGTCGGTCATGATGATGATCTTGTGGTAGCGAAGCTTGTTGGCATCGAACTCGTCGACGCCGATCGAGGTCCCGAGCGCGGTGATCAGCGTGCCGATTTCGGCCGATGACAACATCTTGTCGAAGCGCGCCCGCTCCACGTTGAGGATCTTGCCCCTGAGCGGCAGCACCGCCTGAAACTCGCGATTGCGGCCCTGCTTGGCCGAGCCACCGGCCGAATCGCCCTCGACGAGGAACAGTTCGGTGTTGGCCGGATCACGGTCCTGACATTCGGCGAGCTTGCCGGGGAGCGAAGCCATGTCGAGCGCGCCCTTGCGGCGGGTCAGCTCGCGGGCCTTGCGGGCCGCTTCGCGGGCGGCGGCGGCCTCGACCACCTTGCCAACCACGGTGCGAGCCTCGGCCGGATGCTCCTCGAACCAGGTGGAGAAAGCCTCGTTGAGGGCGCCCTCGACAACTGGGCGCACTTCCGACGACACCAGCTTGTCCTTGGTCTGGCTCGAGAACTTCGGATCCGGCACCTTCACCGACAAGACGCAAGTCAGCCCTTCGCGGCAGTCGTCACCGGTCAGGGTCACCTTCTCGCGCTTGGAGATACCGGCGCTCTCGGCATAGCCGGTCACCTGGCGGGTCAGCGCACCGCGGAAGCCGGCGAGATGGGTGCCACCGTCGCGCTGGGGGATGTTGTTGGTGAAGCAGAGCACATTCTCGTGGTAGCTGTCGTTCCACCAGAGCGCGACTTCGACGGTGATGCCGTCCTTCTCGGTCGACACCAGGATCGGCTTCGATAGCGCCGGCTTCTTCGAGCGGTCGAGATAGCGCACGAAGGCTTCAAGCCCGCCCTCGTAGTGCAGTTCCTCGACGCGCGGCTCGACGCCGCGATTGTCTTCAAGCAGGATGCGGACGCCGGAATTCAGGAAGGCCAGCTCGCGCAACCGCCGTTCCAGCGTCGCGAAGTCAAAATCGGTGACACCCTTGAAGGTCTCGTGGCTCGGCATGAAGGTCACTTCAGTGCCCTTCATGCCAACGGAGGGGCCTGTCACGGCGAGCGGAGCATCCGGCACGCCGTTGGAAAAGCTCATTTCATGCACCAGATCGTGGCGCCAGACCTTGAGCCGCAACCAGACCGACAACGCGTTGACCACCGATACGCCGACGCCGTGCAGACCGCCCGACACCTTGTAGGAATTCTGGTCGAACTTTCCGCCGGCATGCAGCTGCGTCATGATGACCTCAGCCGCCGACACGCCCTCTTCCTTGTGGATGTCGGTGGGGATGCCGCGGCCGTTGTCGCGCACCGTGCATGAGCCATCGGCGTTGAGGCGCACCGTCACCAGGTCGGCGTGGCCGGCCAGCGTTTCGTCGATGGAGTTGTCCACGACCTCGTAGACCATGTGGTGCAAGCCCGAGCCGTCGTCGGTGTCGCCGATATACATGCCGGGGCGCTTGCGCACCGCGTCGAGACCCTTCAGCACCTTGATGGATTCGGCGCCGTATTCGTCGGGGTCGTAGGCTGTGGTGTCGGTCATGGAGGCCTTCGTTTCTCGTCTCGGGAGCGTCCCGCCTGAAATGTCATAAAGGCTGGCGGCGACGGCTTCAACCACCCTTGGCAGAAGGGAGAAAGCCATTTCTTTTCAATGGCCTCACGGGATGCACATCCTGCCTGGGCGATGGTGGCCGAACCATGGTCCGGCAATCGGGTGGAAATGCGGCGAATCAGGCTCAAAATTCCAGGAAATCCGGGGCGGCGGCGTCCGGAATCGCGATGATTTCTGCCTCGTTCGAAAAGGACTCGAAGGGGGCGGCCTCTGTGCCGGTCATGAAGGCCTGGACGCCGAGCGCGGCGATGAGGTCGACCAGCGCCCGCCGACGGCGGGCGTCGAGATGGGCAGCCACCTCGTCGAGCAGCAGCACCGGCGGGCTGCCGGTCAGCTCAGTGACCAGCGCCGCCTGGGCAAGCACCAAGCCGGTGAGCAGCGCCTTCTGTTCGCCGGTCGAAGACGCTGAGGCGGGCATGTCCTTTTCGGCATGACGGACCGAGAGGTCGGAGCGGTGGGGGCCGACGAGCGTGCGACCGGCCGCCCGGTCGCGCGAGCGCCCCGCCTTGAGATCAGCCTTCAGCCAATCCTCGACATCGGCCGCCGCCGCACCGTCGAGCGCCGCATCGACGTCGCCGGCAAGCTGGACGGCGGCGCGCGGGAAGGCGCCGTAGCCGTCGGGGCGCGTCTCGATCAGTCGGGCGAGGCAATGCACCGTCTCGCGGCGGGCGGCGGCGATCGCAACGCCGGTGGCGGCGATCTCCATCTCAATTGAGTCGAGCCAGACGACGTCGGCCTCGCGCGCCTCGAGGAGGCGGTTGCGCGCGGCAACCGCCTGTTCGTAGGCCGAAACGCGCCGGCCATGCGTCGGATCGACGGCCAGAACCAGACGATCGAGGAAGCGGCGGCGGTCACCGGCCGGGCCGGCAAACAAGCCGTCCATGGCCGGAACGAGCCAGATAAGACGCACATGATCGGAAAAGCGCTCACTGCCCTTCTGCGGCTCGCCGTCAACGACGAGTCGCCGACCCGGTTCGCCGTGGACGGCACCGGTGCCAATCCGCACGGAACCGAAGGCTCCCTCGACGTCAGCGAGCACCGAAAAGCCGCCGGATCCGCCGAGCCGGGCCATCTCGGCGAGCGTTGCTCGGCGAAAGCCCCGACCGGGGGCGAGCAGCGACAGGGCTTCGAGCACATTGGTCTTTCCGACACCATTCTGGCCGACGAGCACCACAGACCGGCCCGAAAAATCGAGCGCAAGGTCGGCATGGTTGCGGAAATCGACGAGGCGAAGGCGGCTTACGCGCACCTTCGCCTCCGGACGAGACTGGGTCATGGCGCTCCGGCGGCGGCCTACACCCGCATCGGCATCAGCACGTAAAGCGTGGCGCCGTCGCCGTCGTCCTGAATCAGCGTCGGCGAACCGGCATCGGCGAGGTGGAACACCGCCGTTTCGGAGGTCAGCTGGCCGGCGATGTCGAGGAGATAGCGGGCGTTGAAGCCGATCTCGAGCGGCGTGTCGCTGTAGTCGACCATCACTTCCTCAGTGGCGGTGCCCGAGTCCGGATTGACGACAGTCAACATCAGGCGGCCTTCGGCAAGCGCCAGTTTCACCGCACGACCGCGCTCGGACGAGATGGTGGAGACGCGATCGACAGCCTCGGCGAACTCGGCCTTGTCGACCCGGAGTTCCTTGTCATTGCCCTGCGGAATCACCCGGCCGTAGTCGGGGAAGGTGCCGTCGATCAACTTGGAGGTCAGCACCACGTTGCCGACCGTGAGTCGGATCTTGGCGTCCGACAGTTCAACCTTGAGCTCGGCCTTCGGATCCTCGATGAGGCGCTGGATCTCGCCCACCGTCTTCCTGGGCACGATGATGCCGGGCATGCCTTCGGAGCCCTTCGGCGCGGCAATGTCGGCGCGGGCAAGGCGGTGACCGTCGGTGGCAACGGCACGGAACAGCGCACCATCCGGGCCGTCAACGGTATGCATGAAAATACCGTTCAGATAATAGCGGATCTCCTCGTTGGAGATGGCGAACTGCGTCCGGTCGATCAGCCGCTTGAGATCACCGGCCTCCAGCGTGAAGGCATGGCTGAGCTCACCGACGGTGATATCGGGGAAGTCGCTCTCCGGCAGCATCTGCAGCGAAAAGCGCGAGCGGCCGGAGGAAATCGTGAGCGTGGCACCGTCGGCCGAGCCCTCGAGGGAGACCTGGGAGCCCTCGGGCAGCTTGCGCACGATGTCGTAGAACATATGCGCCGGCACCGTGGTCGCACCGGGGCGCTCGACGACAGCCGGCACCGTCTCCTGTGCTTCAAGGTCGAGGTCAGTCGCCTTCAGCTTGAGCTGGCCATCGTCGGTCCGAATCAGGACGTTGGAGAGGATCGGAATGGTATTCCGACGCTCGACGACGCGGTGGACGTGGGTGAGAGAGGCAAGGAGGTGCGACCGCTCCAGCGTAACGCGCATGGAAAAACCCGTCTGTCGTGGCTGCCGCACCGGTCGGCCGCACTGGGTGCGACCGGCGCAGCCTCCGGAAAATCTGGCGCTGAGTACCCGCCGATCAGGCAGACCCTGCCCAATCAAAAAGCGGATGCTCCCGTACATGTCCCAAGCGTTTGCTTGTCGGCTTGATGTTGCGATCAGGCCGGCAAACGCTCTAGGCCGGTCCCCGCCGCCGCCAGAGCGGCGATCGCAGGGAACAGCACATTACGGCAACTACCGATTTCCGCAAGCCGGCAGGCCGGCGACCGAAGGGGTTTTCGCCGCCGTTTTCGTTTCCGGTCCGGTGTCAGGCCTCGAGCATACGCTTCAGGACCTCGATCTCCTGCGTCAACACCTCGTCGCCGCCGAGCAGATCCTCGACCTTGCGCACCGCATGCAACACGGTGGTGTGGTCGCGGCCACCGAACCGACGGCCGATCTCTGGCAGGGAGCGCAGCGTCAGCGACTTGGCCAGGTACATGGCGATCTGGCGCGGCCAGACGATCGAACGAGTCCGGCGTGAGGACAGAAGGTCCTGCTTGGAGACGTTGTAGTGCTTGGAGACGACGCGCTGGATATCCTCGATCTTGATGCGGCGCGTGTCGGTGACGCGGATGAGGTCCTTCAGCGTCGTCTCGGCCATGGCGAGCGACAGCGTAAGGCCGGTCAACTGGTTGTGGCCAGCAAGGCGCGTCACTGCGCCCTCAAGGTCACGGCCCGACGTGGTGACGTTGCGAACGATAAAATCGATGACGTCGTCGGGAACAGAGAAGCTTGGCATGTGCAACGCGGTGAGGGCGATGCGGCGTTCGACGATGGCGCGGCGCAGCGCAGCATCGGGTGCACCGATCTCGATCAGCAGACCGCCGGAGAGACGCGAACGGACGCGCTCGTCCATGGTTTCCAACTCGACCGGCGGCCGGTCGGCGGCGACGATCACCTGCCGGGCGCCATCGATCAGCGTATTCACCGTATGGCAGAATTCCTGCTGGATCTGCTTTCCGTGCAGGAACTGCATATCGTCGATAACCAGCAGATCGATGGTCCGGAGCGCTTCCTTGAAGGCAAGCGCCGACTGGGTCTGCAGCGACTGCACGAAGCGGTACATGAAATGCTCGGCCGTGAGATAGAGCACCCGCATTTCCGGATGCTCGGCCTTGAGGTGATGCGTGAGGCCCTGCAGGAGGTGCGTCTTGCCCTGGCCGACCGAGGAATGGATGTAGAGTGGATTGAACTTGACGCCGGAGGCCGGGCCGTCGGCGACCTGGCGGGCAGCGGCCAGCGCCAGGCGATTGGAGGCGCCTTCGACGAAATTGTCGAAGGTATAGCGCGGATCGAGCGGCGAGGAGATATCGTCAAAAAGCCGAGCCGAAGCGGCGTCAGCCGGACGGGCCGGAGCGGTGGCGCGCAGCATTGGGGTGCTGGCCGTACGCACCACCTCCGGCGCCGCAAAGCGAGCCGGCGTCTCAACTCTGGCCCGCATGGCCGAGCGCACGGACACCTCAACCTTGCGATAGGCCGCACCTTCAGCCTGCCAGAGGCCGGCAAGCTTGTCGCGGTAGTGGGTGGAGATCCAGGTCTTCAGGAAGCGACTCGGCACCGAGAGCCAGACGGTGCCGCCCTCGATCTGCTCGACATTCATGCCAGCGAACCAGCAGGAGAACACCTCGTCGCCGAGATCGGCCTTGAGGCGGCCACGAACGCGCGCCCAGGCATCGGCATGATCAAGTGCCGCTCCGGCGACGCCGCAGGCTTCCGCTTCCAACATATCTCGGCCTCCATCCATAATCTTCTGTCCGCCAGGTCTTCCATCCGAAGGACGCTTCCGCCAGGAGCTCCCTTCGCCGGCCGTCCGAAAACAGGCTCCGGACCGACCATCTTCTCCTTACCGGCCGGGGCGACAGCCTCTGGGAACACCCATCTGCCATCGTCCCGTCGGCGGGATTAAAGCACCTTTCCCTTGCGAGGAAGGCACCTTTATGATTTTGCCCGCCGCAAGGCCGACAACAACACTCATGACGGGCAGAGCCCGTCATCTACCGGAGCCGCAGCTTCCGGACCTCAGCTTGTGGTCAGTGTGACAGGTATCCCGATCTGCGCGCACCGTGTCGACCGGAAGGCCGCTTCTGTCCAACGCATCGGTTCAACTCTGGATCCAGGGCAGACCGCTCGCCTTCCAGCCATCGACACAGCCCCTGTGCCGATCCGGACCGAGCGCACCCTCGAAACCGCCTGTCACGTTGAAGGCCCGCGCAAACCCGCTGGCCGTCGCCGCGGTCGCCGCAGATCGACTGCGCGCTCCCGACCGGCAAATGAAATAGAGCGAGGCATCGGCGCCGACACCGAGGTCAGCGAGCGCCTCCGCGAGTTCGTCGATGAAGGCAGCGTTTACGGCCATGTCCGGAAACCGCTGCCACTCGACGAGCAACACCCGCTTGCCGATGCTCCCGAGATCGGGAAGACCGACGAAGTTCCATTCGGCCACCGTCCGGACATCGACCAGCACGGTCGAGGCATCAGCGACCAGTGCGTCCCAAGTCTCGGGCGCACCGACGTCTCCCGAATAACCCGGACCTTCGTCGAATGCCCCCGCAACCAAGATCGCCCCACCACTTCAAGATAAATTCTGTAGAAAAGACAAAACAATCCCGCGCGCAGAATGCGCACACGATACGAATTACCTTTCCAGGATTGGGTTGGCTACTTTGCCTCGGTTATCACACTTAAAGAATTACCGACGGCTAGCCCCCTGCTTTAGTTCAATTTCGCAAGCGAGTTCTTGGCTCGCCCCCATCAACTTGGGTGACCATACACAGGCCCCAAGGGGGGAGCAAGAGCCGAATCTTCCTATGTCGTTAACCCGCTTTTTACCGGGGCGGACGCCTCCGGAAGGACGATCGGTGAACCCTAGGGGATTCAAAGATTTGCGACCACCCATCCGGCCAAACCCCATTTGGTCGTACGCCAACCGCTCGGCCATTCCTTAGCCGCGTTTTTGTTTCCGCCACCCCAGATTCACTGCCGCCTAAAGCCGACGTATGACCAAGCGTTTGTTTTTGAATGATAAAATCTGTCACCCGACTCCAGGCCGCCGCTGGCTCCCACTCAGGCCGCGCGAGCCGGAAAAGCAAAAGGGTCCGGCTTTAAGCCGGACCCCAAAACAATCATTTTGTCGCAACAAGAGTCGCACCGGCGCCATGCGGCGTCGGATATCAGGCGCTGATCGACTTCAGGCGAGCCGCCAGGCGCGATACCTTGCGCGAGGCCGTGTTCTTGTGAACGATGCCCTTGGTGGCCGCCCGCATGATCTCCGGCTCGACAACCTTGAAGGCCTCGACGGCAGCGGTCTTGTCGCCGGAAGCGACAGCTTCCTCGAACTTGCGGACGTAGGACCGCATGCGACTGCGACGGGCCTTGTTGACTTCAGTGCGAGCCGCAATCTTGCGAGTCGCCTTCTTGGCCGAAGACGTATTGGCCATTATCGAGCCTTTCTCTCTCCCGGCGGTGCCGAGACTTGTTGTTGAGCCGCCGCGGCTGCCGGACCCGGCCACACGGACGACATAAAACCATCAGGCGGCCGACGACCGCCGGTCACCGTCCTTGGGGCGGGCTTATAGACGGAGAAGCGTCCGCCGTCAACGCCGTCAGCACTGGCAGGACTGACAAAAGAAGGTCGAGCGCCCAGCCTGCCGGATCCGCGCCACCGCTCCGCCACAGCCAGGCCGCCGGCAAGGCTCGCCCTCACGATCATAGACGGCGAAGCGGTGCTGGAAATAACCGAGCGTACCATCGGTGCGCATATGGTCGCGCAAAGTGGAGCCGCCAGCCTCGATCGCCTCGGCGATGACGGCACGAATGGCCGCCGCGAGCCTTTCGGCCACCACCGAATCGGTGAGCACGGAGGCTGGTCGGCGTGGATCGAGGCCGGCCCGCCAAAGCGCCTCGCAGACATAGATATTCCCGAGGCCGGCAACAACGCCTTGATCGAGCAGCGCCGCCTTGAGCGGCGTCCGCCGGTCGGCGAAGGCGGCAAGCGTTTCGGCCGAGAAGAGATTGGAGGTCGGCTCGATGCCGAGGCCCGCAAGGTGCGGATGACGCGCCATGTCGGCCTGCGGCAGAAGATCCATGAAGCCAAACCGTCGGGGGTCATTATAGATGACCGTCGCCCCGCCCTGAAGATCGAAGCGAACGTGGTCATGACGGGCGTCGCGCGAGCGGGCAAGAGCGAAGGCGCCCGGCAAAACACCGGCCGCGCCCGATCCGGCATCTTCGATTCCGGGCCTCTCGATCCGGAAAGAGCCGGACATGCCGAGATGGGCGAGCAGCGTCTCACCACCCTCGATCTCCCAGAGGAGATATTTCGACCGGCGGCCGAGGCCGAGAACACGGCGGCCGGCGAGGCGTTGGGAAAACTGGTCCGGGAAGGGATAGCGCAGCGCCGGCCGCGCCAGCGTCACGCTTTGGATGGTCGCCCCCTCCAGCACCGGCTGAAGGCCGCGCCGCACCGTCTCCACTTCCGGCAGTTCAGGCATTTTCGGACAAGCTCCTGTCGCGACGCGGTCCGTCCCATCGCGTGCGGCCAACATAGCGCCCGCCGTTCTCTTCGGCTATGGTCACGGGCGCGCCGGTGGCGCGGGGCTCACGGCAGGACGGGACGGACGATGACGGACAACAGCACTTCCTTCGGCTTTCGCGAGGTCAACGCGGGCGAAAAGCAGGGCCTCGTCGATAGCGTCTTCCACTCGGTCGCCGGCCGCTACGACCTGATGAACGACCTGATGTCGGGTGGCCTGCACCGGCTTTGGAAGGACGCGATGGTGTCCCGCCTCGCCCCGCCACGCTCCGGACGCCGGCCTTTCAAGGTGCTCGACATGGCCGGTGGCACCGGCGACATCGCCTTCCGTATCGCCGAACGTTCGAACCGCA
>Ga0316613_10002262_pt1 | contig 12432 bp, 10 predicted proteins | sample OWC_soil_day10_C_2_FD_207647 | JGI IMG/M metagenome (GOLD analysis project Ga0316613, IMG submission 207647) | Wetland soil microbial communities from Old Woman Creek delta, Ohio, United States - OWC_soil_day10_CT_b | ecosystem: Environmental > Terrestrial > Soil > Wetlands | place: USA: Ohio...
AGAGAGAAAGTTCATCATATTTTCAGTAAAAGTAATACAAGTTTTAGCATCAATGGAGTAAATATCTTGGCGCAGTTTATCCAAACTCAAATACGGGCTTAACGCACCAGGGGTATCACAATTAATCGTCAATTCTTCGTCAAATAAATCGGCAACGGCGATAATTTTAGCATAAGGATGAATATCTTCTGAGGTCAGATTATTAGGATAGCCATTACCATCTTCTCTTTCATGATGATCTAAGATACCGGCAAGCACGCTTTGTGCGATATTAGGTATTTTGTTGACTAAATCATACCCTAAAGTAGTATGGGTTTTATACAATTCATAATCTTTAGGGGCAAGATGATGAGTTTGATTTAATATTTCAGGTGGTAACTGAGATTTTCCTACGTCATGCAAAAGTCCAGCTAAAGCAATGGCACTAACGCTCTCAGGCGGAAATTTTAGCCAAGTAGCTATAAGGGCGGCAATGGCACTCACATTAACACTATGACGGAAAGTATAGTCGTCACATTGAGGTAAGTTATATAATTGGTCAATCGCATTGCTCGTGTCAGATATATTATCAACGATATCACCGGCAGTGTTTGTAAATGTTTCAATAGGAACTTCCTGAGTCTGACGAATATCATCAAAAGTTTTTTGTACAGTTGCTACAGATTGATTATAACTGTTCATGAATTTTTGAACTTTAGGATTGGTTATAGGATTAGATGTGATCTCAGCAATGATAGATACTTTGTCAATGTCCCAGTTCTGTAGATTCTTTATGAGAGACTTATTAATAATAGTGCTCTCACTTGCTAATATTTTTCCGTCACTTGTGTAGACATCCCGAGCTAATTCCATACCTGGTACTAAAAACTCAATTTTTTGTTCGACTACTTTTTGTATTTTTTGAGATTCAATACTACTCATCGCTACACCCCATTTTATATTTCGTAGATTGCTATCTTCAATAAATTTATTTAAATTTCCTCTATTTTTCTACAAAAAACAACATAAAAAGCGGTAAAATGACCAATATATGGGGAAAATGATAGTTAAAGGGTTCAATTTGCAGTATTATGCTGCCTATTGAGCCCTTTGCGCATAACTATAACGAAGTGTTTTAACGGTTGTCTCTTTAACGAAATACTCATAGCTTATGATCGCACCATACGATAACTAAAAGTTATCATACGATGAATATTCGGTATTATCTTTATATTTTAAATAGTCATATAATGACGATAAAGCCATTGGTAATTATGAGTTAGAAGAAGTATCTTTGCATAGATGAATACATAGTACAGCGTAGTTGACTATGGAAAATGGTATTGAGAGGGAGATAAATATGAGTTTACATGATGAGGCATTAAATTATCATCGGGAGAATAATGGGAAACTAGGTATGATTGCTAAGACTTCACTAAAAGATGGTTATGATCTAAGTCTAGCATATACCCCAGGGGTAGCAGAACCCTGTATGGAAATTCACCGCGAGAATGATTTATCTTTTGAATATACCTGTCGGGGTAATATGGTGGCAGTTATTACGGATGGAACTAGGGTGTTAGGACTTGGAGATATTGGTCCAGAGGCAGCTATACCAGTCATGGAAGGTAAGGCTGTGCTATATAAAACTTTTGGGGATGTAGATGCAATTCCTATATCCATTGCTACTAAGGATGCGGATGAGTTCATCAAGACGGTTCGGATGCTGCAACCTAATTTTGCAGGAATCAATTTAGAAGATATTTCTTCGCCTAAATGCTATGACATTGAAGATGCTCTCAAAGAACAAATGGATATACCTGTGTTTCATGATGATCAACATGGTACAGCCATTGCTGCTGTCGCAGCTACCATTGGTGCACTGCGCTTGGTGAAAAAAGAGTTGCCTGAAGTCAAAATTGTAGTGAATGGTGCTGGTGCAGCTGGTACCGCTATAGTACAACTGTTACTCAATGCTGGCGTAGGGAATGTCGTTATGATGAACTCTAAAGGTGCCATGTATGAGGGAATGGAGATGTCACGGGTGAATCGAGTTCAGGCTGCATTATTGCCTAGAACCAATTTAAAGAAAGCGCAAGGCAGTATAGCCGACATTGCCAAAGGTGCAGATGTGCTCATCGGTGTTTCAAAATCCGGTGCCTTTACAAGGGAGATTGTTCAGAGTATGAATACGGATTCTATCGTATTTTCCTTATGCAACCCTGATCCTGAGATTAGTTATAATGATGCTAAGGCTGCTGGGGTAAAAGTAGCTGGTACGGGCCGTTCTGATTCTCCTAATCAGGTGAATAATGTCTGCGTCTTTCCTGGACTTTTCCGTGGGGCTATTGATGTTAGAGCCCGTCAAATTAATGAAGAAATGAAGTTGGCAGCGGTATATGCCATTTCAGAGTTAATTGCTGAAGAAGAACTACGAGAAGATTATGTTGTACCTGAAGTTTTTGACAAACGAGTTGCTCCAGCTGTGGCGGCAGCTGTAGCTCGTGCGGCGATAAAAACAGGTGTTGCTAGAGTTATAGTTGATCCTGAAGAAATAAGGATTAAGACAGCAGCCAGAATTAAAATTTCTTAAAGTAAAATGATCTCCATTGTAAATTGGAGGTCAATTCACAGCGACGCTCTTCTTTGTGAGCATTCAAAAAATTGTGTATAGATAATCTTAAGGCTCAATAAGCAGGTGCTTGTTGAGCCTCTTTGCACGCAAAATTTCGATTGAACCCGTAGCTAACTCATTATGAATTCTAAGCAAATGGTGAAAAAACATAGGAACAGGTTCCTCCTCGCTGCGTTTTACATAACTTATAACATAATGTTAAATTTTTTGAAGTCGTGTTTAATGAAAAAAATTAAAAAAGGAGAAAGTAGAGATCGTCTAAATTTCGTATTACATCAAAAAGTAAATGAAGAACAAGCAAAGACTTGCTGCAAGGAAATTGCAGCAAGTCTTTGCTTGCGAGTATAGAAGTATAGCAAGGGCTATTGTCATTTAACCTACGCTTATAATAACATGGTCCCTGCGAAAGCAGCTGGTGTTAGCGATCACTAATAATCTCACAGGATATTGCACTAGTAAAATGAATGAAAATTCAAAAAAAGATGATTTGTGTGATGGGTTGTGATAAAAATGAGGAAAGGAGGATTAAAAAAGTGAGGAATATGGGCATTTGAAAAAATAAAAAGAGAGAGTGGTAAGGTTGGCATTGAATTTGCATTAAGTATAGACGGAGGGGTTACCTTGATTAAGAAATTACTCTTACTGATTAGTCGTGAAAACAAAAAGAATCCATTTACGGATGAGAAATTAGCCCAAGAATTAGGAGTGGGTAGGGAAAAAGTGAATGAATTACGATTGTCGGCAGATATTCCTAATTACTTGGCTAGGCGGGAGACGGTCTTATTAGCATCGATAGAGAGAATATTGGATGAGAATTATGACATCTCCAGCCGCAGGATGGTTATTGAACTAAACAAATTAGGTTTTCAATTATCATCTTTTGGACTTAACAAATATAAAGAAAAAATTTCCGAAATGAAAGTCAGTAAATACAAACAAGAAAAAGTAGTCGTCAGTCCTCCTCCCAAACGTAAAATTCCGCAAATTAGCATGAAAGAAGACGAGGGCTTTTCGCGCATAGTTGGGAATAATGGCAGCCTCAGTCAAACCACGAAGCTTGCTAAAGCTGCGGTTTTATACCCTAAGTATGGTCTACACACTTTGATAGTCGGTAGTACAGGGGTTGGAAAAAGCCAATTAGTTGAAGAAATGCACTGCTTTGCAAAGAAAGTCAGAAATACGAAAAATATCCCATTGGTTATTTTTAACTGCGCTGATTACGGTGATAATCCTCAGTTACTTGTTGCTCAGCTTTTCGGCTATAGTAAAGGAAGTTTTACTGGGGCTGATGCTGATAAAGCTGGTTTAGTAGAAAAGGCTAACGGCGGAATGCTGTTTTTAGATGAGATTCATCGGCTTCCGTCTAAAGGTCAGGAAATTTTATTTAGAATTATGGATAGGGGGGAATTTTCCAGGCTTGGTGAGACCGACCGCATTCGAAAAGTGGAATTGATGATTATTGGCGCAACAACTGAAAGCCTCGAGTCTAGCCTGTTAAATACTTTTCGGCGTAGAGTACCGGTCATGATTCAAATCCCTTCATTAGAAGAAAGACCCAATGTGGAGCGGTTGAAATTAATCAGGATTTTCCTGGTGGCTGAAGCTTCGCGAATTAATAAGATCATTCAAGTTCCTAAAGAGATTGTAAAGCTTTTGCTGCTGTATAAGTGTTCCGGCAATATTGGACAGTTAAAATCAGATATTCAGGTGATTTGCGCCAAGGCATTTTTGAATTATATTTCAGGCAGAGCAGAAGTAATGAAAATTACCATGAACGACCTATTAAGTCATATAAAAAATCATTTGCCGGATGTGATTGCCCAAAGATCGGAACTTGATATCATGAATATTTCGGATATGATCATAGATCCAGATAGTGATTCATTAGCGGCCAATAGAGTAACTACGGATCATGAAATGCCGGATAACATCTATCAATTCATTGAAAGAAGAATGGATGAATTACAGCTTGCAGGTCAATCATCCCTTGAAGCAAGAAAAAACATAGCCGATGAATTAGAGGAAAAAGTAAAAAATGAAACGACAAGTATAGAAAATAAATATGCTGGCATATCAGATAGGCTATTGCAGGATATTGTCGGTGAAGAAATTATTGGAATTGTTGAGGATATTAAAAGAATTCTAATAGCGGAAATAGGTATTCGTGATTTTTCTATTATTAAGATTTTGTACTTACATATCGGCACAGCAGTAGAAAGATTGAGAATGGGAAAGCACATCATTAATCCCCGTTTGGAAGATATAAGGCATCAGTACAAAAAAGAATTTAGAATAGCTTTAAAAATAACTCAGGTGATAAAAATGAAATTAGGATTGGCGTTTCCTGAAGATGAAGCTGGGTTTATCGCATTGTATCTAAATCACTTCTTTATGAAAAAGGAAGGCGGCGTGAGTAGTAAAGTTGGCTTGTTGATTATAACCCATGGCGAAGTTGCCAGAGCTATGTTAGATATTGCGCAAGTTATTGTTGGTATTCGTCATGGAGTGGCTATTACAATGGGGATTGACGAACAGCCAGAGGAGGTATTTGCAAGGGTTAGGGATACTGCGAAGACAGTGAATCAGGGTAGTGGCGTATTACTGCTAGTAGATATGGGATCGCTCATCACTTTTGGTGAACTCATTACAGAAGAATTAGGTATACCGACTAGGGTACTTGCCAGAGTTGATACATTAATCGTTATGGAGGCTATTCGAAAATCTGTTTTTCCTGCTGCAACTTTATATACGGTGTATGACTCCTTACGGGAATTGGGTAACTTGCTGCCTGGTCTATTTATAAAAAATCAATTACCCGCTCAAACTGATCGACAGAAGGTTATCATAACTACTTGTTTTACAGGGAAGGGAACAGCTCTGAAAATAAAGAGAATTGTTGAGGATAAATTACGGCTGTTAAACAGCAAGATTGATGTTGTTTCCTTAGGGTTGATAGATAGTGAAACCGATATGATGGAGGAAATTACCAAGCTGCAGCAATCAAATCGTGAGATAGTTTTAATTACTGGGATTATAAATCCGAGATGTGATAATATTCCATTCTTACCCTTTGAAGAGATCTTAAATGGTGAAAAATTAGAAACTTTAATTGCTACTATGAAATTGAGAGATGAATTATCAAATGAAACCAATGAAGAAAAATTTCAGGTAGGTTCTGCCTTAGAACTGGAAGCTGTATTTGATGAAAGAATGGTTCGAGTATTTCATTCTTTAACTTCTAAAGAAGAAGTAATTAACATTATGGCTAAGGTTATGGTTAAAGAAGGATATGTGCAGGATGGTTTTTATGATGATGTAATGGAAAGGGAAGAGTGGGGGAGTTCTTATATTGGCAATGCTGTTGCTATTCCTCATTCTAATAAAATAAGGAACATAATAAAAGCGGGAATTGGTATTGCCGTGCTAAAGGATCCTTTAGAGTGGGAAGAAGATGAAGTAAGCATTATCTTTATGCTGGCTCTCACAACAGAGCATAAAGATGTTTTTTTGAAATTTTATAATGTAATTAAAGAAACAGATATGGTAGAAAAAATCGGAAATTTACTAGATATTAAATTAATTATTGCGGAGGTTTTACATTATGTTAGAGCAAGTTCAGCCAGAGTATAAAATCGATGAAACTCTTGTGAAAGTTAAGTTGCAGGCACGTAATTGGGAGGACGTTTTGAAGAAAATGGGGACTATCCTTTTGGAACAGGGTTATGTGCGGGATACATATATCAAGGGCTTAATTGATAGGGAGAAGGAATTTCCTACGGGGATTGCAACCCATAATATGGGGGTGGCAATTCCTCATACGGAAGCGAGTCATGTTATTAAGACTACAGTGGCAGTAGCTGTACTGGAGAAAAGCGTTTCTTTTAGCCTTATGGGAAGCGATGAAGGCAGCGTTGATGTAGATATTGTATTTATGCTGGCCGTCAATAATCCTGACAAGCATTTACTATTTTTGCAAAAGCTTATGGGAATTCTCCAAAAAGAAGAAGTTTTACTGGGTATTAAGAATGCGGCGTATCCCAAGGCAATTGCGGAAATTTTGGATAAAGAATTTTAACATAAAAGGAGGTGGAAAAATGAAAAAGCGAATTATCGTTGCATGCGGTGGCGCAGTTGCTACTTCTACAGTAGCCGCTAACAAAATAGTGGAATTATGTAAAAAAGAAGGTATTGATGTTGAAATTGTTCAGTGCAGAGTTTCAGAAATCAGTGCTAACCTTCAAAATGTAAGCTTAATCGTTACGACGGCACGTGTGAGCAAAGATTATGGGATTCCCTTGGAAAATGGTATGGCATTTGTTTCGGGCATCGGCATGGAGGCCGCAAGTCAAAGAATTCTCGCTCACTTAAGATGAAAATAAAGTAGGAGGAATTTATAATGGAATTTATTAATTACATCCTTGCTCTTGGGCCATCGGTAATGCTGCCACTAGTGATATTTATCTTCGCTATAGTATTGGGTCAGAAGCCAGGCAGGGCCTTCCGATCAGGGGTTATGATTGGTATTGGTTTTATTGGTATTGGTTTAGTGATTGGTCTTATGTTGAATAATCTTGGTCCAGCAGCCAAATTGATGGCGGAGCGTTTTGGTGTACAGCTGACAGTAGTCGATGTTGGCTGGCCGGGGTCATCACCAATGACCTGGGCTTCACAAGTGGGCGGTTTGTCTATTCCCATTGCCATCGCTGTTAATATTGTGATGCTTGCCTTAGGATTGACGAAAGTTGTAAATGTAGATATCTGGAACATCTGGCACATGGCTTTTACAGGAGCGCTGCTCCATATTGCTACAGGGAGCCTTACCATCGGGTTAGTGGGGGTAGCTATTCATGCTGCTATTGTTTTCAAGCTTGGTGACTGGTTTGCACCAGTAATTGAGAAGTATTTTGATTTAAAAGGCATTGCCATTCCTCATGGTTCGTCGGCTTATTGCGGGCCGATTGCAGTGCCGATTGAATGGCTGCTTGCTAGAATACCAGGAGTTAGAGATATTAGTTTTACTTCGGAAACCATTGAAGAAAAGTTTGGCGTTATTGGTGAACCAATGATTATAGGGTTGATTTTAGGAGCGGTTATTGGTGCCTTAGCAGGTTATGAAGCAAAATTAGTTTTACAATTGGGTATGCAAATGGGAGCTGTTATGGTACTCATGCCTAAAGTAGTAAAGTGTATTATGGAGGGCCTGCTGCCTGTAGCTGATTCTGCCCGTGTTCTATTGGAAAAGAAATTTGCCGGGAAAAAGTTTTACGTTGGGCTTGATCCAGCATTGTTACTAGGTGATACGCAAGTTGTGGCAATCAGCTTATTGTTTGTTCCTTTGACCTTGATTATTGCAGCAATTGTTCCTGGAAATAAAGTATTACCTTTTGGCGATTTAGCTACCATCGGATTTTTTGTAGCCATGGCAGTTGGGATCCATCACGGAAACTTATTCAGAACGCTGGTTTCAGGTTGTGTTATTATGGCTGGAACCTTATGGATTTCAACACAAACAATTGGTTTCCACACGATTCTGGCACAGCAAGCTGGAACAAAACTAGCCGAAGGTGTTACACAAGTAGCCTCCTTGGATCAGGGGGGAAGTCCAATAACCTATATTATGCTGCAACTGTTTCACATGGATAATTTGATAGGTCTGTTGGTTATTGGTGGTATTTATCTGATATCCATAATCGCTACGATACAGTATTCACGGGGGGAGAGCAAAGTAGATGAAAAAGAAAAGATCGTAGCACAGTAATAGTACGAGCTAGAGTGCGTATGCTCTAGCTCAACTTTTTCAGGAGGTGGAGTAATGGATAAGATGAAAGCGTTAGTTATTCGCGGTGACAAGGATTTGGAGTGTGAAATGATTGAGATTCCAGTTTGTCAGGAAGATGAAGTATTAATAAAGGTGCAAGCTTGTGGAATCTGCGGATCAGATGTACCACGGGCATTGGAAGGAGGAGTACATTACTATCCTATTGTTTTAGGTCATGAATTTTCCGGAGATATTGTGAAAATAGGAAATGCAGTGCATAACGCAAAAATCGGTGATCGAGTTACTGCTGCGCCGTTATTACCTTGTGGAAAATGCTCTTACTGCCAGATGGGGCATCCGGCAATGTGTGAATCTTATAGTTTTGTCGGTTCGCGGCAATATGGTGCAATGGCTGAATATGTAGCCATAAAAGCTGCTAATGTGATAAAACTGCCTGTTGAGGTAGATTATATTGCAGGTGCTATGATCGAACCTATTACTGTTGCCTTACATGGAATTGATAGAATCAGTTTTAAAGCGGGAGCTGCTATAGCAGTATTTGGCGCAGGTACCATTGGGCTGCTAACTGTCCAGTGTTTAAAAGCACTAGGTGCTGGTCTAGTTTATGTAATTGACATCGTTCCAGAAAAGTTGGAAATGGCTAAACAGTTAGGGGCTGATGTCATCATAAATGCCAAGGAACGTGATCCGGTGGATTTCTTGAAAGATGCAGGAGCCCCCCAGGTTGTTTTTGAGACAGCTGGATCTTCAGTTACCCAAAGGCAAAGTCTTGAGGCAGTGGCCAGGCTAGGTAAAGTTGTATTTATTGGTACAGCTACTCAAGATTTGGTGTTGTCACCTCATGCCTTCGAAACAATATTAAGGGGAGAATTAGAAGTAACTGGTTCGTGGATGTCATATAGCGCCCCATATCCTGGATATGAGTGGACTGCAGCTACTCAGTATCTTAGGGAAGGAAAAATTAAAACCGAGAAACTAGTTACTCATGTTTTTAAATTAGAGAATGGCCTGCAGGCTTTCCAAACGATGAGGGATAAAACAGCTGGTGCCATAAAAGTCATGTTTACGATATAAAAGAAGGAGCGAGTTCAGATGGGTTTAGTTACTACTAAAAAATTCTTGTTAGATGCCCAAAAGAATGGATATGGAGTTTGTGGATTTAATATTCACAATCTAGAAACGTTAAAAGCTGCTGCATCTACAGCTTTTGAAGAAAGAGCACCCATTATTCTACAGGCAACACCAGGTACAGTACGATTTGCGGGAGCTGATTATTTAGTATCCATGGCCAAAGTAGCTTCTGAAAAATATGATATTCCGATTGCTATGCATTTGGATCACGGTGAAGATTATGGAATGGTTATGGAATGCTTACGAGCTGGATTTACATCGATTATGATTGATGGATCACAGCATCCTTATGATGAAAATATTGCAATGGTAAAGAAGGTCGTGGAAGCAGCCCATTTAATGGGAGTACCAGTAGAAGCCGAATTAGGCGAGATAGGCGGCATAGAAGATGATTTAGTTGCCGAAGTAAATGATTTATATACCGATCCGAAGGTTGCGGTTGATTTTGTCGCAAAGACCGGTATTGACTCATTGGCTATTGCAATTGGTACTGCTCATGGCCTATATAAAAAGAAACCTCAATTGGATTTTGACAGATTGGTTCAGATTCGGCAAAGAGTAGCAATTCCGCTAGTTTTACACGGAGCTTCTGATTTACCTGATGGGAATGTGCAAAAATGTATAGAACTAGGTATTAATAAAATAAATATTGCGACAGAACTAAAAATAGCCTTCTCTGGTGCGATTAAAACAGTATTTAATACTAAAACAGGCGAAAACGATCCTAGGAAATTATTTAGTCCAGGAATGGAAGCGATGAAAGCAGTCGTTAAAAATAAACTTTATTTGACAGGGTCGGCAGGTAAGGCTTAAATCAAAGAAAATAGGTATTGGGGTGAAGATGTTGATACTTACGGTTACTTTAAATGCAGCGATTGATAAAACATATGTTATAGATCACTTTGCACTCTCGCAAGTTAACCGTACAAAGGAAATTACGGCTCTTCCTGGCGGCAAAGGTATAAATGTTGCTAGGGTGGCAAGTGCTCTTGGTGAGGAAGTAATAGCTACGGGCTTTGTAGGGGGATATAATGGCAAATATGTTGCGAAAAGCTTAAAAGAACAAGCATTTCAGTGTGATTTTCAAGAAATCAGGGAAGAATCTAGATTATGTATTAATATATTGGACAATGACTCAAGTACCGAAATACTGGAAAATGGGCCTAATATTAGACCGGAAGAACTAATGGCATTCTTAGAAAAATTTGATAGCCTCTCAAAGAAGTCTAGAGTTGTAGCTATGTCAGGCAGTATTCCTCGAGGCGTTACCTCTGCTATTTATAAACAAATGATTGAAATAGCGGATAGAAACGGGGCTTATACCATATTAGACAGTAGCGGTGATTCTTTTATTGAGGGGTTAAAAGGCAGGCCTTATATGGTAAAGCCCAATAAAGAAGAACTAGAGAAGGTGCTTGGGCATTCATTGGATACTGATGCGAGGATTTGTGCTAGTATTCAACAATATCTGAATGACGGCATTCAGTTATTTGTTTTATCAATGGGCTCACATGGAGCGTTCGTAGGCTATAATGGAGAAATATTTAAAGCATCTCCGCCTATTGTAGATGCAGTTAATCCTGTGGGCTGTGGTGATGCTCTTGTTGCTGGGTTTGCCATAGGGATAGCGCAGGGGATGAAAATTAAAGAAATAATCAAATTGGCTACGGCGACTGCTGCATCTAACGCGCTGCATCATGGAGCGGGAATGGTAAAAAAGGTTGAAGTGGAAAATTACATAAAACAAGTCCAAGTGAATAAATTGATGGTATTTTAACATTTATTTGTAGAAATTCAAGGAATGAAAAATACTGAATAAAACCAATATATAGGGCGGGATAAGGAGTATATTCGATAAAGTAATAGCAATTTTAAAGAGTTATGGTGTAGTAAGTTTAGAAAAGCAATGAAGCGTTTTCCGGTGGTTTCCGACTCATTGCTTTTCTAAAATACTATATAGTATAATTAACCTAATAGCAGATGCTATTTTAATAAATACAAAACGAGGAGGTGCTGAATTTGTTGGTACATACGCAATGTGGATGTGTCGTTACTCTTAACGATCAAGGTAACGGGCAATGCTCTGGTTGTGGTAAAAAAGTTAAAATGAGAATATCGAATAAGTAAAAAAACCGTCTATCCTTGGGTAGGTGGTTTTTTTATATCTTTGTCATATTTTTATCACATATTTACTCTATAATTAAAGCATCAGATCGATATAGAAGCGGTTAATAATTCCGCTTATTCTAATCGAATCCTAATCGTTCTGTTTATATAAATTCCAATAGTTATTTATAGTGATAACTTCAGAAGAGCTGCCTGCCTTTCATTAGGTGGACAGCTCTTCTCTTTCACAGAGAAATATAAAATTGTCTGACGAGAAGTTGCATGTCCTTCCTAATTAAAGTTTGTGCTATAATTATATCTTGTCTCTTTGGGATTCAGATGGCCTTTCATTTTAAATTACATACAAATACCATAAATCTGTCACAATACTGTCACATACCTATGTTAAAATTTAATGAATAAATAAGCATTCCTGTAATGCGTAAATGGAGTGATTTTCATGAAAAACGTAGTTAAAAAAATAGCTATTTTTTCAATGGTAGGCATGATGCAAATCGGTTTTGGGGCATCCGTAATAGAAGCTTCACCACTACATAATGAACCAGTTCCTGTGCAGTACCAAGGTGGCCAACATGATCAAGATCGGCATGAACGAGAACGACGTGAAAACGAACGGCATGAACGAGAAATGAGGCGTCGTCCGAATGAAGGTGAGAGAGAATGGCATGAACGTCAACGCCATGAAAATGAACGACATGAAGAAAATTTGAGGCGAATTGCCCATGATATTCTAGATTTAATTCTAGATTAAGAACATAGATGAATCTATCCCCATAGCCAG
>Ga0316613_10002264_pt1 | contig 12430 bp, 20 predicted proteins | sample OWC_soil_day10_C_2_FD_207647 | JGI IMG/M metagenome (GOLD analysis project Ga0316613, IMG submission 207647) | Wetland soil microbial communities from Old Woman Creek delta, Ohio, United States - OWC_soil_day10_CT_b | ecosystem: Environmental > Terrestrial > Soil > Wetlands | place: USA: Ohio...
CCACTGTATATGATATAATGCCAGTGTTGTGAAATAAATATTTCATGCGCGAGTGGCTCAGTTGGTGGAGTACGACCTTGCCAAGGTCGGGGTCGCGGGTTCGAGTCCCGTCTCGCGCTTCAAAGAAAAGCTAGTGTTTATGCGGATTTCCGGTTTTTGGGAATCCTCTTTTTGTTTACATAAGTAAAAGTACTTAAAGTTTTTCCTTAAAGTTTTTGAGTGACTACATGGTATCTGGTGTATTATCATGATATAGTCCTTTCTATATTGACATAGTTATCAATCAATTCTTTCTGCATATCGGTATCAGTTTGAGTATAAAACTGGATCAGTGTCTTGGGACTGTTTCCCATAATAGAAGAGATCAAAGCAGCATTAGGAAATCGCCGCATGTTATTGGTGGCAAAGCTGGTGCGGAATCCATACAAGGATATATAAGATAACTTCATTTCTCCTTTAGGTAATTTTCCATCATGCGCATTCTCATATACTTCCATACTCTTTATGTGAGCAGTAAGCAATCTCTTAAATGCCGTAGAATATTGTTTAGGCTTTATCGGATTTCCATGTTGGCTGACAAACAGATAATCATTATCACACCATTCTTTATCCTCTAGGCGATTTTTCTTTTTCCATATTAGTCTTTTGCGCAGCAGATCATAGAGTTGTTTTGGTATCGGTGGCTGTCTATGTGATTGATGCGTTTTAAGATTCGTTTCACACTCCCAGTTATCATAACCACGATCAAAGTCTATTAAATATGTAGGCTTATCACTCAAGCATTTTTCAGTCAGTCCGCAAACTTCACCAGGGCGCGCGCCGAGCAAAGCAGAAAGACAGAACATAGGATAATAATGTGATTCAACCACTTCCGGTAAATTTAAAAAGTATGATATTTCATCATCTGCCCATGTGACCTTTTTACGCACAGGAACAGTACACCTTGTTATCCCTTCCATTGGATTTTCAAGAATGGTAATGCATTTGAGCGGACTTACTGCATAAGCAAAGAGGTTAGACAAAATATTGATGCATTTATTTACCGTGGCTGGGCTATGGCTTTGCTTCATAAGATTTACATATTTCTGCATATGGGTAGCTTTGATTTTTGAAACTGCCATATCTCCAAACACATCTTTAATGTAATCGTTATAAAATCTCTTGTAGATCCTCCAGGTGCTATTTGCATAAGTGGGAGGAGCCGTTGCTTCATGCCAGATGTCAAAGACTTCTTGCATGGTAGTCATGCGCTCTTTTTTCTTAGCTTTAACCTGTCCAGCTTCAACAGATCGTATGATATCAACCTCATCCTTTTTTGCTTCTTTCTCTTTATCACGCATAGGCCCGGTAATAGATCGGTTCTCAGCCGCATACCAAACATTTGCAAAATATCTGATGGTTGTTTTACCTGTTTTTTTAGATGTATAACTTTGCTTTTGGATACTCATAAGTATCATTCCTCCGTGGTTATTTATTTTCGAGCATAAAAAATACACCTATACAGGTGCATGGAAAAATGATATAATATTTATGTCCATATATTATATCGGGATCATGCCCGTATAGTATCTTTTAGCCTTTGCGTTGCCAGCGCAGAGGCTTTTTTATTTTATATAAATATGGAAATATTTGGAAATGGAAATTATTACCATATCTAATATAATTAAAAAGCACTCAACCTCAAAAGAAAGAAAGGGTTGAGATATGAATGAAGTATACATACATTTCAAAAGAAGAGATATATATGCAGTACTTTTTCGTAACGACAGCTTAGTATACTATAACTTAGACTTCTTAGGTGAGACAAAACGTTTCTTACTAATTTAAAGAACAGTTAATGCTTTGGGGTTGGGTGCATCCTTGCAATCCAGTCCTGAACCTCTTTTGAATTTTTGTCAACAGGTGGATACTTTTCCATTAATTCTTCCGGTGTCTTAGGAAGTTCATTAATTATAGAATTGACTTTTTGATTTGTCAAAACCGAATCGTTATCAGTACTTTCATTATCGAATTTTTTAAATTCTCTATATATGTAATCCCAATATTCGTCTGGTAGTCCCATAATCATGTTTAGACAAAACTTTTTAAACCCGTTTTTTTCTGCTGCAAGTTTGCCTAAGTTTTGAAAGTATTTCATATCATCGGTGATAAACATATTATTTTCATCACCTATTCCGGTACGAAGCCAATCCTCATTCACGTTAAATTCTGAACATATAAGTTTTATTGTCTGATCAGATGGATTATTAATACCAGCTTCAATTTTACTAATAGAAGTCTTTGTTACCATCAAACGCTTTCCAAATTCTTCCTGACTCAATCCTATTTTTTTTCTAACTTCTTTAATCCTATTATTCAAAAATAATCACCTCCATCACTTGTAAATAGAGAATAACACAAAAAGTAGATTCAGTCAACAAAAAAGTATTGACAAAGTAGATTAAATACATTATAGTGTAGATGTAGTTAACGAAAGCGAGGTGAAAAAATGAAGAAAACAAACGAAGTCACACCAGAGGTTATTAAAAGACGCATGGGGCAGATGGAAGAGATGAATCAGATATGGGAAAGAAGCCCGGAAAGAATAAAGGGACACCTGGAAGGATTCATGGAAGCTGTTGCAGTATTCGCCAGAATTCAGGAAGCACAGGAGCCACGGAAGACGGGTTAACAGCCGGAGGCAGCAGGGCAGAACATTGAAAATTGAGCGGAGTAAAGGGGAGAGGAGGAAGCAAGAAACGTGGATGATGATTTGATGGCAGCAATTGATACAGCAATTGATGAATGTGTTAAAAAACTCCGTAATGCAACTACCGGAAGAGAAGTGCGTACTTTCATTACGGAGTATGAAGAATTAATGTTTAAAAAGTCAGATGAAGTTATAAAGAGACATAAGGCTGATAATTAGGAGGCAGAAATGTTGCATGAATTAAAAATTGTAGATGGAAAACTGTACCTTGACGAAAAAAAGTTGATAGGGGTACAGGAGTACACAATAAGCGTTTCTGAGAATAGTGATTGTTGCACATACATGAGCGAATTAAATTTAAAGATAGCAATCCGATTAACAGGAATTAAGCGGACGGAGTAAAGGGGAAAGGAGTAAGAAAGTGGACAATAAAAAACCGCATATCACTATGGTTTGGATAGCAATAGCGGTTCTTATATGTAGTGAGGCTATCGGGGCGTATCAAAACTATCAGATTCATCAGGATTTTCGGGAGCAGATAGAGTCTCTACAGGATCAGAATTTGTTACAGCTTGATCGGATGAATAAGAGCCAGGAAGTTCTTGAGAAAACTCTTGAGACTCTTGCAGGGTTTGAAGTAATTCATTGATGTTGGTATTTAACTCTGTAATTCTATCATTATACTGGTTTGTTAAATCTAACATTTTTTCCTGATAGATTTCATCTTTAAGATCATGCCGTTGTTCTTCCAAAGAATCAACAGAGCGATAATAGCTGGTTTGTATCATAGGGATAAACATTAGTAATAATGGATATAAGACAGTCGCAATAAATGTGTTGATGCTCATTTTACGATCAATAACATTATTATTTGCTGTAATATTTGGATCATTATTAGATTCAAATATTACTGAGATAGAATTATAAGCACTGTCACTTAATTCTACACAATCATCTTGAATTGATAAACCTTCTAATATATTTGATAAATTAATAGTATCCACGAAGCTATTTCCGTCACTATAAAGAATTTCAATCATGTTATCTGAAAGAATCTTTATTGATTCTCGCAGTGAAACAAGAGGTTCTAAATTTGAAAGCATCATTTGATTGAGTTCCCTGACCGAAGATATAGTTTGTTCAGTTTGTTCAGCAACAATGCTCAAAATAGATGGAATGTTATTATTTAGAAACTCTTGATATTCAATAATTGGTTGAATAGTCTTTTTAAGAGAATCTTGGATTGCACGTAAAGCAAGAGAATAATTGTCCATAAAATGCTCCATTCTTTGTACAGTACTCGGCCCGGCATGGCCTGTAAGTACATTATAAGACTGGAATAATATGGAAGCAAGAAAAAACAGGGAGGAGGAAAAAACTTGTACATAGAGCAGAGGCTTGAAGAATTGGAAAGAGAGGTAAAGGAACTTAGAGAAAAGGTATCAACATCAGAGCAAACAGAAAAGTTTGTGTCTCCAATGGAACTTGCAGAGATAATGGGGTGTTCCAGGAATACCATATCGAACAAGATTAACTCAGGGGATATATACGCCACCAGGAAAACGGGAGATCCGCGTATTCCAATGAGTCAGTTTTATAAATCAGATCCGGTTAATCTGTTAAAACGCAAGCCTGAAAGACTGCGTAAGGCAGCAGGAGCGGAATCCATGAAAAGCCTTGTTTTCAGTGAAAGGTGACACAATGTTATGTAAACTTGAAAAATCAGCAAAAGAAAAGCACCTGTCATTACTGTAATAATGGCAGGTGCAAAAATTTAATGCATAGCTGTAAAAATCTTACAATTAAATTATAGGCTGTGCATGTTAAAAAGTCAAGTAAAATCAAGGGTTGAGACCTGTTTTCTAGTCTGATAAAAGGATTAAACTTAGCAGATTATACCATTGAATCAGGAGAAGCATATGCACAGATATAAACAGATTGAATATAAAGCTGGTGCAACTATTGAGGTAATAAAATGTATCCCTAAGGGGTGCAGGGCAGGAGAGAGAAAGACTACACCGGAAGAGATAGAAGAGTCAAACATGAGGCAGGCAGCAAGGAAACTGACAAGAAAGATAAATGCCAACTTTAAACCCGGTGATTGGCATGTAGTATTGAGGTATAAGCGTGATAGTCTACCAGATCCAGAACAGGCACAGAAGTACATAAAAAAGTTAATAGATGGATTAAGGGACCTGTATAAAAAGAATGGATTTATTTTAAAGTACATTCATGCCACAGAATACTTAAACAAATCTATTCATCATCACCTTGTTATTAATAATGTGAATGATGGGAAGAGAACAACAGTGGAGTACATAAGGGAGTTATGGAAAGGCGATGGAAAAGGAAGTAAGCATTTTATCCCACTCTATGAAGACGGGGAATATAAGAGATTGGCTGAATACCTGATAAAAGAAACTGAGAAAACCTTCCGCACGAACGATAGCCCGGTAAAACAGCGATACTCCTGTTCTCGCAATATGATAGAGCCGAAACGCACGAACAGGATAATAAAAACAAAGTCAGGCTGGAAGCCGGAACCAAAGCCGCGCCCAGGTTATTACATAGATCAGGATACGCTATATAACGGCACGGATAAATTAGGCTATCCATACCAACGTTATGTGATGATTAAGTTAAATCCAACAGATGCAGACTGGGAGCCATGCGAAGAGTTTCCTCCAGATATCGGAGAGTAAGGAGAAAAAGAAATGCAGGAGCAGAAAGGAGCAGCAAAAGCAGAACTGGAAGAAGCCTGGGGAAAAGCGTGGTCATGTAGCGAGAAGCCACCCGGTATATATATCGGATCAATAATGAAAGGTGATAAAACCTATTTCTTTTACAAAGCTGGTCAGGAGTATTTTTATGAAACAGATTTTGACAGAGAAATGAGGAAAAAGGAAAAAGAGAAGAGAAGAAGCCGATTTGAAAAGAAATGAGGAGGTGAGTAATTGCGAAGCATTATTGAGGATAAAGGAGAAAAATCTTGTTATATATGTGGATACGCAGGAAGAACAGAAGAACATCATATTTTCGGAGGAAACCCAAATCGGAAATTATCAGAAAAAAACGGATTGAAAGTGCACTTGTGCTATACACACCATAAGGATTCTAAAAAGGGGGTACACTTTAACCCGGAGCTTATGGAGGAACTACATAAAGTCGGTCAGAGAAAATTTGAAGAAAGCCATACCAGAGAAGAATTCATGAAGATTTTCAGTAAAAATTATTTAGATGAGCCAGAAAAAACAGAGGAAGGGCAGGAAAAAGGTTTTATCTGGTTAGAGGAAGACAAGGAGGAACTTATACCATGAGAGTTATAAGCATTAGTAACCTTAAAGGCGGAGTAGGTAAGAGTTTTACGGCTGCACAGCTTGGATATTTGTTGAGCCAGGGTGAGAAGAAAAACGTCCTCTTACTTGAAAATGATAAGCAAGGAAATCTGGCGAAGCTATTCGGAAGATATAACCGTAATGGGTTATGTCCAACGGCTCAGTTACTTATGAGGAGAGGAACAGCGGAGGAAGTAAGCGAGGAAACAGATTATCCGGGACTTGATATCATTAGCGCAAATATGAGCCTGTTAACTGCCGGAATCGAGTTGCAGAAAGATAATTCAGAGGATCAATGTACAAGGTTTGAAAGCCTTAAAACTGCGAGAAACAGAGTAGGGAACCAATATGACTACGTTATCATAGACAATCCGCCGGATATTGGTCTGAACGTAATTAATGCTCTTGCTGTGACGAATGATGTAATCGTACCGATCAAAATAGATCAATGGGCCTTAGAAGGTATGGACCTGATAACCGGACAGATCGAGCAGATAAAGGCTATAAATCCAGATATACGCTTTGCGGGTGCACTGGTAACAATGTACAAAAACAATAGCACAAACACCGCAGGAATTGAGTGGTTAAAAAGGCATGATATAAAAATGTTTGATACTTATATCCGGTACAGCGATAAGGCAGCAGAAAGCACACTCTTTCAACAGCCTATCCAAGAGTACAGCCCACGGAGCGGTACTGCCAGAAGTTACAAACAGTTTGTGCAAGAGTATATCACAAGATCGGGGGAAAAGTAATGGGACTTAGAGGAGAATTTTCCTTTCTGGATATCGTGAATAGTGCCACAAGGAGCCGGACGGCAGCAGGGGTAAAAGATTACACGGAAATCTGGTTAAGCCCATATGAGGTAAAGGAAGCACCACAGAATACACGCCAGGAATATAAAAACATTGATGCCTTGGCAGATGCATTTCTTCTTGTGGGCCAGGAACAACCAACCGTGTTAGCCAGGGTAAATGGTGAATACTGGATCGTGGACGGTCACAGAAGAAACCGGGCAAATATCATGCTTATAGAAAAAGGGTATGAGCAATTCAAAAAAGTACGCTATTTTTACAAGGACATGACAGAGAACATGTATGAATTGTCATTACTGGCTGGAAACGGTTTTACACAGGATTTAACACCATACGAAAAAGCGGAACTGGCAGGAAGATTAAAAAAAGTACTGGAAAAAATGAGAGATAACGGGGAAATCGAGTTAAAGGGAAAACTCCGGGATATTATAGGGGGATATCTTGGAGAAAGCTCCGGGCAGATGGGAAGATATGAAAAAATAAATAACAGCCTGACGGAAGAAGCAAAAGAACAGTTTAAAAACGGGAATTTGGGATCAGTAGCAGCTTATGAAACTGCAAGGCTTCCTGCAGAGGAACAAAAGATTATTGCAGAAAGGGCAGCAGAGCAGGGAGGCATTGAAGGGAAAGAGATTGCCGCCATTGTTCAGGAAAAAAAAGAACTGGAAAAGCAGATTAAAAAAGCGGAGGAAGCAGCAAAAGAAGCAAAGAAAGCCGCAAAGGCTGCACAAAATGCGCAGATCGGTGCAGCACAAGCCAGTTTGCAAGCGGAACGGTCAGCGGAAAACGCCGATCAGAGCGCAGGAGTTGTAATTGGCATGAATCCTCACATGGTGTCCAATATGGACACCGAAGAAAATGGAGAATCATCACCGGAAGAAATAAAGCAGGAAGCAATTACTATCTTACAGCAGCTTTTGACCATACCGGAAAAGCTTACATATGAAGATGTTGCTTTATTACAGGGTATATTTATTGAGCGTAACAGGGAATAAGCCAGAAATGGCAGCAGGACAGAAGAAGGGGGGAACGCAGTTGAGATAGTGCAGTAACCAGCCTATCCATAAAAAATGATTTGATAATAACTGACAATCGTATTTCTTACTAAAGAGGGGGAAGCAGTATGAAAGAGAAAATTATCAATGAAATTTTAATGCAAATGGAACCACATGTTAACACAGATGTATTAAGGATACTTGAAACCGTAGTGATTAAGGCTCTTTATTATGTGGAGGTCATGAAGAAAGAAACTGAACTTACCACTGAAATGGACGATAACATGTATTTGCTTCAGGCATACGAAATGAATGTAAGGAAAGACGGGTTAAGCGAAAAGACCATAAAAGCATACCTGGGAGCCATGAAAAATATGCTATGTGTCACTGATAAAAATATCCGGCATATTACCGCAGTAGATATCAAGTACTATCTGGATCTATATGCCGGGAAAGGTAATAACACCAGGACTGTGAACAATGAACGCCGTTTCCTTTCAGCTGTTTTTACATGGTTTCGCAAACATGGGGTGATTAATGCAAATCCAGTGGAAGCGGTTCCTGTGAAGAAAGAACGGAAACCGCCTATTGATTATCTGAAAGGAATGGAGGTTGAGCGGTTAAGGGTTGCTTGCAAACAACCAAGGGAACGGGCATTAATGGAGTTTCTTCTAAGCACTGGGGTAAGAATCGGAGAAGTACCGCAGATCAAAAGACAGGACATTGATTGGAATACCGGAGAAATACTTATATATGCTCATAAAACATCTGATTACAGGACAGTGTTTATAAATGATGTTGCAAGAGTTCACATAGAAAAGTACTTGAATACCAGGACGGATGAGAGCGAAGCATTATTTGCAGGAGTGAGAGCACCATACAATGCGGTGCATGAAGATGGTTTAAGGCTGATTATTAAGCAGATCGGAGAAAAGGCAGGATTAAAGCGCAGGGTATACCCTCACTTGTTCAGAAAGACTATGGCTACAACTCTGCGACTTAAAGATTGCGCTATCGAGGACATACAACAGATGTTAGGGCATAAGGACCCGTCAACCACACTTGGTTTTTATGCAGCAGGAAATAAGGAGCATTTAAGGCAAGTTCATAACAGATATATGAGCGTAGGAGCTTAATTAAGCTGCAAGAGGCAGCAGGAAGGATAAAAGAAATGAATAAAAAAGAAGTAAATGAGATCAAAAAGCTATTTACTCCTGCAAATTGTGCAATCAGCCGGATATGCGGTTGCTACGTAGATGCAGAGAAAAACAGGAGGACAGAGTTAAAGGAAGCGTTTTTAACACTTCCAGAAACGGAAGCTTTTAAGTATTTCAATATTTTCAAAGGCGCAATGTCCGGCACTGTAGGAAAGAACTTGCTTAATATGGAATTCCCTATTTTGGCAGAGGAAGAAGGAGGAACACAAGATTTTCTTCTTAGACTTAGAGACAGCGCATTGAAGGATGAAAATCTTGTTGAAGAATTCTATGATAAGTTGATCCAAAGCTATGATTACGGTGAGAATTACTACATAATATTGATTCATTGTGCCTACGATATTCCTGCAAAATCAACGGACGGGTTGGAAATGTACGATGCCTCTGATTTTGTTTACGAATTCATTCAGTGCATTATATGCCCAGTGAAACTGTCAAAAGCTGGACTGTACTATAACACAGAAGCCAATGTAATAGAAAACAGGGATCGTGACTGGCTTGTGGAAAATCCTGACACAGCATTTATATTCCCGGCTTTTAATGACAGGAATGCAGATATTCACAGCCTACTATTCTACACCAAGAATCCAGAGCAGATGCCAGAACGATTCATCAATGAAACACTCGGCTGTGTAAGACCAATGTCTGCAAAGAGTCAGGCAGAAACGTTTCAGGCAATTGTGGAGGAAGTAATGGGAGATAAGTGTAGCTTTCAGACTGTAAAAAATATTCATGATAGTTTTAATGAATTATTGGAAGAGTCAAAAAATGAGACAGAGCAGCTTACCATTAAACCAGAACAGATCAAGAAGATTCTGGAGAGTAACGGAGCGGATCAAGAAAAACTGAAAGAGTTTGAAACGAAGTATGAAGGATTTGAAGCAGAACAACCGGAATTCCTTCTTGCCAATATCACTAATCAGAAAGATTTTAAAGTAAAAACTCCTGATGTAAGCATAAAGGTAAAGGCTGATAAGACGTATTTGGTAGAATCACGCATGATTGACGGCAGACCGTGTATTGTGATCGGAGTCAATGAAAATGTAGAGGTAAACGGAATTACTGTAAGACCGTTACAGCCGGAGGGAGAAAAGTAGAATGAATAAAGTAGTTCTGATGGGGCGTTTAACCCGTGATCCGGCTGTAAGATACTCCCAAGGAGAGCGCGCCATGGCAATAGCCAGATACACCATTGCAGTAGACCGCAGAGTACGCAGGAATAATGACAGCGATCAGACAGCGGATTTTATAAACTGTATAGCATTTGACAAGGCAGGAGAGTTTGCAGAAAAGTATTTCCGCCAGGGAATGAGAGTATTAATCTCTGGAAGAATACAGACTGGAAGCTATACCAATAAAGACAATGTGAAAGTATACACCACGGATGTTGTCGTGGAAGATCAAGAATTTGCAGACAGTAAGGGATCGGCAGCAGCAGGAGAGGGTCAGCAGGGAAACCTGAAACAGTACACAGACGATGAAGGGTTTATGCATATTCCTGATGGAGTGGAAGACGAAGGACTTCCGTTCTCATAAAAACCGCTGTCCTATCGGCAGTACGGGGCAAGGCTGACAAGGAACCTTGTAAAAAAGTCTCAGGAGCAAAAACCTGATAGACAATAAAAAAGAATGGTGAGCAGATAACAGCCGCAAGTCAACGGGTGCGCCGTTACCAAAAGCGGACGGCAGCCGGGGCCGTTATTAGGGAGAAATCCGAAGCTGGTAGCCAGTACCGGATATTATAAAAATATTAGGAGGATTAACAATGTTTGAGACTCATGAAATAAAGGGTAGTGATAAAGTTTCTATAAGAATTCCAGGAATAAATGAATGGAGCCTATCTGATCTTAAAAAATGTTGCAAGAAAAATAAAGTAAAAGGCTACACGAAAATGTCAAAAGAGCAGCTTCAGGAAGCCGTAAAGGAAATTGTAAAGGGTATTACTGAAAGAAAGTAAACGCGGGTTTAACGGAGTAACAGTTTACAAAAATAACATATAACGTAAAAAACCATACGCAAAATAAGGGAGTTGGTAAAATGGCAGATTTGAAAGAGATTTGCAGAGCATTTGAAATGTCAATTACAGATTTTTCAAAGCTGATAGGGTATACCAGACAAGGCTTATATAGTGCCGTAAATGGTAAATCCTCACGTGATCGGATGTACTCCTCAATGAAATTGCTGAAAAGGGAAAGTGACCTGCTTTATCAGAAAGAGATTGAAATGGCAGATCAGAGAAGAAAAGACCGGGAGAATGCCATCACTGAATTATCGGAATCATGTGGGTTGATTTCTCCTGTAGGAAAGCCAGATATCTATGTGATTGATACCGGGAGGCAGCAGGAAAAAATAAAGCAAATATAACGCAGGTTTCCCTTAGTGGGAGAAAGGAGATCCATGGAGAGGTTAACAATAGAATATGATGGAGAGTTTGTGCCTATTGAATTATGTACGATAGACAGAGAGGGCGGCGCTGATGATTGCGTGCCATGTTATGACGAATGTATAGATGATTGTAATACTTGCCTGATTCAAAGATGTTTTACACGGCTTGCGCAATACGAAAACGCTCATGAAAAAATCATAAAACGTATTTCGGATATAAAAGCGAGTACAGACTATCCACATAATTTCAAAGGTCAAATGGTGGAAGATCTTGAGTGGGTACTTAGTTTGATCAATCTGGAAAACGCAGGTTTAATGGAGTAGCTGCATGGCAGCGGAAGGAGGTATATATGGCAGATTTAAAGATATTCAAGGTAGATGATTATTCATGGTATGTGGCTCATAACCTCATGGAGTTTCTTAATTGGTATCATGAGAACATAGACAGCATTGAGACGGAAGAAGATTTAGATTACTTGGAGATTATTAATCCGGAAGATGGTGGTATGTGGAGTGATGAAAATATTACTCAGGAAGATATAGATGCACTGGGTGACCTTGAAGAGTTGGGAGCCAATGGAATAGGGGCATTATTGCGTAGGGGTGGAGAAATTTACAAATACCAAACTTATGCGGCTGTTCTTGGTGATGAAGACATTAAGGAACCTTATGAGATTTCATCAACGGAATGGTGATGCGTGAAGCATATTAGCTGCCAGGGCAGCAGGAGGATAAGAAATGAAGTTAAAGAGAGAACTGGAGAACAGGGTTAAAAAGCCCATTCATGAATTAGGTATTGGTCATACTTTTATCTATGAAGGAATGCTCTATCTTCTGGTTTCAGTACCACAAACCAATGATGATTTTCAAAAAATATTAAATAGAAATTACCGCTTAGCGGTTAATCTACAGGACAATATGCTTACAAATATTCGAATTGATGTTGAAGTGGTCCCGGTGAAAGCGGAAATTTTGTCAGAGTAAACCCGAATTT